>JGI24159J19872_10014882_pt1 | contig 10036 bp, 13 predicted proteins | sample Ectturendosymbi4_FD_19872 | JGI IMG/M metagenome (IMG submission 19872) | reverse complement strand
TCTGCGACAGGAGTAACAGGCAACTGAGTACGAAGAACAACTTTGGGAAAATACGTCTCGTGGTAAAACCGCTTCACTTCGTAATACTGTTGTGACATTGTCTGGTAATTTTAATGTTCCCACAAACACTTTGCCCGAAACAGTTGTTGCTAACCAGTTCAAAGGTGATGCAAGTGGCCGTCCTGAATCAAGGCCAACGACGGTCAATCCCTTACCACTGCAACGGCAGCAACAGCAGATCGGCGGGTTGCATGAAAGCTCGATTCGTGCAGACGCCAGTGGGGTTAAAGAGACCTCTTCCTTCAGTCATCAGCAACGCGGCCTTTCGCCTTGGGCGGTGAAGCACGATCGAGGCCAGGATCGTGAGCGTTTTAACAGATTTCAGTTTCAGGATCCGTTGCCCAACGATCATTATTTTTGACCTTAGTTGTCTCTGCCCGGACCTTCGACGCGAAATGCAACAGATTCTCGAGCTGAGCCACGCCAGCAAGGTATGGATTCATTTCCACACTCACAACCGCTGAGAAACTATCAGGCGTCTGGTGTTGTTACGCTGGTGAGGCATTTTAACCGTCCTAAGCCTGAGATTTTGTACTTCGACGGCGATCCAATGAATTTTTGGAGTTTTGTGCGAAACTTCGAATCACATGTAGATGAAAGAGTGGATGGTGATGCGCAAAAACTTTCTTTCTTACTGCAGCATAGTAAAGGTAACGTACGCAAACTCATTGAAGGCTGTACCAGAATGCGACCGCAGAGAGGCTACGGTGAAGCCCACCGACAGCTGTTCGAGCAATATGGTCAGTTCTATATTATCGCCCATGCGTGCGTGACAAGGGCTGTTGATGGCCCCCAAGTGCAGATTAACGATGCAGATGGTCTGCGTGCATTTGCTCAATGCTTACGGGGACTGTTATTTGACATTGAGTTAAGTTAATCAATTTTCTGAGGTTGACAACCTTACAACTTTAGTGAAGATTTCTAATCGCTTGTCCTTTAAGCTTTTAGATCGTTGGAGACGTCGCGTTGCACATATTACCAAGGAACGCTCGAGCTCGCCACGTTTCAAAGATCTGCTCGATTTCGTGGAAGAAAAGAATAACGTGGCAAACTCTCCACTTAACAAGAAGTTAAGTGAACAGCGTCGCACCCCACCAAACAAAGGCACTCGCGTGAGGGCCTCTTTCAACGCTATTGCCAAAGAAGACGAACAGGAGAGGTGTCCATGCTGCACTAAACCTCACAAGTTAGCAGACTGTCTTGCTTTCGGTAAGATGGATAGATCAGAGCGAATCGCGCTGATGCGACAAAACCGGCTTTGCGACAATTGTTTTGATAAAGGACATGTATCACGCCGTTGTAAACGTGCATCTGCTTGCAAAGAGCCGAACTGTGAATATAAACATCATACGTTGCTTCACTTTCAACCAAGCGACTCTACAGCGCTCAGCAGCGATAAAAAACCGTCGTTTGATACGAAGCATGTGACTTCGAGCAACAACAAAGAAAAGAATTCGCCCTCTGAAAATGGCAATGCCTCTGGTGCATGCTTAAATGCTCAAGCAACCCAAGCAGTCTTTATGTTGATAATACCAGTCAAAGTTCAAGCGAATGGTAAGGAGACTGTTGTCAATGCGTTTTTATATTCTGTCTCTGGAGTAACGTTGTGGGCGCAGCGCCTAGCCCATGAGCTCGATTTAAAAGGATGTGACAGTAAAATCACTCTTAGCACCAACGGCACCTCGAAGTCAAGATCAAGCAAGTTCGTCGAATTACAGGTTTTGTCTTTAGACGGTGCGACGGCCATCGACTTGCCTGAGGTATATTCTGTGGATAAACTTCCTGTTAATTAAAATCATGTGAATTATAAAGATTTGCAAAGGTATCCTCATTTACGTGATCTCGTTTTACCATTAAAGAATGATCGCAAGGTATCTTTACTAATTGGTGCTAACGTTCCTGAGGCCTTTTGCGTAGAGCAAGTCCGCAAAGGTAAAGCAAACCGCCAGCTGCCGTGAAGCTGCCGTTGGGGTGTCGTTGATTGGACCAGTTTCGCGCACAAGCAACGAAGCAATGCAAGTGAACTTCATGCGTATGCAAGAAGACTCGTCACACGAACAGCTACAGTCCTTGTGGAAGACAGACTTTGCAGACACGCAATGCAGTGCCATTGCAAGCATGTCGAAAGAGGATAAATATGCCTTGAACGTTATGGAGCATTGTGTGACCTTTGAAAACGGACATTACGTAATGCCGTTAATTCGAGAATGGTTATGCTCGAGAGGTACCTGTTGAAAGTATTCCAGGTGATGTTGTCTGGTACTTGCCGCACCACGCAGTGAAGCATCCACGCAAAGGTAAAGTGCGCGTTGTATTTGATTATGCTGCTAAAACCTAAGGCTGGCCAATTCGCTTGTGGGTGCTTTGCTTCATTTTCGAATGGAACCTGTGGCGCTAGTCAGTGATATCGCATCGATGTTTCATCAAATCAGGGTCGATCAGAAGGATTGCGATGCGTTGCNTTTTCTTTGGTGGCCCAGTGGGGACTTAACGCAGAACCCACCGATCACCAGATGCTCGTTCATTTGTTCGGTTCAACTTCACCCCGAGCATCGCAAACTTCTGTCTACGCCAAGTGGCCGACGATTTCGGAGAAGAAACGACGGAAACCGTGCGTCGGAATTTTTACGTAGATGACCTATTACGTTCCGTTGCGACAGAAGACGCAGCAGTAAGGTTAGTGTCGCAACTTTGTTATTTGCTTAAACAAGGTGGATTCCAGTTGACAAAATGGCTTAGCAATAATCGCAATATTCTTGCAAGCATTCCTGTAGCAGAACGATCTATGTCCGCTGCTTTGGATTTAAACCCCGATTTGACTGAACAAGTGCTTGGCGTATTCTGGAATGTTAATAAGGATCTCTTCGGATTCAAAGTTTGTGCGACGTTACCAACCAGTCTTACTCGTAGTAGGGTTCTGTCGGTAATATGTTCTTTGTACGACCCGTTGGGAGTGGCCGCCCCCGTTGTAATTGTTGCACAAATCTTGTTGCAAGAACTTTGTAGAAAGGGTCTGTCCTGGCATGAAACTATCCCTTCGGAAGCGAAAGAAGCTTGGCGAAGTTGGCTTCGAAAACTTCCTCTTTTGGCCGAAATAGAGCTGCCCAGGTGTTTCAAATCTGACGAATTTGGGGAAATCAAAACGTGCCAACTTCATCACTTCACTGATGCGTCTTGTCGAGCATACGCTGCAGTAAGCTACCTGCAGCTTGTCAACTTTTCCGGTAAGATTCATAATTGTTTTCTTATTGGCAAAGCTCGGGTCGCACCACTGAAAATATGTTCGATACCTCGTTTGGAATTAACTGCAGTTGTATTAGCAGTGCAACTGGATCAGCTGGTGAGACGGAGAGTTACTCCTAAAAAAATGCGAGTCATTTTTCTGGACAGATTCTACTGCCGTATTGCAAACTTTACGCAACACTAGCAAACGTTTTCCAGTTTTCGTGGCAAATCGTTTGTCTGTCGAAAATCGACGATGGATCAAATGTTTCGCAATGACGTTATGTGCCTACCAGGCTTAACGCAGCTGATTCTGCGTCACGTGGAATAAGCGTGGAGAAATTGATGCGTACGAGGATGTGGCTCACAGGACCAGATTTCCTGTGCAGTGGTGAAGATTGCTGGCCGGCGTCGCCAATCCCATCGATCGACATAAACCCCTTCCTGGACGTAAAACGTTTCGAAACCGTAAGTGTTATCGTTAGTGAAGGAGCGACGGAGCGGTTAATTAAGCGATATTCTTCCCTTTACGCATTAACGAAGGTTACTGCTTGGATGCTTCGATTCAAGGCGTTCTTGTTGCGCAAGGCGAAATTATGGCCTGGAATAAGACTATAATTTGTTCCTTGACTGTTGCAGAGCTTCAACAAGCAGAAATCCAACTGATTCGGTATGTTCAACGGAGTACTTTTCCAAGTTTGTTTTCTCAGCTGTCTAGAGTCGTGATTTTTGCTCTGATAAATTCGCAATGAACAAGCTTAATCCATTCTTAGATGATGGCGTTTTGAGAGTCGGTGGAAGACTAAGCAAGGCTTCAATATGCTACAATGCGAAACACCCGGTCATCTTACCCAACAACCACCATTTGTCCGATCTGATGATTGTTCAACACCACCACCAAGTTGGACATTCTGGCATGGGGCACACATGGACCTCATTGCGCCAGAAGTTTTGGATAATCAAAGGCGGTGCAGCCGTCCGTAAAGTCATTGGTAATTGCGTATTTTGCAGGAAGCGAAACACTTCTCTTGGTCAACAGATTATGGCAGAACTGCCAGAAGTTCGAGTGCGACCGAACAAACTCCCATTCTCAGCGATTGGGGTGGACTACTTGGGCCCGTTCCTTGTGAAGCAAGGGCGCAGTATGGTGAAACGATTTGGGTGTATTTTTACTTGCCTACGAACTAGAGCTGTCCACATCGAGGTGGCGCGTACCTTATCGACCGATTCCTTCATCGACGCCCTTCGACGCTTCATTGGTAGAAGGGGTAAACCGGAAATCGTATACAGCGATAATGGTACCAATTTCGTAGGAGCAGAACGTGTCCTTAGAGAAGAACTGTAACGTTTTAACTGTCAATCTATTCACAGTCAATTGCGGCAATGAGGCATCGCTTGGCAATGCAACCCTCCAACCGCCGGTCATATGGGCAGGGTCTGGGAGCGACTCATACGATCCGTACGGAAAATCCTGTCGGCGCTGCTATCGGAACAGACCCTCACCGACGAAGGGCTGGCAACGTTAATGGTCGAGGTGGAAGCGATCCTCAACCCTCGCCCTCTTACGCCGGTCACCTTCGACCCCAAAGATTACGAGCCTCTTACCCCAAACCATCTTTTGCTTCAAACTGGTTCCGCGACTCCAGCACCAGGTGTTTTCTCTAAGGACGATCGTTATGTTCGTGGACGTTGGCGGCAAATACAGTGGATGGCAGATCAGTTCTGGAGACTTTGGTCTCGAGAGTATTTGTCTACTCTTCTTCCACGACAGAAATGGACAATCAAACGAAGCAACATTCAGCTCGGCGATGCTGTTCTTATCGCGGGCGGTGGACATTCGAGAAACAATTGGCAGATGGGACGCGTCTGCCGCGTTTTTCCCGACAGTCGAAATATTGTTCGACAAGTGGAAGTAAACTGTTAACGGAACTTTCAGACGGCCCATCGCAAAACTTTGTCTTGTTTGTCGTGGCGATGAAAAAATGACGGCTGCTATGACAGTGGTTGCTATTTCCGATTGACAATGACTTGCTGCATTAACGATAAACGTAAATCGTTTGGGTTACATTGCTAAATAATTCTGTTTTCACATTGTCTAATTTCATTGATCGATTTGTTACCTCGGTAACGTTCCGGGTTTAATTTGAAATTGCATTTAACCAACTGGAAATCGCACGTAGCGTTTCTGTAAATTTATTGCGATGTAATTATTATAGGTTAATGTCCTCTCCCGGTTCGTACATTGTGGGGGTATGTTACATCGCAAATTCTTGCGTTACCTGCTGAAGGATCGTTTGCTTTAATTGGTCAATCCCGCATTCCACCCTTGCGATGATTGCCTTACGTTACTTCGCTTTAACGGCTTCTTTAAGTAGTCTCGATTCGATTTGATTTTGTTGCCAGTTTTCTGAAGAGCGTGGTGTTAACCNTTTGCACACGGTTCTGTAACCATTTAAAACCGCACCGGACCGTAGTCATTGTGTTGNCGTGTGTCGGCTATTATTCTGACTTGTAGTAAACGGAGTTTGACGGTTACTGGTGTGAGTTTTGATTCNTACACATGCTACGTCTCAATCACGGTGCGAGCGCACAACGAAGACGTAACAGAACAGACGTAGCAGCAGTGGGGTTGCCAACCGTTCTTTATATCAGAGGACAAAATTCAGTATATTCCTTTTTTGTCCTTTTTGACAATGATAAAAGACAATGTTATGTTCTTTATTTTCAAAATTTTCCATATGTTATATTAACCCTTTGAAATACCTAGACATACATGGTATGTCTCTAGTACATACCGAGACTGAACCTTTAATAATAATAATGATAATTCATTGCAGACACGTGGTCCATATCATAGGCACAATCAAACACTGTCTGAGCACAGAATATGTTTAGACATAACTCTTTACAGAATAGGTGTTTGCAAACGACCACACGGATAGGAGCAAAAAGAGTTTTAACAGCACCCCAACTGTAGGATCATACACCAGTAGCGTAGCGAGGTTAAATGACGCCCGTGACAAGAAACAAGTTTGGCGCCCCCATGTTCTAATCTAAGGTCTTTCGGGAGCAAATGTACTGTATTGAAGAAAGTACTTGCGACATGCTTAGGAGTTTTCGGCGGCTCCCGCCGTGATTCATCGTCCCAGGCAGTGATTCGACGCCCGGGGAATTTTGTCCAACTTGCCCCCCTCGCAGGCGCGGATTTACCATTAGACTAAAAAGGCTTACGCCTAGGGCCACCGAATTCGGGGGCCCCAAAATTTTGGGAGTAAAGACAATTTCCAGCATTCTGTAAGCAATTATATTTGTATTTTTGTTTTGGTTCAATGCACGTTTTTTACTATGCCGATAACAAAAGATCTCCGCAGAACAGCGCTTCCCGGACCCCTTGGGGTCAGAAGCAAGATTTTTGGGGGTCCGAAATGAGATTTTCGAGGGTGAGAGGTTGTATGTTCTTTGAAGTACTTTTTACAAAAGAACCTAGATTTATGTAAGCTTGCAAGTGCTCTAACTGAAAATAACATTATCCAGCCTAATTATTCCAGCTAACGTTACTAATTCAACAATAGCTAAATGCGTGCATTGCTATTTCTGCTTGACGCGCTGCGGTTATACCACGGAAAAGATGGCCGGTAATGCGCTTGTAAGCGTATTGTAACGTTTAATTGTTTATGGCGCAAATATGGCGAGATTACTGTTTGATGGTACAGAACTCGATAGTTTCTGGTGTACAACCAGGAAAAGTTTCCAACATTGTGTGCAAGAGCCCTGTCAATTCCAGTGCCCTTTGCAACAACAACATATTTGTGCGAACCTGGATTAATTTGAAAAGCAAGTATTACAACCGTTTGAACCTCTCGACAGAGATTAGAGGACTCTCATATTTTACGATCCAGATCCAGTCCTGAATTTTTGAGACTAATTCCAAGTCCAACCGTATTCCAGATTGTTTTTAATTATAAAGTCCAAATCTAAATCAAGTTCAAAAAATTTAACAATATACAGCTTTTTAAAAAAAATAAATATACAATTCTTTTCCATTATCTCAATCCAAATCTGATCCTGATCCTAAATTTATAAAGCGATTTACAGCCCGGATCCAATCCAAATCCGCAGAAATTCATTATACTCCGGAACCAGTCCTATCGAAGTCCAGTTCACTGGTCATCTGCGCCCCTCGAATGATTTGTGCGTGGCTCTGTTGACCAATTGTGTGCCAAGTTATGATCGGATAATTTCAGAGAAGTAGCAAAAAAGCCGCTAGGTTTGTTTCTAATGAGCAGTAAGGTATAAAAGCTAAACAATAGAACTGAGAAGGCTATTTTCTGTTGCGTTGCCAGCAGTCTTATATATTGCGAGTGGTAATTTTAGGAAATGGAGAATCTGACTATTTTTGTGATTTCTACGCTTTTTTCAAAACGACGGGTGGGGGCGTCACTTTATTTTTACGAAAAGGGTGCCAGCTTCGAAAAAGCTTGGGAATCTATGCCATAGAACAGGGATGGGGAACCTATTTATTATCATGGGCCGCATGAATTGTGGAAAATCGTCGTCGGGCGGCAAAAATTAATCAATTTTATCTTAAATTTAACTTTATCCTCCAAAGTAAAATAAGGAGAGAAAACTATTATCAGGGAGCCAGAGAGAATTATCCTGACTTACTGTCTTCGTGTCTGCTTTTCATGGAGTTTCGTTTTGACGCGATGTTGTGTTCTAACTTTGGTAACGAAAATTCTGATGCGGGCCATATTAAATGTTCACGCTGGCCGCAGGTTCCCCACCCCTGCTCTAAAAGAATGAGCCCGAAAGATTGAAATGAATGACGATGAGCATTCTCTTTTTATGGCGTTAGAATTGGTTATTGTTACGTGAATGTGTGGGAAAAACGTCTCAATCCATTTTTCAGATTACACGAGGTCAGTGAGGTACTCATTAAATATGTAATGTGAGTGTGGCCAGATAACTTCACCGCTGCCTTCTTCATTAGTTTCACTGTGGCTGTTTGTGTTCTTGGTATCGAGTGAATTCAGAATAAAGTAATATGTTTTTGGATTGGAACAACTTATTCAGTGAATGTAACGAGCACGTGCAGTGCTAATTTGTATGACATCAGTCGTCGCAAACCTTCCAGAAGGGCCCCCAAGTTAAAATAGCCTAAGGCCCCGAAAATGAAAATTCGCCTCTGCCCATACTATAGCGCATGATCTTCGAGAAATCTAGTGACGATATATTACACATACAGTGTTGTGCAAATTAATTGACTCACTTGGACTGTTTCATGTACAAGGACTTTGCATGGGATTTAAGCATCCTTATTCGGTACAAAAACCGACTTTTATAATGTAACGATGAAAGAGCAACATTGTAGAATGTTTGCCGCGAACAATGGGTATAGCTATGACGTCGCTATGTTGCTTACAGCATATTTAAACCAGGCAGTCTGCTCGAAGCTGATTTTTGTGGTAAGTTTGGTTGCAAAAAGGCAAAAATAAATGGCAGATACTACTCCAAAAAAACGTGCCAGCATTGTTACCCTCCATCAGCGTTGTCAAAGGTCATCGAGGGATATTGCCAAGACAGTTGGAGTTAGCCAAAGCACAGTATGTCGTGTTATTATGTAGTTTAAGGCAACAGGGTCATTCACCTCCAACCGAAAAGGAAAATGTGGTCGGAAAAGGAAAACAACTCCGAAAGGTGATGCATATCTCATTAGAAACAGCAAAATCAACCCAAGAAAAACTAGAAGTGACCTGCAAAAAGATTTAGAGTATTCTAGAGTCAAAATCAGCGCGTCTTTTGTGAGAAGGCTGGTTTTAGCTGGCAGAAAGGCCAGAAGGCTGCAACGAAAGCAACTTTTGACTGAGAAAATGCGAAAGAAAAGGTTTTCATGGGCGAAAAACTGCAAAGAATGGAGAGCAGAATATTGGAAGAAAGTTTTATTTTCCGACGAAAGTCACTTTTTGGTGCAAGGTCAGCAATGTCGTCATGACTGGTGAAGTGATGGGGAAAAGATCATAAAATGTCACATCATCCAAAATGTAAAACATCCCCAAAAGAAAATGTTTTGGGGTTATTTCAGCTTCCTGGGTGTTGGACCACTTTATCCTGTTACAGGGATGATGAATGCGGAAAAATACAGTGAGTTGGTGAGACAAAACGTGTTTAGAGAAATGGAACGGACGTTTCTAGCTGGAGGAGGTATTTTTCAACAAGATATGGCTCCTTGTCATTCTGCAAAAAAGTGAAGAAAATTTTTGAAGAGAAAGGTATCAAGGTTTTTGACTGGCCAGGGAACTCACCTGACTTAAACCCTGTCGCAAATTTGTAGAGTATCGTAAAAACAAGGCTACTAAGAAAAGATTGCACCACCCTAACCAAGCTCATTGAGGCTATTATTGACATATGGTTCGTGATGAAAAGATTATTCAAGACTGCCGAAAACTTGTGGAATTGATGCCAAAACGTGTCGAACAGTTAATAAAGAGCAAAGGTTGTCATATTGCACATAGGCGTACGGGAAGGCATTTCGCTGGGGACGGGGCGGAAAAAATTTGCCCTGAAAGAAACTTTTTTAGTTTAATACGAATGGGGCCTGAAACCTCTTGTAAATCTGTTCTATACGGTTGAATTCGTTTATAACGGCTTCGTCTGTAGCGTCAATTCGCCTATAACGTTACATTTTGTTCGGTCCCGATGGCATCTTTTACATGCATTTCAATTCGCTTATAACGTCATTTCGGCAATAACGTTC
>JGI24159J19872_10014879_pt1 | contig 10038 bp, 9 predicted proteins | sample Ectturendosymbi4_FD_19872 | JGI IMG/M metagenome (IMG submission 19872) | reverse complement strand
GCTGAGACATTATGAAATGCCTGAATGCTTCTATGTTAAAAACTGCTGTTTTGAGCTCGTGCAACAGTTCTATCATGCTACAGAATTTGGTAATGTATACTGAAAGATCGAAAATTAATAGAGCTGATGAGAGACAAACAAATATTCGTTCCTTAACCAGATTACGAATCTTTAAAGAATTCATACCTTATGGTTACGGAACAAGTCGTTGAACCAAGCTTGGCCATTTGCGGACTACAAAGCAAAAATATGAATTTGATCAACGTGTGACTAGACAACGCATTTTCTCTCAAACTTCTTGTGATGAGATACAATTGCCTAGTCAAAACCAGTTTTTGCTTTAACTCTCTGATAACAACCTCATTTAAGAATTCACCATAACTGCACTCGTGTTTTTGGCTTAATCGCGGCACAGGAAATTGAAAGACGATCAGGCGAAAGTTGCTTGGCGCAAAAGCCTATAAATCGTACAAGACAGCAAATCTGCCTCATCAGCAGAGTCAACAACAAAAGGAAGAAGGTAACTTCCTGAGCAGTCTGTTTAAGTACTTATCGAAAATGTGTTGGACATCGCTATAACTCTGCCGCCTCTGACAAATAAAATATTTCCGCTGGGCAAAGCACTAAGGTCATTGCTCGCATTCCTCCGGCGGGAGTTTTTCACCGGAACAAAATCTTCAAAGCCAGCGAAAGTCAAACATCAACTGGCGCCGTAAACATTGCAGTGCTTTTGTACGAGCCCTTGTTATTTCCACCAGGCGCTGCTTGATTCGTGTCCTATTCTATCTTCATAATGAACATGCATCCCAGAAACTGAACCGATGCGCTAAAATATAATTTATCTCCACCAAAGTGACGCAGTCCAATCAATCAGCAAATAGGATCACTGTATTTGAGTAAGATTTCAGGACAAAGGACTCGCGGTGTTGCGTGAAATCAATTTCATATCAAAAAATCTGCTGATTGATTGGAATGTGTCGCCATTATGGAAACTAATTACTTGAACAGATATGTGCGAGTCCGAATCGTCGCTAAGTCATGAAAACAGAAACCGGTCGGCTGATTCCTCGAAAGCTTGCAGCAAACCTGAGAGGTTTTAATTGTCGCTAAAGTATAAATATAATACGTGGACTGAGGACTAAGGTAAAAAAGCGAGAATGGTAGTTTGTAACGAAGTTACAGAAATAAGTTTTTCAGTGGAAATTTACAGTACAAACGTCTTTTTTAAATCTTTGGTCTTGTTAACTTATAGTTTAATTACGTACATTATTATCAGAGCCATTTAAAGTCATAAAAGTCATATTTTTTCTGTGCTTCAGCAAGCTGTGAAACGAATTTTAAAACAAAAATCGCACTCCTACCAAGTCTATAACAAAGTATTAAAGTCATATTTAAAATGTTAGGTCATAAAGTCATATTTTGCATATTTTCAATCTAATTCAATAAGGAAACCAAACAATCTCAGAATATCAGGTAAAAATACTGTATCACTAGATCCAAGCTGCATGATGTAAATTGAACCCACTTGGGCACCCTGCGAATGTTGGCAAAGCGTATGTGAACTAAGATATTTTGAATGAAATCCAATGCACTGCCTAAAAATGCATAGTCTTGCTGCCCCAAAGAAATAAACCAATGTCCATGCATGCTTTCAATTTACTTCAAACCAATCTACTGTATATGTTTTGCTCATCGTTTGAGTCATTTATTTTAGTGGGGTTTCAACAAACCATGGGGCTACCATATCTTACGCCTATTTTCGCTGGTAATTCTTTGTACAGTAGTTGTATGTTTCAACTCAGTCATTCTGTTGGTCATATAAAGTCATATTTTCTGAAAAATAAAGTCATATTATCAAGTTTTTTAGGTCATAAAAATGGCCCTAATTATTATGCAGCTATAATCACTCTGTGCCATCTCTTTTAAAGGTGTGTAGTACACGTCATGGTGTGGTCTTATTGCCATCAAGATGATCGCGAAAACTTCTGGATCTACGTACCGCATTTGAACTTCGTGGAAACCCTGTTAACAAATTTTCTGCTTCATAGTTTTGGTGTCAGCGACGATGTACAAAATTCATACCATCAGCAAACGCATATGTATACAAGGCAGTCTCAGCGGCGAAAGGAAAAAATAGCTTGTCTTTGCTGATAAATTTCGGTAGACCCTGGTTAACGATGTGTTGGTGTAGATTTTTCAGTTTGTTCAGCGCGCTGCAGAGTACATCCGGTAAGCCAGCTTGCCCTGGATCAACAGCCAGCATGTCATTCAATTTTCACAGCAAACACTTGAGATCGTTGTCTGAGAGGAACATGCGTTTTCTCCTGAATGGTCGTCAACCGAGCTGCACGTCGTGGATCAATTACTCGGTGTAATATATTCAGACAAATTAAAAGCTTGTACTCCTATGCCAATTTACGATGAAAAGCTTAATGCTGCAAATTGCCAGTTTCAGAAAAGATGCACACCATAAGCAAATTGAAGTTTACGATGTTGTGAGTGATTTACCGAGGCTGGTAAGTCTGATTCAGTTTGACTTCTGCTGGATTAAAAAAATGCCCTCCACAACGCAAAGCAGCAGCGATGCGCGCATTTTCCGCATACTGCATCTCTAATTCTTAAAGTGCCTAATTCTCAAAGTGCACGGAAGTGTAAACAACCTTCGGCTGCAATTGTAGCGCTCCTTTAGTGTTTTTTGCGCTCAGCAGAACACTTTGTGGTTACCTTTATATTTTGCTTGCACTCAGCAGAGACATTTATAGCATGAGTACAATTTAGTTTTTAATCTGATGATTGAAGGGAAAGAAAATTAAACTACGCAGTCATGTTACTGAATTTTTGAGCGTTGACACTCCAAGACAATATTCTGTTGGTAAGAAAATTGGTTTATTCATGCATTTTTGTGACTCAAATTACGAAATAACACAAATGCAACAAGAAGAAGAACAACATCAAAGAACAGGAATTAATTGCATGCTGATGAGAATATAAAAATTAAAAACATCAAAAGTTCAGGCTTAGCGAATTGATGTTTTCTAACATACTTGAATTACAAAGGATTGGGGAAAGACCATATGGATCAACTGTTCAGCAACCACCCCTGTTGCATAAATCAATTTTGATTGAAGATGTTTCACATATTGTAGCATTGTTAAAACAATGCCGTTTAATATTTTTGCCAGCGAAGTTTGGTGAAACAAAAGTAGGTTAGTCTGCGACTCAACGGCGTCAGAGGGAATGATATTACGCTTTCTCAGCAGGGGAGTGCAGAGTAGGGCGACATCCCCGAACATCCAATGCAGGGGTAATCGAAATAGTGAAATTACAAAAATTAAAGTGCTGTAACTAGATGCTTTTTTGTATTGTAAGGCTAGTAACACATAGTGCATGGATTTAATTTTTCGAAACATGTTTTTTGTCAACACCAATTTTTTACGTTTTTCACATACACCTCTATTTCTCACACTCCTTAATACTAAACTAGAAGTTGGTAAGGGGGCATACAATCAAGCTGGCGGTAGCCCCGGGAATCACCAGACCTCTGCACGCTCCTGCTTTTCAGTGAAACAACGATTCTGCTTCGTGATGATCCTATTGCTGCGTTTCTTACAGCTGCTCAGGTCTACCTTCGCCGTTTACTTGTCCAGTTGCGGATTGCTCGTAACAAACCGAAAACCTGCGATGTTTGTCAGTGACTGTTACTGGCACAGCATCACGTGATTAAATACCTTTCCGTAACGACTTATTGGAGCTCAATGCAGCAGGTTAACCTGAAAATAACGTAATGCATACGGGACTCTGTGCTTATTTATTAGTGCTCATCTAAAATAATGCAGCAGCGTTGTTTGGATACGGACAGTTGCGCGCTGCGTTGGTATTGATTCAAGTATTTTAAACCTCATTATGGTGGTTAACATTGTTGCTCAGTCGTATTTTAGCTCGAGTGGATCAAAGAAGGGGATAAAAAAATTTTATTATACTGCGAGTAGTAACCACTAAAGCCAACTTTAATAGCCATGCAAATAGTGCATTGGCATTTGAACAGGAGAAGCTCCTTTTCCTGTCATAAATACGTTTGTAGTCATTGGGTTTCTTTGGCGTGGTAAAAACTAAGGGCAAACGCCTGCAACTTGAATACAACGTTTATTAAAAATAAATTGCAAACAGTTGAACATCGGGAGAAAGTAAAAACAATTACTAGACTTTACAAAAATAAAAGTTTTTAACTGCTGATTTTCGTCGGCCCTCTGAAAAACGATCAAAACTAAATGGAAAACATTCGCACTTCATTCAACTGCAAAGCTAAGGCTAGTCCAAAGTTTAAAATTGACAGCAAATCATCGTACGTGATTCATTTCATATAACTTTGATCCACAATCGAAAATAAAGTAACCGTTAGTCGTCACACCTACAAATGTTTCTTTCAGCGCAAAGAGAAATGTTTGCTCAGCACGCTTTGATACACAGTAGTCAACAAATATGAGTGCAGTTTTAAAAACAATCTCAACCAACAATGTGGCCGGTGTGAAAGCCATGCGATCGCAGTTTTTTGTAATTCGAAAAGGTTTTGCTTAGGAGAACATTTTAAGTTTATGTTTTTTTCTTCGTTTTTTAAGAAAAGGTTGCCCAACGAATTAGCACAATAGTGGTTTAACAATTCGTCGTGTGAGGTTACCGCAAGTGACGTCACTCTGCTATGGGCGGGAATGGGTGGACGGTTTAGTAACACCACTGCAGATTTTACAATGCCCAGACGATCACCATTAACTTAGCAGGCGATTAGGCATGAATGAACGTGTACAGGACGCAAAAGATTCGATGCTTTATAACCGAACCGCAATCGCTTCAAAGACGTCCACCTTCCGCCGATAAGGTTTGTGTTTTGCTCCATTTAACATCACGCTTTTGGGCGTGAATCTCGCCTTGGGTTGGCTCACAGCTTCATCATCTGAGGATCTCCTGCAAGGTAGCACCTGGAAAGTCAACTCAGAGACACCATAATGATCGAAGATACAGCGTGGCCTTTGATAGCTTTCAGTAAAAAGGCATTTGAAAGATCTGTTGCAGCACTGTTACGCTTATTCATTTTGCTTGGCACTTGGTTCTTCTGGTCTTATTGCATTGCTTCATCCCAAAAGCGTGTCTTTCCTTTTTGTTTTGTGAGGCACAATTCGTATCTGTGCTCCGTAGAAACCCTGGACTTGATTCGTACAAAACAACACTCGATTTCTTAAAGCATCCAAACGAATTGAATGGTGAAACGAAACGAAACAATTTTTTCTTAAAAGCATGTGATAAATTCGATGGTAAGTGACGAAACAAATGGAATTTTTTACTTAATATATCCAGAGCGAAATAGTTGGATGCCCGTTGGTGAAGACAGTCTGCAAGCATTTTATAAATCGTCACTGTTCATATTGGCGACGTTACAACAAAACCCTTGCCTAGAGTTTATCGTGCAGTAGAAAAACTACTGGACTGCATCTCACTGTCAACCACGACTCTTCTGTTTAATCGATGCAGCCACTAACGAAAGAAAAACACGACCCTCAACGTCGCATGACTCACAAAATCACAATTTTAAGTGGAGGCCACTGAGACCCCTGCGTTGTCTATACGGTGGTCCGTCAAGAGCTTGAAGTGCTCGGTTCGCGTAACGAGAGTTTATCCTGTAAGATCTGACTGGCACAGAACAAGTCAAAATTCAAAACCCTGTCCGAACTCAGCACAGACGAAACGGAAAGAGGCGGCATCGATACAAATTAAAATACGAGTTGAATTGTGCCGGTGAATCTTAGCAAAGATGCCAACACGCACGGAACATTTATGCTGCAATAAGGACTTGCGTCAAGGATCAGTTGTTCTTCAGCTTGCGCATTTGTTGGTCGCGATCACAGCTTAACACCAAGGTACGATTAAAAAAACACTTTTTGATACCAATATCTGCCCTACGCAAATGTGGTAAGATGGTGTAAACAACTTGAACGTAATTACACAATGCGCTAACTTTAGGTGGAAATCTTCTCGTGAGAAAAACAGGAAAATCTTGTACTTTTTCACCGATTTTTAGCTTCCACCTTTCCTGTTTTCACTTCCTTATCTGTCAGCACCTTCCGACATCCTTTCCACCACCATGGCCATTTTTTCTACCAGCATTCCTGCTTTCATCTCTAAGCAGAGGCTCATTGAGATTTATTTTGTAGCGTGTGCAAAGCGCTTTTTTGTGGGTCATTTTCTACTGGGTCTGACCTTTGACATCCATCTCACGCTCTCAGCTTGTGCCTTTGACACGGCGGCATGCCAGCGTTATAGAAAGCAAATGATTGTACGACCCCGGGACGCCGGAATGAGGGTGCATGACGGGAACACTGCCAAGTTGCCCCTACGTAACAATATCATGTGTAATATCATGATTTATCAAAATCGACTTGAAACAAATTTATTGCAGCTATTCGGGCACATATAAAATTCAGAATAGTTTTGTATAATTTCTGTTATTGCTTTTGAGGTAAACATTGTTGCTGAACATATAAATTCGAAAAGAATGACTAGCACATTGCGCTCTTACACTGAACTCAAGGAAACATAGTTTTCAACTCGTGGTTCGTCAAAACCATGGGCGTCCGCAGGGGGGCAAAACGGGCATTTGCCCCTCCCTGGAAGTTGTGACTAAGAACCCAAATTTTCTAGAAAACCTGTAGTTAGCAGCTCACTTCCGATTAATTGATTTCTTGCAATAACAGNATATTTGCCACNATGACACTCACACTGCACAAGAGACAGGTTTATTGTTCTGGTGTCATGCGTTGATGAGCTTGCAGTTCACTCAATCCGCTTCTTTGCCTGCAGAGGCAGTTTGCCATACTTGCGAGAGGATTGTTCTACTATTGATCTTTATTGTATAACAATAACATGGCAACAAATCTTCTAATATTCACTTCAAGCTACGATATTACTAGTAGGCGTTTTGCCGAAAGTGACTGTTGAACGCAGACATCCTGGCAGGTAATGCAGCGAGACGGTGACTGCTGATAGCGGTAAGCAATAGGGTTGCGGAGTCGGAGGTAAAAAGTTTGACTTCAACTCCGACCTTTCCAAAATTTCCGATTTCTCAATATAACTTGAATGAAGTTTGGCTGTCCACAATTTTGCAGCAATTAGCAACCAATGGAAATCATGGTACACAGCAGGAATTATCTGTTTCAATAAGTTTCGAAAGAATTTGCACGATTTCAACAGGAATTCCCAACTTAAAAGTGCGATGTAAAATGATTCAATTGGACTTCCCAGGACCGCCACCAGCGAAAAATTTCGAGGGGGCAAAGTCAGTTTTGACAACGACTATGACGTCATCGATTAGCAGTCAACCATGATGCGACTTTTTTGCTATGATCAGCTTACCAACATTGGTGGAGGAAACTTTCATAGTGGGGGAGCCATGGGCGTCCGCAGGGGTGGTAAAATGGGCATTTGCTACCCCTGATAATTGGCATACGAACCAAATAAGCTATGTCTAGAAAACCTGAAGTCAACAGTTTAGTTCCGATATTAGTTGAATTAATTCTTGCAACGACAGTTTATTTTCCGATATGACACTCACACTGCACAAGAGCTAGCTTCACTGTACTGGTATCATGCAGTGATGAGCTGCGTACGGTTCACTCATGCCCGCTCATTTGCTTGCAGAGGCAGGTTGCGAAACTTGGGAAAGGCAATAGGTGTTTTGCCGCATGTGACTGTTGAACGCAGACATCTTGGCAAGTAATGCAGCGAGATAGTTACTGCTGATAGCAGTAAGCCAAATAATTTTATACTGCGTGAACAGAAGCAAGGACGCCGGAAAGCAGGAAAGTGACAGGGGCATATCCCTCTGCTCTTTCACAAGGGAGCGGAGGTGCCTTTTTCATTACACTATCATGGGCAATTTCATGGTTTATCAAGATCGAATTTAAACAAATTTATTGCAGCTATTCGCGCCACAAGAAAATTCAGAATGGTTTTCAATCACTTCTGCTATTGTTTTTGAGGTCAATATTGTTGCTGAACGGAAACAAAAATATTGGTAACGATTTGCTCGCTTTCTATAAGTTTTCTTGTCCCTCAACTTAATACTGCGCCCCCTGCCCTACTGTTTTGGCGTGCCTGAAAAGAAGCATGAGTGAAAAAGAAGCATTGCTGCCAACAAAGCGCAAATTTTGAAACCAATTTTCTTCCATGTTACGAAAATGCGCAGTACCACCAGAATCGTCGCCAGAAAGTCTTCAATAGGGGGGCTTTACGTCTGTGCAGGGGGGCTTGACATTTTACAATTTAACAAATTCATCTGATTTGTAGTATTTAGTACTTCAAATTGGCGAGCCTGGAGGTTTGTTTGGGGAGGGCTTAGCACACCAAAGCTCCCTCTGTGGCGACGGGACTAAGTACCACCAGACCATTTGGGCAGTGAAATCTTATTCTTGAGCACTTGCACTATTCCAAAACATAGTGAAAACATTAAAACAAAGAGAACCTATTTGAATTACGTGTGCACCTTGTTCGTATTTTGGTAAAGTTTTATACTTATTCTAATAATTTTATACTTATTCTAATAATTTACCGCAGAAAGGGTCAAGCGTTTTGCGTACGTCAATTTGCGTTGCATCGTCAGCAACCTGAAAGCTGAAACTGACAAGCAAAATGTTGTTTTTGCCCTCCTGAAAAAATTTCTGCGGACGCCCACTGGGAGGCGCAAGTGCACTTCAGAAAAACGTGGGAGATTTTTTCATTAAATAATTTACTTTAACAATGGACTGAATACTGATTGTGTTGCTAAACATATTTAGGCAAATTTCGAAATGTAAAAGAGGGGACCTAGTCCCCTGCGGCCGCCACCCATGCTTACTCATTAAAAGAGAGGAAATGATGATAAATTCAGAAAAGCTTAAGCTCCTTCCGGATTATTACTGTTGCGATCGGAAATTCCGAGCGGCATGTGAGCAAAGCTTCGCACCGTGGCAGCAAGCAACAATAGAGATCATGTTCGCAATCTCTCTTACTATTTCTTGCTCGCGCTTCATATATTATGGTGTTATTCTTCATGCACATCCCGTTCGTGGTGAATCACACAAGCAACGCAACACCACCGGAGAGGTTGCAACATTACCAATCCAATATACTATTTCACAAAAAGCTCAAAAGCTTTTTGGTAACAATTTAGCAGTAGTCTTTTTGAAGTTTTCAGATGGAAAACCAATAAATCAATCCTAGACAGCAGATAATAGAAACAACAGAAGAGTAGATGTCACGTTATACAAATAACACAGTGAAAAACATTCATACAAACCAAAAAATAGCACATGATTGAAGGTAGCTGCTGGAAGTGCCTAAATCTGCTAGATTGAAAATTATGCAGCTACCAGTGCGAAAATCCTGCTAGATTTAGCAGAAAATCAGTTACAATTGCCACTCTGTGTAGCAGTAGCCTCGATTGGTAAGGCCTTCCCACACCTTTTTCATGTTTTGTTTTAAAATGAGTTTAAAGCTGTTTTAAAATGGCTAGATTTATGGGAGCGTTCCCAACTTCCCACACTTTTTTTGTAAGCACTACATCCCTGATTGGTATAGCATATGGATTCCTGCTCTTTGAGGTCACATTTAGAACCACAACGTCACTTTCATGAAAGGGATGGTTTCACGCAGAACCGTCGCCAGAAAGTCGTCAATAGGGGGGATTTGGGTTTGTGCGGGGGGGCTTTACGTTTGCGCAGAGGGGGCTTAACATTCAAAGTTGACATTGATTTATAACGTTTCATATTTCAATTTGGGGAGGCTTGGTGCTTTGTTTGGGGGAGATAAGTCCACCAAGGCCCCGTGGCGACGGGACTGGTTTCACTTCACAACTAACGCCTTGTCTCCGGTTCTGTGTTGGGAGTTTTCGGAAGCATGGTACATTGACTGGTTAATAGTTTTGTCCAATATGACGCAGCACGTATGCGACAAAGTTGTCTTGAGAAGAAGTTCACGTAGAGGTAACGCAGTCTCAAGAAATAACTTTTCATG
>JGI24159J19872_10014878_pt1 | contig 10038 bp, 4 predicted proteins | sample Ectturendosymbi4_FD_19872 | JGI IMG/M metagenome (IMG submission 19872) | reverse complement strand
TATGATATAGGTAGTGGTGCACTCGGGGGGAACGTCACCCCCCCCCCGTTCTTGAAAGTGGTACTAATGATTGTGGCACAAAATCATGGAGTGTTGGTCGCCATTTTTGCGATATTTTTCTTCAGCAAAGTTCTCATTTATCGCAAATACTTGGTATGTCTGTTTGCAATGAAGCGTTCCCGCATTTCAGTTTCTGCCACTGCACTATGGATACAGGTCTAGCTCAACGCGACGCGTAAAACAATTTTCAGTGTGCATCACCACGCAAAAAATTGTGCAAGCATTTAAGATGCAAAAAAATCAAACAATCTTCAGATATCTAATAATTCATTGCAAATACAGCGCACACTGTAAATCTTAAGAACAGGTAAGCTCCATCTTCTTTCAGTGAGCAACGAACATAACAGATACGTTTTCACAACAAATTAAGAATACAATGCAACACCATCTCATGCATGCTAATAAAGATTGTTGTCTTGGAATTTTCTAAAAACAAGCAAACAATTTGTCTCCTGATCCATTTACAAAAGTAAAGAATAAGCAGATCAGAAAAAATCAAACGGTTCATTTCTTGGAGAGCTACGCGTGACAGCAGTTACATTTTCTTAAACTGAAAAGGCAAAAATTATGAGAATTGGGGTGTATTATTTTTAAGCGGATCGTCTTCTTTTCGGCAGGGAAGTGTGTTCAAACTACAGACACTACGTTCTATGCCGCATGCCGAATTGCTGTCATGCAGGTATTTCGAAGAACAAACCATAGATAGGTCTTCTGAAAAACTTCCTACAACTTTGCGGCCGACCATGGTGTACGCAGGTGCCGTTCGATGCACGGGCGATCGTGACGAGCTAAGCAAAGGCAAACCATACTTTCCCGGCCCTAGAACGAAACGCAGTCAAAAAGGCACTGAGCTAATGCACCAACTCATAGCATGTGTTATGTGATGGATATGATTTCAAGTAGTGAGTGCAATCGGATAAAACAAAAAAATGTTTACCACTAAAAACACACACCGCGTGAAAGTCTACCACTAAAAACACACACCGCGCCAGTTTTCGTGTTAGAAAGAAAGTGGGTAAGTTCTAATAAAAACGATTATGTGTTGAACATAAAACAGAGGTAACTGCAGCCATGTTAGTTTGACACGCTTTAGGTGTCTAACCCTTTGTAGGTCGTCGTGAAAAGAGCCATAACTCCTTCTGCTGACCATGCTGTAACTGGGTAGAGACACCCTTCCTACAGATTTTGGTCCACACACGTTTGGCAGCATGTATGCAGCAGGCCCTACGCAGAGTAGAATGATGAATTACTGCTTTGTGAAATGCACACTGCACAGTAAAAGTGAATCGAACTTTTTGCTTCTAGAATAAAAGTAAATGTAAATGGGGCGTATAGCTCACTATGCGGGCATAGGTTCGTCAAAATGCTAAAGTTGGTTATTATTGCAACACAGAAATGATAACCAGATATCCACATTTTGAGATAAATTTTCAATATATCAGCTTCCGTTCAAAAACAGTTTTTTCATGTATCCGCAAATTGCAACAAACCAACAGTAGTTTTAATAGAGAGCAACGTCATATAATTTGTATTTGCACATTAAAATTTACTTTAAAAAATATATTATACCAAGTTCACGTCGTTTGAGAAAATAATTTTCGTGAACAACCAAATTTACTTCACCTGGGCTTATATCAGTTTTGTGTCCTTTGGATCTGCTAGACAGTGAATAGCTTGGTGCAGAATAGTGTGCTGATCTCCCGCTTTTCTCTGGACTGTAAGTTCCTAACAAACAGTAAGTACTGATTCTTATTCTGAACATCATGTAGAGGTCGTTTGGCATACCATGAAGGCAGCTGAACACATTCGCGTAAAAATGTAAGGAAAGGCAATTTTTATTAGAAACACAAGTCTTCACGAAGAAACCTTAATGCAAAACTCGTAGTGTAAAATTCACAAGATTTTCTCGGTCGGTAGAACTAATGCCATTACTAATGGGGGCTTTGGTACAAAACAGTCAAACGAAACAAATTTGAGATACTGAGACAGGTAAAATAATAGAGTTGTAGATATAGGACACACAGCGCAACACTACAAGTTTATGTGACTTTACATGCGGTTTGAATGAAGCTGGTCGAGTCGCATAAAAAACGATCAAAACAGTTGTTTTTAAGAGATAATAATCTAACAACGATACTCAACCAATGTCATGCAGCATTTAAGACGAGGAAACTACAAGTGTTTGTACACTCAATAGTTGAGTGACAGCGTGTGTCTCCTGGATTGCGAGCCAGTAACAACCTGCAAAACCACGCACAAAATCCTTATCACAGCATACCAGTTTGAATACCACCAGGAACTTCAACACATTGTGTTCCATATGTTTATCCCACAACCTTTGGAGAATTTTGAACATAAATTGGCGTCCAACTACTGGCAAAGCAACGAAGTGTTCTGAAAAACCATCTGGCCTTTTCGCGGCAAAAAAATTTCACACTGATAGACCCACCAAACACCAAAATGGTGTCTTACTCAGTGATAACGATATCCTTGGTAGATGGAGAGAGTGTTTCAAGGGTCTTCTAAGCCCAGTCACTATTGCACCACTGAACAGACACGAGGTATATTTGGGGAGGAAAATACCATCCCTGCAGCCGAAGTCTTCCTAGCTGTCAAGACACTGTAGGCTGCGATGAAATCTAAACTAAAATGCTCAACGCTTTTGGAATAGAGTTCTTTGGCTGACTCTTTTGTGTCAGGTGGCAGGCTGTTCTGGAAGGGCACCGCAAGATTGGTTAACTGCAGGGTGATCATCCTCATACACAAAAAGGGAGAAAGAAAGCAATGCAACAACCACCGGGGCATATCTCTCCTTAGCCTCCCTAGAAAAGCGTATGCTTAGTGCCTTGAAAAAATATGCCGTGAAATAATTTAACGAAACCTGGATCATACCCGGTGAGGTTTTCGTCCCGGCTGTAACACTACATACCAAATTTTCGCTCTCCAGAACTTTGGCAGTGATACTGCTTTTCACAGATGAACTGTCCAGATTTTCACAGGTGAATTGTATGAGGACTAAAATCACTAGGAACAGGCAAAGCAGGCTATCACTAAATATCAGACATGTACCAGCTGGGAACTAAACCAGACACTAATTAAAGATTTTCCAGGTGGCACAGTGACCGAAAGATAATTGGAAAGTCTTAAAAGACAAAACATAAACCTGCTGCTCATTCTCAAACTCAAATGAAAAAGAATCCAATTTAATTTGTGATTAAAATAACTTGAGAGCTTATGCTATATATGAGCTTGCATGGTTGCGATATGAAAGAAGCACAAAACGCTTGTATAGAGCGAGATAGCATTCGTGAGTTCCGCGGCCACTAACAAAATACTAACGTTGATAGATCAAAGCAAACCGTAAATAAACACTTTACATAACGTACCAGGACCGGGGTTTTGAAACGCAGCAGTGTCTCTGTGTCTTGCATACAGGGAATACTTTGGAGTTCCATCTGCACCAAACTTTGTTATGTGTGGTGGAACCAGGTAGCCAGGTCCTGGACTACAGTCATTGGTAAACTTGGCATGTCTCACTCCAAAGCTGTAAGCTGGATTACGATACTTCCTGGCATCATGGATGGAATAACCTGAAATTACCAGAAGCTGGAAATAACGTACTTGTCAAACTTTGCTGTAAAGATGTCTTTGCTGAAGAGAATAAACATGTATTTACAAAATTTAATATATGAGATAGTAATGTTGTGCTTGTTGATTGATATATAAGATTATTTATGAGGAGAAAAATCTTGCAAAAAAAATAATCAAAACTTTTTGAGATAGACTTGATGGCGTTTACAAAACAGAAAGCCGGAAATTTCTCAGACCGTTGAAAAACATTTGTAAATGATGCTATAGCAATTTCAGATACATGCACCAGGGTGCTGTACCTGAAATGCTCTTGCATTTTTTCATTTATACACTCTAGTGAATAGGTGGCTAAAACCAAAATAGACAAAATACTTTTGTCAACACTTTCTATACTGGCCTATGTGTCTTTGCATACATAGTATTTACAGGACAGATACCAGGCTATGTGCTAATATGGATCTGACGTTCTATTAGATACCAGCTGTTAGCTTTTCTTCCTGAAATTACGTGCATTTAAGTATGCAAACTATGAAGAGAAACAGTAGATTTAACCAATTAATCCCTTGTTTGAGCTTTAATTGCAAAGTGTTTTATGAAACCAGCATAAGCATGGTAAACTCTCAAAATCATCCTGTTATGCAGACTGTTTTTTAGGAAAAATACCCAGTGCTGACTGTGTTATACGATTGGTTTATTTTTAAGTAATCAGAAACAACAAATGGTTACTTTCCTTATGACTGCAAGATAAAAAACACATAAAGCTTAGATATGCAAATAAACAACTAAAACTGCATTAACACTCGTTCAGTATTTGAAAGCATTCTTTGCATGTCAGCATAGGTAAAATGAAAACACTCTTTGCAGAAAGCTTCATGATATTTCTGTAGTAGGTGAAGAGTTTTGTTTGAAGCACAGGTCAAGACCATGGGTCACAAATCATACAAGAGAAATCATAACCCAGACATTATATGAATGTTTTGACATCGCATTTAAACATTTTCTAACAAGTTTATTTATTGATGCAGGACGTTTCAATTGAAATCAAAAGATGACCAGAACATATAAGTTTTGCTATCTGCACATAAAGACTTCTAAAACTCTGGTTGTACTTTGCTAAATAAAAACTACAGTACGCATTCACTAAACTTATTTTAATGAAATGTATTTCATCAAACAAATGAGTCTATCAAACACTTCCTAAAATTGTTACCATCAATCATGTACAGCTTAAATTAAGCTAGGATAAAATTTTCTGTAACCAACCTAATTCTTTGCACATCTGAGCTTACAATAGAAAGTGGCGATTACCTATTAGTTTCTGCATAACTGTGAATATCCAGCAGATATTATAAAGTGTTCATTATTAACTTCGTCATTATCAGCGTTACACTATCCCCTGCAATTACCATATCTAGATCTTGACTGATTCTCATTCACTTGACAGCAATACCAAATATAGTCAGTGGTATTTAGACATACAAACTATAAAAATTTTTCAACATTTTGGAATCTTAATCTATTTTTCACAACAACACAACAACTAAAAATTTTACTGTCAAAAATTTTAACACAATGACTCTTTCTAAGTTTAATTAAAGCAGGCCGTTATTGACAAGTCACTATGCTTTGATGATATTTATGACTGTTACCATAAAAATCAAAGCTAGATTAAAAAAACATCTATACCTTTATTATATAACGTACAGTATATAGCAGAAAAATACTTGACCTGTTGAACCAGGAAGCATGTACTTAGGCCCAGGTGATTTGAAGTGTGCTCCAATAGGCCCTCGTGGTCTGTGAGGTCGCCATTCTCCCACATACACACCAGTAGACATTTTTCTTTCAGCAGGTTCACAGTAGATTCCTAAAATTCCCGTCCTGGATATTTGGTTTCTACCAGAATCACTGTACAACATTAAGTAGGAGAGTCACAATTCACTGCAAGAAAATACCTAATACATCAAAGTTTAAACAACACATTACATTACATCAGGACAGACTTGATAAACTTAAGCAAAAGTTACCTACAACCAGAGCTATGGAGCCAGAGCCCAAGCTATTTAAGATGGCTGGATCCAGAGCTAAAAACGTCTAGATCAGTAGTTCTTAACCAAAGAGGCACACCTCCTCAGACAGGCATCAGCCACTTTCCAGGGGGGATGTGAGCCCTTATGTGCTCTCCAACATGTGAACTTTTTGAATGGAAAAGTGTTCTGTCTAATTTACTCATTTAAAGTCAGGGGGTTTGAAACACAGGACAGTTACTTAAGGAGGCATGGTAGAAAAAAGGTTAAGAACCACTCTTCTAGACAGTGGATCTGAAGCCGGAGGCTGAAATTTGGGTTCTGGTTTCAGAGCCCTAGCTTGTGAGCCAAGCGACTTGTACAAATAATACATTTTTCCGCTTTCAGTGGACCAATTCATTTTGGAGCCAGAGCCAAAAACTTCTAGGTATTGGAGCTGGAGCCAAAAAATTTTGATGCCTGGAGCTGGAGCCTGAAATTTGAGTTTTGGCTCCACAGCCCTATTTACTACTAGTACTCAGACTGGGACAACAAAATTGGATAGGTCTTATCCACACAAGCTGCATCAGTCTGAGGAGGGAATGGGGCAAATGCTAACATTTCTCATGAATTTCACATCTGTTTTCAGTAAGTCAAAATGTATTGATCAAAACCCCAGCATGCCATAGCATGGAAAGTAAATTCTATCTTGATATTTTCAAAACATTTTTTAAAAACTTAAACCAACAATACCATGGAAATTAAACATGTTTCACTAGATTATCAAAAGTTACTGAAAGAAGTAAGTTTTAACAAGGTTTCCACAACAAGTTAGTGTATAAACAATTGGCAAATGCCCTATAGCAAATAACACTGAAAGCTGATTTTTAAAAAATACATCAATTTTAGAGCCTTGTTATTGCTCAGACTGTGGTAGCTATTTTTTGCTGCTCACTTTAGGCTAGACGAGATATAAAATAAACAACCCTTAGCCAAATCCAGAACAAAGACTCTGGCCGTCTGCTACATGCAAGTTTTTCACTGATGGCTAGCTATCACAGCTAAATAATTAGAATCAAGCATGTTAAACTTCTCTATTCATAGTAAGTGGTGTATTTTTGCATAAAAAGTTACTTTTATCTATTTTTAAGAACATTTTGTGAGGTTACATTACACTGAATAATTTATTATTCAGTAAAAACTGCTTAACTATTGCCTTGTCTTAAACAAAGGAAGAAAAAGTTTTTTAGGCTTAATCGTTACATGATTATCTCTCAAAAACCTGATCATAAAAAATCACTAATACTCATATTCTGAATCACGGGCTCCCAACTCCTTTTTGACCGTGTACCTCTTCAGCATTTTGGCAGATGAGCATGTACCCCTAAAATTTCTTGTGGCAAAAAGGCTGAGTAAAATGATGAAAATCCACTGAATTTTTAATAGAACTTACAGATTTTCAGAACTATAAAGGTAGACTCAATTTTTATGTCTCAAGTTAATAGTTGTGGCTGCACAATAATTGTACCCTTAGGTGTACATGTACCCCAGGTTGGGAACCCCTGTTCTGAATGAACACAGAAAACAATCTTATCATAGTTTAGTTTTGTAAATCAGTACCATCAATTTGTAAAAATTTGTACATTGATACCATGTCTTTTGTCAAATTTAAGAACAATGTATATTGCCTAATAGAACTTGGTGGAGAAAACTTATTATTCATGCTTCTTAATGAACATAATAAACATGCTTCAAACATGTAGACAAACATTTCATAGTTATGTCAGCAATTTAAAAAACAAGTTATTTTCATTTACATTGGAGGTAGTCATTAATATACAAGGTACAATATTTGCTTGATTATTAGCCACCCTTGAATGTAAGCCACCCTTTAGAAACTTTGGCAGTTGTTAACAAAAAATCACCTATAATGTCAAAAATTTTAGATGTGACAAGGCATTCAGGTGTGACAAACCAAGTTTAATTGGTGTTCAGCAAGAAACATGTTTTGCGTGGAATGATTGGCATGGGCAAGCAACTGTAATCCTGGTGTTGGGAATGTCCCAAAAATGAGAAAGGTGCAGATGAAAATTAGTGACTGCACCATCCAACAGGCTGCACAGAGAACTGATGACCTTTTTTCATCTATAATACTAATCCATTATGAATTTCTCGTTTCAAAAGGAAGGTAAAACATTGAAATGTTTCCCTTAGCATGACAGTGAGGTGGACATGTTGATCCTGCAACATGACACGAAAGCTCTTTAACAAATCTCGTGCGCGCGTTTGACATGGAATCCAGCTTGATACGCAGCCTAATCTTCCTCACTCTTTTTGATGAAAGCAGGAAAATATAGCATAACCACAAGGAGCTTACTCCCAAGAAAAAAATTAAAGCAAAGATTACCTTGTTTTAAAACCAACGCATGAGAAATGGCAGAGTGATTACAGTGGTGTAAACTGCATGGTGTAGGCTAGCTGAAGACCAAAAATATAGAGCAATGTAAATTCTTCAATCAAACATAAAGTAATCATTTTGTTATAACAAAAATATAGTGCAACTTTGAAAACGCAATGGGAGCAAAAAAGCAAAAGATACAAGGCACATTCATTTGCACCACATGGTGATGGTGGGCAAGCATGCAAGTTCTTCAATTGCTAGCCAAACAAAGTAAAAACAAAAATACCAAACAAAGAGTTTTTGTAAAACATATGAACTCACAACTAGTGTTAAGCTATTGCCCTACTCTAGGTCTAAGGCAAAGGTAAAGGAAACTGTAGGTTGCACTGCACAAATAAACTTAGTCTAAGCATGGCCTCCATGCAGTGGCATAACCAAGAGTGTAGTGGGGTGGGAACACATAGGAATAACATTCCCACATTATTTTTGGCTGTGGAAATGCGTTTCCACACTTTTTCATAATAACCTGATTTGAAGATATGTACGGTATTTTTACTCAGATTTACTGTGTTCAACCCCAAACATCAAATAATACAATGAATGACCTGCTATCTTTGTGTAGCACCCTAGTATAATTGTGTAATTACTGTATGTAACATCATCTATGGTATTTCACTATTTGGGTATTCCGCACATTGTGTGATTACTTGCCTCTGGCTTCAAGTTAGTCTCCATCATAACACTTCAATCAGAACGATTCACGTTGAGGTAATACTTTGAATGTTTTTGTTTTTGATGCAATGATTGAAAGTGAATACTTCATAAAAGTACTGCTTTCAAAAGGTTTCTTGTAAAAGATGGATATCCGTCAGTAGCGGATCTTGGTTGCGGATACAAAATGACATAACTGGAGTCATGAAAACTGATATTTTATGGAGAGTAATGACATCACAATGGTAGTAAAAATATCGTTTGTTGCTACCTAGGCCTAATTTGAGCCATCACCTGTCTCAAACGAAGAAATTTTATTCTTGGTAGCAAGCTCGAGTGGGACCCAAATTTAAGTTTGAACAGTTGTGAAAATATAAAAAATGAAAACATTGCAAATATTTTGCATTACTTGATCAGAGAACGATTATATTAAATTGCAATCACAAATAATTTTGTGCATTGAATCTTTACCTTTATTTATTTTTCCACTCCAGTTTATGTCATCACACATCTGTTAATGATATCCACCCTGATGGACATCCGTTCTTTGCATTGTACCGTATTTTTTAACCATAAGGCGTACTTAAAATCCTTTAATTTTCTCAAAAATCGAAAGTGCGCCTTATACTGCAGTGTGCCTAATGTATGAAGCTGGTTGTGCTTTCTCACCTAGAACCAATTTTATGTGGTAAACGGGGCTATTTATTTAATTGCTAGTTATGATTCTTTTGTAAACAGACCATCATCTTATGTAATAAACCAACAACTGCAAAGAGCAGCATCTGAGAGTAGCTAGCACATACCACAGATCTTATTACTCAGCGGGGCTCCTGACTACATTGGCGCACACCGAATCAAACACGTTCACAACTTTTAATTCATTCTATTCGTATCTAGCAGATTAGGCATGTGTGACAGATTCAACTCCCTCGTATGTAATGACAGACTAAACTTCCAGTGGCGACTCCAGCACTCAGGAGTTATTGGGAAAGAGTTGAATACAGGTTGACTTATGTAAGTTTTGCTTCATTAATGTGCCTTAATAACCCGGTGTGCTTTATGTATGAAAAAAGAACAACTAGCATTCAATTTTTGATACTCATACTATGCCTTAAATCTGGTGCGCCTTATGGTCCCAAAAATATGGTGTAGCCTTCAAAGATACAGCTGAGGAATGACGATACAGCTGTGGAGAGGATAAACTGCTTTGCTCCTCCCAGTGTTGGTCATGTGCTAACACCGTTTCTGTAATGTGCGCTGATGTACAGC
>JGI24159J19872_10014874_pt1 | contig 10039 bp, 9 predicted proteins | sample Ectturendosymbi4_FD_19872 | JGI IMG/M metagenome (IMG submission 19872) | reverse complement strand
AACTGCTGTGTCGTAGCGTTGAGTTTATTTTCCTCCGATAGCCTAACTTGGAGCGCTGATAGCTTATATTCAGTGCAATGACACATGAAGTAACGGGATTGGATGTAGAAAAATATGCATTATTATGTCAATAAACTTCGCCAAAACGTTGGTTTGGAAACATGGAAAGGGCGTCAAATTGTGACCTCACAAACAGCACACCAAATACAAATGACCACCATATGACCCTGAACCAACCCCCCCCATGAAAATTTTCTCCGTACGCCACTGTTCGGTACGTGCTTATTTTCAGGTTCAGGCAGTTATTAGTGTGCTTACGCAGATGCGACGCACTTCGTAAGTGATGAATCACCGCCCGCGGAAAATACAGTGTGTTACGATAACCAAGCCGCATCACATGAACGCTGCAAACATACAGCTTCAAACCGACCTGACACGCCAGTTCAGTTTCCCGGCGTGAGCGCTTTGAAAGAGCGGTTGCGAAACAACCATTGAAATTTTCCGACCACTGAGTTGCGCAAGAACGCATCTTTGCGATGTGGGCTGAACTGCGCACTCGTCAGCCAATGGCTGAAACAGCGTATGACGCAATCGTGGTTCTAACGGATTGCGCCAGTCTGTGTAGCAGTGTTGATCCGCTCTGACCTTCATATATCATCATTGGAACTTTGACACCTTACATATTCTACACATTCGCGCGATGTGACATGGTGGGTTGCTTGAAAACTGCAGTAACTGCTTAACCCATGCATTTGGCAAAAGGCGCGATGACTTGGTGCGGTTGACAAAAGCGGATGAATATTGAAGAATATACACAAATAGTAGTAGTGGTGGGCGATGAGGTGGCCGTGCGGTAGTACAGGACGTGGTTTGGTGAGTCTCATCGAACGATGTGGTAGTACAGTGAGGTATCCCTGGTGTTGTTCAGCAGCTTGAACACATCTGAAGAAATTGCTCATAGTTTAATGCATACCAATATCTATTTTCCAGTGATTGTGTGAGAGCTTGCTTGGCTAAAGCCGTGATTCAAGTGCAGGAATCTTTCATTGTAACAAACGAAATTACAGTAGATTTACTGCAGCCAACTTTAGAACGGAAAGCTAGACTTGAGCCTAGTCAGATGTAATGTATACTAGACATGACATGGTCTAGTCACGGTGCTCATGACATGCTGAAATAGAAAAGGCATCGGTATTTGATAACTGTTGAAATAAAATCTAATTAAGTAATATTATAGTTATTGGTAACACAATCAAATTGTAGTATGGCTCCCTGTTTTCAACCTGTGTGACAATTCTACTGTAGTGTAGTCTGATGTCGATGGTGTTATGCGTGCTGATATCATATTACTGTACTGCGGTTGCAAGTGGCTAGTTAAGTAGATATACACTACTGTGCAGTTCTGCCTTGCCTCTCAATGTTGGCTGGTGGTTGTACGTAAGCAATTGATAAATGTGCCCGTGACTGAGCACTTCAGGATTACAGAGGACAGGTATGCAGTATATGAAAGAGCAAACTCACTGGAATCCAGTCATATGAACATATAAATGAAATAATATACCACTTTAATTGGCTCATTTTGGATGTATGAGACACGTGCTTTACTTATTGATTGAGAGCGATCGTGATTGAATCGTAGTGGTGCACGCTTACCTCCAACTGAACTTTTCCAGAAATATGGTTTGCTGTCGTGTGTACCTTTAGAAGGTTTGGCCAAGGGTGGCCATACCTTCTTTTTTAGGGGCTAATTGTCAATTAGCTGTGTGGGCTGCCGTCTCATACCTGGCCTGCGTGGCGATTAAGCAGCCCTTGTCACCGTTGTTACGATCAAAGAGTTCTGCGGTGGAATACTGAAGAAGTTGAAGTGAAGCTGTAGCAAAACCAAAAGCTTTTGTCATCTGACAGTCCTCACTTCTGCCGACGTGCGTTCTTGCGCAAGTCTTGCGAATTTTCGAGTAATAATTGTTTCACTGTGATTAGTTGCCTTCTTCTGTACAATTCAAGGGCAACTCGAATGAACATCCCTTGCTCGTCCCCAATATCAATACGCCATGGCACCTCCGACAATACATTGGACGGTGTTGATGGCAGTCAGAGCAGTTCTTCCGGTTTCGGCCGGCTGAAGTCTTTGCTTGTACCAAGAACTCGTTCTGATAGCATATCTCCCAATTTAGCTTCACCCACTCCTCCCACCTTTGTACCTGACGGAAGCCATCAAGCTTCTCGTGTTGGGACATATCTCCTAGTGGAACATATTGAAGGTCACAACTCGGGAAATGTTTATCGAGCGGTTAACTTCAATACGGAGGAGGAGTTCATATGCCAAGTGAGCTGCGTAATTCTTCCGTAACAATGCTAGTTACTGTTGAACCAACTGCCTAATTTTTGCCAAAATAATCGTATTTATTATTTGAAGTTCTGCGATTTCGTCCTTACGTAGGTTGTTTTGCCTCAGGTGTATGACCGAAATGAATATCGAAAAGCGCTGGATAGATACCACAGATGCGATTATCACCCCAACATCAATAAAGTAGTGGATCTTGTGGTCGGACCGAAAAAAGCTTATTGCTTTCTATATCCTGGTGTTGCAATGAAGGCTTCAAATGATAACAACACCTCCAAAACCACAGGTGCATGACGTGATGTTTTCAGTGTTTGAACTATGTAGTCAGCTCTTATTCCTCAGTTTCATGTCAACCGATGAAGTGTCAGTTTAGAACGATTTCAAATTTTGGTTTACTCCCTTCAGGTTTCAAAGCAGAAAACTTGCACAGCATTGTTCGCTCAAAGAAACGTCTCTCTGAAGCTGATGCTGCCCCGCTTTTTGCGCAAGTTGTTGCTGCTGTTGCGCATTGCCATGAAAAGAATATTGTTTTAAGAGACCTAAAACTTCGCAAATTCATCTTCAAGGATGAAGCAAGGTATGTAGCAAGTTGCGATCACATGCAAAGAGCGATTGATTTCTTGCTTCCTGACCGCTTTTGTATGATCTGGAACACCAGTTCGTGATTAACCATTATAGACCTGAGCTGATCGCCACTCATTTTCACCCAACTGGGCCGCTACCGACCCATATACAGTAAAATTTTATATTACTGGGTACTCGGCTAAGAAAAGCATTAAACCACGGTTCAGAAGTGCATCGGCAAATGTTACATTTTCGGCGAAATTAACTTGCGGACTGCACATCGGCGTGCGTTGAGCATGGGTTAGAAGTGTTTGTTAATTTTTGTTCGGGTCAATAACGACCCGTTTAAGCGTTTGAAAGGTTGAGGGTACCAACAGGAGACTTGCGCCTGTTACTGTACCTTTTAAATTATGAAATTGGTGCGAACTGAACTATACTCAAGATGGCTTCACTAGTATCTTTCGCGTCGATGTTTTCGATTTAAACGCAAGATTAAGCAATGTAGTCATTTCATTGTTTGACCATCTGCCCAGTGGCCTTGCAGTCACCTGGATCGAATTTGCATTTTTCACAGTACGGTCATGCAATGTTCACTCGTTACTTTACGGCGAAAAACGGAATGATTGAATTAGATGTTTAACGGAAATATGCGTTTTTTTAATCGGGATATGTGACGCGTGATAGGCAGTTGAGTCCTGCGCAGGTACGTTTTTGCCCGCTCCCGCCCCACCCACACTGTTTCCGCCCCGCTACTAACCACAAAGTCATACATGTGTTTCATCAGTAGTGGCAATTTATTCAGTGGTTAATTTAAAATCCAACAGACGCTATTGAAAACGTGGTAGTAAAAATGCGAAACTTTTTCATCAACATTGAGCGCTTCGTTCTTAGATTTAAAAGCACTGTTGAAAAAGCGTGTCCTTTGCTGACGAACTCGTTAAATTTGCTATTCATGGCATGTCCAGCCATACTAAACACTCGTTCACCAGCGACGTCAGTTGCTATCACCCAGAACGCATTTCTTGCAAGAAATCACGTAGAGCTGGTAACTCCAACTGTGATATCGCCACCGTTGGAGAATGCCACTATAACCTTGTACCACAAGCTCTCTGACTTGCGGTATTGAATTTCACTTTCACATGCTCTGGGTCAACATTCAACTACCGGCACAAAGAATTTCTTACCCCATGCCCGACCAACCCCCACAGGTTCAGCCCACACGCAGAGCTCTGTAGGTTCCCGCGCCCTCCCCGCAAATGCGGTAAGCCGCAACCAGCGTGTGTTAATCGGCTCCGCGCAGGACTCTGGTTAGGTGCTGGTGACTTAATGGAACTCATTGAAGCGGGTGCAGGTTCGACTCCAGGGAAGCGGGGACTATATTATGTTTGGATCAATTCGAAGCGTTAGCGGACAAAAACATTTTGAGTAAGTTCAAAAAGCACGTTTCGCAGTTGTACTGACTATTTGGGCAAGAAGTGCAACACAGGAAACAGTGGTGGGTTCAGCTTAGTTTTATGTAACTTTTTTCGTGCTTCTTCCGGAGTGACTAGTGGTCAGCGGTACCCCTAAAGCCCCTCTTGCTTGCACCGTTGGCCGCGAGGCTACTTTCTAGTGAAGGCGACATTGGTGGTGAGCCGCCGGCAGCATCTCGTGTGGGCTTTTTCTTGCACCCACCCATTAACGCCGAGCAAGAGGCTGGGTAGGTCGCCAGTGCTGTTGTTCCAAGTTTTCAGTAAGACCCGACCGGGAATCGATTTAAGGCTATTAGCTTCGATCGCCCGTGCTCAACCCAATGTACCACGTAGGCGTCTTCTCTGCTACGAAATAATGAATCTGCAGTTACAAAGTCCGAAACCAGGGTTCATTTCAAAAACACATTGACGGCCAAGAATAACACGTGCAAGCATTGTGAATTCACAGCGACAATAATTACGATCGCTGTTGGTTGCTAACAAGACATCTCCCGTCAAAAAAACATGCATAACAATTTTAACAAACCACAGCGTGCTGTGATGAAGTTGCGTGAGGAATTTGATTTAGTAGTAAATGTGGCAGTGTACTATGCTTTTCAACAAATTTAGTAATGGAAAAAGGTTTTGCGTGGTAAGGTATAGTTATGGGACCAGCGCGGAAATTTCACTTTTCAATGTTGCAAGCTTGGGAAAAATTGCAATAAAGTTTTATATCCAAAATATTGCTTGTATGGCGCTTGTTGCTGAGCTTCTGTTGTCGGCGACTTTGTTTTTGTTTTTTTTTGGAACTGCGACTTCGATTCAACTGAGAGGAAATCTTAATGTCACGCAGATCGTGGGTTTATTGAAAAAACGCTCATTTTTCCCCCACCGTTTACTGTTGCACTTTCCTTTGTGATGAGTGATGACATTAGAAAATAGTGAAACAACGGGCATTACGCTCCATTGCTATGTTCATAGTGAAGTCGAATTGCAGCTGCAAATATGCTTGCTGCCGGAGCTGAATCGTTTTAAGAAATTTAACAAGGAGAACGACGTACACTTGTGCTTTTTTACAGAACTCAACTTATTCTGGAGAGTCTTGATGATACGTGTCTTGTAAGTTCCGATGATGATTACATGGTAGACAGGTACATATTTTGTTTATGGCAAAATACGCTGAGTTATAAAAATACGGGTTTTATTTTAACCATGGTTGTGCGTTCCGATTGCCAACTTCTGTCAATTTGAGGATACTCTCAACTCAGCATATTGTGTTAAACCTTAATGCTACTTTGCAGCGTAGAGTTGTAAATTCTCACTGTTCTGACGAAATTTTAAAGAAAAGTTATTTGTGTAATCTGTAGTGTTAATCACATCATTTTAGTACACTTGTTGATGTTCCTATTTGTGTGTTGTTCAGGCACGGCTGTCCTGCCTATGCCAGTCCGGAAATATTGGCATGTTCTGCCGCTGCAGCGAACGCAAGTGGTGGTGCCAGAAAACCAGGATACAGCGGAAAGGGTTCTGATGTTTGGAGCCTTGGTGTTATGCTTTACACATTGTAAGAAAACAGTTTTTCCTGTGTCATGCCTTTCCTTTGGGTTGCATTGGAAATATTGCAGTTCAGCAAATCAGTTCAATAACAAAATTTGTAGTCTACAAAATTGTTGACTGTGTACCCGAATGTCAAGAAAACAGTAAACAAGAAAAAACCGGTTGCTTATTTATCTATTGAATAGACTTTCAAGTGAATCTTTTTTGATGTGGATATTTAGGCTGGTTGGGCGATATCCGTTTCACGAACCGGATCCGATCGCAATGTTTTCTAAGATCAGCCGCGCTCAGTTTTCTCTGCCCGACTCCTTGTCATCCGAATCGCGAGACCTTATTCGCAATTTGCTCCGTCGTCAGCCCTCCGACAGGTTAACGGCCAGAAATGCATTGGATCACCCTTGGCTGAAACGCAAAGGTGTGTATTAAAGTTACTTATCATTTGAGAAGTTGCTTTTTTTTGAGTGAAAGTTTTCTGAATCCGATTGCTTATGGTTTGCGTGGTGTTAACAGTTACGCTTTCAAACAAGTGACCGTTATGAATTTACGGCAGACTGTGATGCTGGAAACTGAGGTATTTCGAGCCCGCCTAGGGCTCCAGCCAGTCCCGTGACCCTCAGAGGAAGGCCGGGTGTGAAAGTTAATGATCTTTGTCCGATCGTTTTTTTTCGCGCTACGGATGTTGCGTGTAGAAGAGAGACAACAGGAAAGTTTTTCTGGACCTTACAACACGGGCTATGGTTGTCTCATCGTATCGTCTGCCTGTTTTCCAGGAATTTGCTGGGATGCACCTCGCTCGGTCATGCCACTGGGCGGAGGTGGGGACCACAGAAGACTCGACAAGAAGTACATGCAGCAATTTGGTCGCTACCACAGCGGCCAGTCCTTTCCTTCTTCGCTGTTTTCCGAGCCTTGCTACGAAGACCAAATGGTTCCCGACTCCGTTCCAGATGATGCAAGCGAGGAAATGGTTTTTGAGTTCGGCGAATGAGCGATCGTTTAAAGACCTCCCATTCAAACCCCTGGCAAGCCTGGCATGCTGAGTCGCCTGTTCTGGGTTATGCAGTCGGAAAATTCGTCAGCGCTACCAGCAGCGACGTGCCCAAGGTGTGCGCCCTTCCCATCTGCTGAATGCGTAACTTCACGTTTTGCTGATGCGTGCTTGCGGCCGGCCCGACCAAGGATGCATATGCGCACGATTGATGGCATCGCGCTGAGATCGGGCTTAGTTTCCGATTCGCCGTCTGTTAACATCCGGGATCTTTTAAATCAATATTAAGTGATAAAGAGTGTTGAAAGCGAACACGTATGGAGCCAACGTCTTGCTTGACGGTGCGGCAATATCTTGCGTGCACTTGATAAGGGAAGTTCCGGGATTTCGCAGATTTTAAGAAAGCAAATGAACGATTTGTATGTATACAACTTCATGTTGTGACAAGGGTATGATACTGATTTTCCCCTTAAATGTTTGGGTAACGAAAAAGTTGGAACTGGTGGCGCGCAGAGTTGAATACTTCATGTTGTTTGACCATGCGATTAAAAAACTTTGTTTTTTTCGCCACTTTAACGTGCCAGACACACTTGCCTTGAAAAAATCTTCACCTCGCAAAACATCGACCTGTGCTTTGAAGTAAGCGCTGCCGCGTTTTTTCGTCGAATCCCAAAAACACCATACTCCTGCATCAGCTTTGGCAAGACGTGTGTCGTATCAGTATTTTTGCCCTATATCACCGTCATCAAGCAGAGGCGATAACAGCCAAATTACTCGTGGAAATTTGATGCAAATGCATTTTCAGTTTTTATTTGCTGTAGCGTTGAATAACGTCAAGATTAAGCTCCGGTCCGTCGGCGTCGCCTCTGGTTTCAGTTGAAAATAAGGTGTGGTATTGTCGATCTATAAAGCAGGGTCTCAAATTTCTTTGTCAGGGGTCCCGCATAAGGTATTACACAACAGTTCGAGGTCCGGACATCGTACGTGATGAGATTGTGGGTATGTCGCATTCTAACAAATCAACAAAGATCTTCGTAAATATATTGTTTTTTCATTTTTGACAAAGTCGTCGCGGCCGGATAAAATGACTTTGCGGGCCGTATTTTGGAGACCCCTGATAAAGTTGCTCAGCGCGCCGTTGCTCAAATATCTATACAAGTTTTTTTTCTACAAGCGGTATTGTTAGAAGGGGTTAAAGTACTGCCTTCGTCGAGTAATGTCTTCTGTCTCTCCACGTGCGACTCGGTGGCGATTTGTCGTTTCTTCCTTGATCTTCCTTTATTCGAAGATAAACCTCTCGTGGTCGTCGTTTGCCTTTACGCCGACTGTGCAAGTCTCCCTGGCATTCGCGGTATGACTGTTGCGTTTGTTTGTCTGTCAACGTTGACGTACGTGCGAAAAGTTCCCGTGTGCAACACATTGCTACTGTTTCGTCCTTGTTCTTTGCCCATTGTTAAAGATAAAAACTGTCAAATAAAGTCTTTCGACCAACTGCACTTGGAAGTGTGTGTACGGTCATAGAAAGGTGTCCACTGTTTCAAACTCTCATACTTTCGATTCCCTGAAAGACAGGAAAAAGCTTGGGTAGCGCTAGCAACTACGTTAGTATTTGATTTTGGCTCAATATGTGGTTTTGTTTCTTTTCGCGAGAGGTGATATGATAATTCAAATGATATCAGCAAGCCGAGCATTGGTGTGCCACGTGGTAATGTTTGCGACATCGAGACATGTGTATTTGGCGTTTATAAAACAACGAGAGAAACATGTCGACATAAAACCTTGCTTTCTAGCGCATGTAATTGATTTTTGTATTCTGCGTACACAACATGGTTGGTAACCAGATATGCATAAACGAAACAAAATATGATCATTGTTGGAAAAGTAATGTTTCGTGAAGTAGCAATTTTTGAAAAATTGTGAAAGTCCGGATGAGTTTTCAGGGGAAAACGCATCCTTGCGGTACCCTAGAGAAAAGAAATATACTTTGCAGCACCCCGAACTTACAGCACTTGCTTTAAAGTATTTTTTGAGGATGTATGGAAAATCACACTAGCTAGCGGCACCCGTGAGTAATGTAAATGGCACCTAGGATGTCGCGGCACCCCGGTTGAGAAACACTGCCGTAAAACGTCGAGAGTTCGCAGAAAATTGCCGAGGGTTGTTTGTTCTTTTTTTGGTTTGCAGCCATGATTCTTTAATAAAGTCAAGTACAGTCAGTGGCGTAGCTAGAGGTTGGAGTCAGGGGGAACAAAACTTCTCTGAAGGGACCCACTAGCCAACAATCAGAAAAAAGTAAAGAAATAATCCGGATGCCGTGGATGTCTGTACTAGCTAAAAAGTCGAAAACAACCAGAAAATCGCAGAAAAAACAATACTAAATATCAAAATGTCAGCTAAAGGGAGCCCGGATTTTGCATATAGCTCACGCCACTGAGTACAGTATAGTATACCTCGGTTAATCCGGATCTTCGCCAAAACTGGTGGTACGAATGATTTCTCTCGTTTTTTGTAAAAATCTTCGGTTTATCCGGATTTTTTAATCCAGACCTTCGCCAATACTGGATAAAATCTGCTCTTTTCACGTCTCGTAATTCGGATTTTTCAGTGAAGTAAGTGCACTGACTGGTCTTGGAAAGATTCGGCAGCTTTCAGACGCAACACAAGCGTGCACACGGTCAACAACGAACATTTAGGATTATTAAAACAGCGGCAGCAACTGTACGCAACATTCGACTAATGGTAGAGACGATTACTGCGTCGCACACGAGCATAACTTATCACGTTGAACATATCGCTGAAGGTACGCCGCCGCACCAGTGTTTCAGTGTATTGATTAGTGTTGAGTTTGCGTGTGAAGTGCAGAGCATTACCCCTGAGCGTCTTGTACTAGGTAAGATGTTTGGAGGGCATTACCTTCCGAGTAAAAAGTATATGCATCAGTGCAAAACCACGGAATTTTTCGCAGCCAAGTAATCTAAAATTATTAACTGAAGGTTGTTCCTAACTGCCTGGATATGGCGATTACTGATGTACCATTGTAAATACATCAATAAATTCGTTTTGCTCCTGCGAAAATCTGCTGTTGTGTCGTAAATATGTTCAATTTTAAACGATTCTCACCGATATCTCAGNANC
>JGI24159J19872_10014872_pt1 | contig 10040 bp, 7 predicted proteins | sample Ectturendosymbi4_FD_19872 | JGI IMG/M metagenome (IMG submission 19872) | reverse complement strand
GGAGCGCACTCCACGCATCAGTATAGCTGCAGTTGTTTGTCTGACCAAGGCCTCCTAGGTAGTTTGTCTAAGGGCTCCACTTAGCTAGAAGTCAGACCAAAGTCTCTTGTTTCTCGGAAGCTTTGGTCTGACTTCTTGCCTGGTGTGCGTAAGCTCGTGCTTGCTATTTGGACTTTACCACTATGGAGAGAAGTTTGTGGCTTCGGAAGAAACTAACCCGATGTATGGTTAGTGAGAATTTTTCTCTCTCGTGTGATATCGGGCTGTAATTATGGCAATAAAGAACTGTAATTCACTTAGGGAATGCTTCGCTCAGGCGTGCTTCCAGGTCCTCGTTACCAGCATGGAGCAGGAGAGGTTTTTCAAATCCAGTATATTTTTTCATGAGCGTCTTTATATCAAAATTTCATTTTGTCTCTCTGGAATACTAACGCCACGTGATTTCCACCCAATGAGGTGTGGTTTTCCTTTTCATCAGTAACAGCATCAGATTGAAGTACAAAGTAACTTTTGTTGTGCAAAAACCACGGAATAAGAGTTGCATTTCCAGTGTAGTTATTGTAGTGAACCTCATTTGAAAGAAAGTATTTTATTTTATTTTTCAAAAACGAGTGAAATTCACCTGGGGCTGGTGTTCGTGCGATAAAAAAGGCAGCATTGGCGTACCAGGAAGAATGCTGAAAAGTGTTGAGGTCACCGAATTATAGGATATTTTTGACAGTATGCAAAAGTTTTTGTCTTGTTATTTAAGTCTTACGGAAATATTGCGTCTGCATTTTGCTTCGTTTTTGATATGGTTTGATAGAAAAATATGTGCATTGCCCAGTCAGTGTCTATCTAGTGATGCGAGCTCTTGAACGTCTGTTTGTCGGTAGTTTATACGAGCCAAAAACATGGTTGACACTGGTTGGTGCTTGTAGATCAGATAAAGCTATACGCTTTGTTCATTGAAGAAAATAAGGTGCAAAGTCTTCATTTCAACACTAACCCCGATATTCCTATATTAGTGAATAAATGTGTTTTAATGTTTATTTGAGGTGCGTACTTCTATAGCTTGTTGAACTTTGTTCTTTTTTCAAGTGTAGATTTGTTTCAAGATGCAGTTTTCAAAAACAGCAATGTAATTTCTTTTCAGCGCAGGAAACAACCACTGAGGCACCTTCTGTGTACACGGATGCGATGAGTGAGAAATGTTTGCATTGAATGTGTGTGTAAATAAAGGGCAAATATTTTTTCTGACCGCGTTTCCGCTTTCATATAGTCCGTTTTACGTTAAACTTGCACAATTGTGGTACGCGGCACCTTTGCAGATAGTTACTGAAAGCCTAATCTGGACTGTCCGATTCAGTTCCGAAAAATCTCACGATGTGGTTTTCAGCAGAATACTTGCAAGGGTAACTTTCACAATTAAACGCAAATGAAGCTACTATAATTTCAATGAATTTTCCTACATACAGTTAATGGTAGGTAATTGCGACTGGTAGGATTTCTAACAAATTTCAACTTAAGGCAGCAGCATTCATTGTAAGCTCCGGAATTGTGTCAATGGCGACACTCAGTTTTATGTTGCGTGTTTTGCTCAGGGCACTGTGGGTTTCAGCAGGGGTGGAGGAACCGTGGAAGACGTATGGGCCTAGGCCACAACACTTTTTATGTTGGGCCTGGTCCCTACTTTTTCAGCAACATAGCATTTTGAAAGCTCCTCTTCCCAATCTGATGATGTTATATGTGTACGCTCCCTTAGCTTTGTGCATCTTAAGTTTGTGTACTTGTTTGTTAACAAATTTTGTGTAAGACTGAGAATAAGTACCGGTAGTTACATTTATGTGCTCAAGTCAGTGTAGCGTAGATAGCGGTTGTTTAGGGCTTAAATAACATTGCACAAATTTGCTTGAAACATGCTGATGAAAATTATTGACGTCCTATTTCAATGCGTGTGACGTCACAATCGCTAATTCAAACTCTCAAAAATTTTGCATGTTTTTTTGACGTGCACTTTGAAAAAGGTTCCTCCACCACTGGGTTTCAAGTTACAGCGCTCTACTTGCTGCGACCCGTTGAAGATAATCTGTCCACAGCTAGTGCTGCACAGGTCAGCATGAAAACATATCAAGAGGTGCTTTTCTGAAGCAATTGGATTCAAGACAAGTCAAATGTTAAAAATGTGAGGCAGAGAAGATGCCAAACTATCGTAGGACAATGACAAACTGGGAGTTGAATGTTGTGAAATGTTAGACAAACTTAATTGGGCAGTTGCTGCTTCTAGATAATACGCTCAACGTTTCATACGATTATCGAACAAACAAAGAGTGCATCACACAAGTGAAAATTGTGATAACAATTTCGGGTGAAAGGTTTAAATGTTTGTAGTTTCTTGCATAAAGCGGTGCACTGCAGGCTGCTAAATGTGTGATATGAAACACTGGAGTTTAATGAGAAAAGTATACTCGCTCCAGAGAATGAAATAGTCATGAAGCAAAAAGAAATAACAAAATTATAGAAAGACATTTTGATAAAAAATTTGTGGCGGTCGTCAACTCCCTCCATTTTAGTTTTTATAAAAGGTTAACATCAACAACAACAAATACTATTCGGAACCATGGCTGGTGCTCTCTAAGTCACAAACAAAATTTATGTTAAATCGAAAGATTAATTGTTTCAGAATACAGATACGCGACTGCTTCTGTGACCATCATTACAGCCCTGGCTTTCAGCGGAATCCTGGTTATTCCTATTATAGGTTCTCGTTTTTATATTCTGACGATGCAATCATTTATTGGCTTGGGAATTGGTTCCTTATCTGGAGATGCAATTTTTCATCTATTTCCATACGTAAATACACTTGTCTCATGTTCGTTGCATTACAGTACACGTAGACGCGGCGTAGTTTAGAAATCCATTTTGCTGTGACTGCAATCACCTTTGAAAGACGTTCATTGTCAAAAAGTGAAGTTCTCTGACAAATAAATGGTTTTAACAATTTCATTCATTGTGAACAAGTTGTGTTTTAATAGTCAAAAACAACTTATCACCAACTATCAAACATCTGTCTAACTTATAAGTAGAACAAAAGTCTGTGATTGCTTGGATTGGATACTCGCAGCATATTTTTGCAATACGAGAGATTCTTGAGCTTCAACCCTTTTTTTATACAACGTTTTTGAATAAATTCTGCAGGTGCTCGGAAAACATTCCGATGAAAATTACGAGTACTTGTGGAAGATGAGCGCTTGCATTGCTGGAATATGGTTCCTGTTTTTCATTGAAAGTTTTACAAGGATCTTGGGAAGCAAACATAAAGTGGTAAAATAGCTTACATCTTAGACTTACATCATAACTTATATCTTAGACAACGATGCATCAGCAAACATCTTCAATTCAATACACCGGCTCACCCGCTTTTCAAGGCACACACGTTAATACCGAAGAGTTTGTTGAACATTGATATCAAAGACATACCGGAGCGCTTGTTATGCTCTTATGGGAATATCAGCACCTCATATGTTAATGCAATTTGGAATTAATGTTGAAACCTATTACAACAAACTTTTGTAAAATGGCCCAAACAAGTTTTGTCAAGATAGCCATCAATAAATTGGAGATCTACTCAAGTGGAAAGACCGCCAGATTAAAATCCAAGAAAATTAAAAAGCAATGACCCGCTTTATACAATGTGGCTGCAGATGTAAAAAAACACTTTATCCAAGTTTGTGCACAAACAATGTGACTGATGTGCCAGAAGCATTCCATTTTTAACATCAAGGTCGGCGAAATCATTAGAAATGTCGTCACTCAATACAGAAATCACTTACCGTATTTATTCAATTGTAAGCTGGAGCTTATAATTTTTTCAGCATATTTTCCACTTGCATATTTTTTGCCACACCATGTTGCCATCTGACGCCTTACAGGCCAAATTCTGTTTGGTCTTCTCTCATCACTTGCGTATCGATTATGTCAACAAATGTTTTGTTTTCTTAAGCTTTCAAATTAGGTCAACAGATGTCCGGGTGAGGTGCGAATACGCTGGCCTCAAACCTGAAAGTAAAACACTAAAGTCATCATTTTTATTTGATAATAATGCATTAGAAATAACTGGTAACTTTGATGGCATTATCGAGAATGGTTATGATGAGTGTGGACATTAAAATAAATATATGAACAGATACATTTTTCTGCTGTTTAAGATATTGCTATGGAGTTTATTAAAGAGTATCACTGTGCCTTGGGGCCACTTACTATATGCCAATTTTAACAGAATTACATGCGGCTTACATTCAAAGGCGCATTACAGCCGAGCAATCGCAGCATATTAAAAAAATCGGAATTTAACCGGTGATAATCACTCTGTTTTATTGGAAAGCAATATTGAGCACCACATCCCACAGGCAATTGCTGATTTTCTAAGTGAGGCAAATCTTTTCCGAAGATACAGAGGTGACAGAATTTGAATCATTGCATCAGAAACAACGTCAAATTAACACATTCGATAAGCACTAGTTTCAACATTTTACGACAGTGCTTTTTGGATTTCATCTTTCGTTAAACCTGTACACAACTGACCAGGCGGGCAAAAAAAGAATCCTTGGACGTTAATCATTGCATAACTACTGAAGATGATTTTGGACTTGTTGTTACGAAAGGCATGGAAAAAATGACAGCGGAAGGAAAACAATTCATTAACGGTAAATCACACCACCCAAACATGACATTTAAGTCTATCTTATTCGGAAAAGCCACAAGATTGAGACAACGCCACCAAAGGAAAGATTTCCTCACCAGTCTAAACCGACTTAAAGATAAACCGATCCGTTGAAACTTTCCTTTGAACATGTAAAGCGACATGATAGCAATGGCTTTAAGTTGGAAAGACTGCGTCCCCCAAAATATGACAAGAAAGATGACACACAGGTTTGCGCTACATCCATTACATGCCTGCTAACTTTATCAAACAAGAAAAAGGAGTGTAAATACGATGTCCGAGTGAGGTGCGAATACGAAGGCAATGATTACTAACAAAGGTCCACCATAATTAGACAAAAACAAACCAATTACAAAAAACTTGCTTTAAATAAAACAAAAAACAACCCAGATATTCATCAGAGCTCTGCAAGCACTGTGCGCTTTGTGATTGCCATTGAAAAGAATACAAATCCATGGTCCCGGTTTCTCATATCCACGCAAAAACTAAAACTTTCCCGCTGAACGAAAACATGCCAAGTGCGAACTGTGATACTTGCGCGGCGACTTATGTTATATACAATGGCAGTACTTTGACCAAATAATGCACAAATTTTAAGAGGTGGTCAGTGCACCGGTGACAGCGACCAACCAAATGGCCTTATCACGGCGCCTTACTGTGTTTCGTGGCATTCTGAATAAACCACCTTTTCATGACTCTTACACTATTACTTTCGCAGAACAAACCAGTTTTGACTCTCTGATACATGTCGAGATAAATGGCTTAACAAAATAAACGCACAAATTAATAAAGCATGATCGTGCCTAGTGAAAAATAATTCATATCCCCTTTCGTTTGTCAACTTGCGATGTGCATTCATATATTTTTACATTTCCTATTGCTCAATTTCTTATCCCTTAACTTACCTTGCGTGCAGTTTTTTATTTCGTATTTTTGTACCTTCTTTCCCAATGTTTGTCATTTAAAAACCCTTCCTAGAGTTCGCCTGTCAACCTCATGACATCAATACCATTCTGCTTTTAGCACATTCCACTGCCGCTTTCTGTTGAGCCAATGTCGTGTTGCTCATAACAGTGGTTTCGTTGCTCTGTAATTGGTGTTGCGCAGGTTTTTCAATATTATTGAAAGGACTTGTTTGAGAACGGCTTCTTTTTCAGTTTTTACTTGCCGCACCTTGCGGCTTGGTGTGCGAATTTTAGTTTAGAGTTTGCTTTCTCTCCATTTGCTTTAGACCTTCAGAGTTGCAACCGTAAGCAACTGCTTGCGGATTTCAGGACCGAGGATGTATAGCATTATGTGAAATCGATTTCATAAAAATTTGCTGTTAGATTAGGCTGTGCTACGTTTGTGGAGACTAAGTACTTTTTAGACAATGTAAAATAATGCCGAAATGAAAACGACAACAGATAACTTCTTGCATTTCCTGACCAAAAAGATAAATCGAAGGTTAGGTATCAGTGACAATTAAACTTTTTTATCAATTGATTCCATAGGTAAGAGTGTCTATCGCAATATGATAAAAATGATCTAGCAGCTGCTAGATCAGAACTTATGACAACTTACTCTGAAACAATGAAGCGAAGAACAGTCAAATTCTTAAGTGCATTTGGCTTTTGCTTAGGCGAGCGTTCATGAACGCTGCCACGTTTATCAAGGAAATAAATAAAAAACAGAATTATATGAAACAGAAAGAAAGTAATACTTAACGCCAAGCAAGTACTTTGTGAATGACTCTTTGTACCTCAAGTAATTATAGACTGCTTTATGTTAACAGCTTTACCTGTTCCTCTTAACTATAGAATTATTAAAGCAGGCATATTTGTAACGGAGTAGAAATGTAAAAGCATGCGTGTATATTTTCCATGGTTGAGACAAAGGACATTTTTTCAATGGCCAATCGCTTTTGCCTTCTCACAGATGAATCCGTTGAGAGATTGCCACCTCCGGACACATCAAATATTTAGAAGGCATACCAGGATTTTTGAGAAAGCCTACTATCTGCGGCTAAACAATGTATCCCACGTGGCCGCTTGATAAGCTATGTGCCATGCCGTGACAAAGAGTGAGAGACCCTCTGTCTCTCCTTTGCCCGAGCCCCATTGGGGACTGACTCTGATAGAGCAGCTTCGTACTTACTGTCTCGGCTCAGGCAGAAGAAGCAGGAGCGATGGGAGGAAGCTGTCGATTCCATCGGCTTCTCGCACTCTAGCCGCAAGGCGTGGAGAACCATCAACAAACTTACTGGCAGGTCTGGACGCTCCGTTTACCAATGCCCCGTCTCGGCAAACTCCATCCCCTCGCAACTTGTGAAGAACGGGGCACACAGGCCTGGGGATCGCGAGTCCACCAGGCTGGTCAACAAGGAGCTGTCCGACCTATGGAAGATTCCAACACCTGAGGGTCGCAGTATCTCTGAACCCTTTAGGCTAGAGGAGCTTGCTGCTGCCCTCAGATGCCTGAAGCCAGGAAAATCTCCGGGATTGGACTCCATCTTTCCGGAGTCCATACTCCACGCCGGGTCGGCTCTCAAATCTTGGTTCTGCGACTTCCTCACTTTCTGCATGCGCCAACTCAAAATACGAAAGATCTGGAGAAGAGCACTAGTAGTTGCGATCCCTAAGCCAAAAACGCCATAGGGGGACCCAAAGAGCTACCGTCCTATATCTTTGCTGTGTGTCCCCTTTAAAATCCTCGAGAGACTCATCTACACTCGTGTCGACCCAATCATCGACCCATTGCTCCCTCGGGAGCAGGCGGGCTTTCGACACGGGAGGTCAACGGTAGACCAGGTTACCCTGCTTACACAGGACATCGAGGATAGCCTTTCGCGTAAAAAAAGGCCGGGGCTGTGTTTGTCGACCTCACAGCAGCCTACGGCACCGTATGGCACCGCGGCCTTACCTGCAAGATGCAGCAATGGCTGCCTGATAGACACATGGTCCACATGATCATGGAGATGTTTGGCAATCGCAGCTTCACCCTTAAAACCGGAAACGGCAAAAGAAGCAGTTTACGACGCCTCAAGAACGGCGTCCTAGAGGGATCTGTCCTGGCGCCCCTTCTCTTCAACATCTACATCTCTGACCTGCCAACCACCGTCTCCAGAAAGTATGCATATGCTGACGATCTAGCAATCACGCATGCTGATGGAGACTGGCAGGCATTGGAAGGGGTGCTGAGCAAGGACATGGCAACCGTAGGTGAATACCTCCAGACTTGGAAGCTAAAGTTCAGCACTACAAAAACGGTGTCAACAGCCTTCCACCTTAACAACAAGGAAGCTAAACGTGAGCTTAAAGTCAAACACAACAACGAAATCCTGCGCTTCTGCTCCGAGCCCAAATACCTCGGAGTAACTTTGGACAGGTCGCTCACGTACCGCCGGCACCTTGAGTCACTTCGAAAAAAGCTTACATCACGCGTCGCCCTCCTGAGGCGGCTTGCTGGCTCCGGCTGGTGTGCTGGATCAACAACTCTGCGAATAGCCACCCTAGCCTTAGTGCACTCAACCGCAGAGTACTGCGCGCCTGTCTGGTTGTAAAACTCGTGCAGAGAAATTCAACAGTTATTGTGTTTACATTTCCGCACCACGCAGGTTTTAAGTAGCCATTTAGATATTTTCAGTGAGTTCTTTATTTCAAAAACTTTGTTTGTGAATCATCAGTGAATTCGCCATATTGTTAATCAGACATCGTTTGAAAGAATCAAAACATTTGAAAAGTTTTTGATAAAGTTAGGTGTCTAAAGCGCCAAAACAACAACTAATTCATTGGATGCTTTCTTTAAATAAAAGCGATTTTGCAAGACAAATCCCTGTTCCGTCTTAACCGGTTAATCTACACGAAGAATACAAGTAATGGTGCATTTACAGCAACTGACTTCATCCTTAATACAGGGCAATTCTAGTTGATTTGGCATCCCCAAACATAGACTTTGGGGCCCCCAATATACACTATAGTGCATTTAACACATGATATTCATATAAAAAGCAACGTCAATTTATATTAACAAATGTTTACAAAAGCCTGTTTCTATAGCATCAACATAACATATAAAGTACACATACTATATCAAACAAACTTTAGACTTCAAAATTTAGTAAATTTTAAGATAGGAATATGACTTCTTTCTTGCTTTCAAAGATGCAATTGTTTTCATCAACTCAGTCATATCCAATGTTTTGCAATGCCACTTTCAACAGATATCATTGCCAGGTTTGTTAGTCTTTCATGAGTCATGGTTGATCTTGGAAACGCTTTGATTTACTTCAACTTGCTGAAGCTCCGTTCTGCAGTTGCAATACTGACAGGAACAATTACGTAAAAATTTCGTAAAACACGTTACAAATAGATGCATTTCCATACCAGCCCTGCAAATCGTTCTTGAACCGATGTTGCAACATATCTTCTGGAGTAAAAATGGTCTTAGCAGACTTGATTACTGCAACAATTCTAACACATTCAGCATGCTTTTCTTTAACATCAATGTCACTTGTTTTGGCTTGAAAAACTTATAGAGCTGCAAACATGAGATCTGCACAAGTCATCAGCTATACAGGGAAGAAATCTATATGGGTAAGCAGCTCATGAATGGAAGCCAATGATTGATCATTCAGTGCGTAGAAGACTTCCACCTTGAACTTTATCTCTGGAGTTTGTGGTTCATCTTCATTTTCAAAATGAAACTGTCTTTTCCTTGTCCTTGTTGCTGGAAAAGACTTCAATTTGTTGAGGCCCAGCAATTTTTTGTCCTGATATCAGAGCTCCAGTAAAGCCAGATTATTAGTATTCTAGAAAAAAATTCTCCATTTGCTTTCACTTCTGACTGCATGACACGAAATGAAGCATTTCTTTTGGAAGCATTTTACTGGTGGAATTTATTTGAAATAATATGTTAAACTCAAATTGCTGTGGATCGTGAGAAAATGAATATGTTTGATGTACTAGATCAGTAGGAATCTTGAAAGAGGAAATGTGGGAAATCTGTTCTTGGTGAGTTCAGTTCCGGTGTGTCTATATGCCCAAGCAAAGGTCTTCATTCAGATTTGGGGCCCACTTTTAACCAGTGACCTCCCACTCCGTCCGGGGGTACTGGTGCCCTTTCTCCGGCTCTACCTAAATAGTAAATAAAGTGAACTAATTTTCTCGTTTCTGTGGGTTTGTTCGTTAACGAGAAACAATTGCAGGGGTGTAAGCAAATATGGGAAAAAATTTCAATAGCTCTTTTACTTGAAAACTGTTCACGACTTCGAGTTTAATTCAACTCGTAAACAATAGTTTTCACCTCAGTGACTGTTTTGATTTAAAAAGGCATGTCAACGCTTACTTTAAAAAATGGC
>JGI24159J19872_10014869_pt1 | contig 10041 bp, 8 predicted proteins | sample Ectturendosymbi4_FD_19872 | JGI IMG/M metagenome (IMG submission 19872) | reverse complement strand
CTCTTCGTTTCGTTGTAGCAATTCTTCTGATCATTCTAAATGTCATTGAAGTCTTGCTTCTTTATTTGTTGAACATGTTTCAGTCCCAATCGTCGTTTGGACATTGTTGGATTTGGACGTATGTGGGGAATGAAAGGGTTTACAGACAAAGGCCACACAATTTGCGTTCGTGCATTCATCTTGGTACTGAGTTGAATAGCAGTGAAAAACAACCTTCGAACTTAAGAATGTTGAAATCATTGTTTTGAGAACAAAACCTCGAGTTTTTTTAGAATGCTGTCGTGACGATTTCATACTGCGTGGTGCAGAAATCAAAACAGAATTCACTACATTGCGAGTCCTGTTCATCAAGTCCTGATAAACAGAAAGCCATGTAAATGCACAGCTGATTGTGGCTGAATTTATTCAGGATGTTTAGGTCGGTCACAACCCAAAAAGCAGCAATTAGTAAGTGCCATGTGAATGTACGCTACTAATAAGCCGAAACGTGTTTACCCAAAGCGAAGCAGAATGCTTGTATGAACGCAGAAAATCGTTGCCATGGCACTTTCACGCAAGAGCGAGCACACTGTGCCACGCAACGAAATGCAAGCAATGCTTGAATAGATACAGTCCTTCTTCGCGTGCTTGCTGAATCGTGCTGTTCTGACCTCTGTGCCCCAGTAGAAATGAGCCTTGAATCAGAAGCAGGTTTTCCCGACTGCCGTATGCCCGCCGTGGTTTAAGAGAGTATTTGTATTTCAGTGAGTCACAGGTAAGTTATACACAGCAAAGTTTTGGCTCAGCAAAGCATCAGTGTGAGTGTGTGCTGTTAATCCAATTACAGGTAGATATGTTACGTAATCCTCAGTTATACTAGGCAAAAGTATGCAGGAGTTACATGCACGAAAGTAGAAACCTTGAAGCAAGGCAAATGCCAGCGTAAAAGCCAAATCAAAATGAAAACGTTCCGCCAGACAAGTACCACTAAGTGCACGTGGTCATTCAAGCAAGCAACTTGGCAAACACCAGTCATTGTCAAAAACGTCAACAGGTTACCTTGTGACGTCAACCTACCAAACAAGCGTGCAGGATATTCAGGTCAGTTTCTAATTTGGTTTTGGGCAAGGCACGTTGTTGCTTAGGATTGCACATCACGGAACATAAGTTGCTGCTTCGTTCAAACAGCTAGATTTGCCTGAAACATTGTAGGCCTACGTAAGCTACCTCGATTTGACCTGCACGTTTTGAGACAAATGTGGCGCTAAAGCGAAAGCCAGTAATGGCTCACATTGAAAAGACACTGACAAAGGTCTTGAACAATAAACTTTAGGTCGACTGTCTTTAGCATCAAATTCACTTTGCGCTTGTAGGTTGAAGAATGTCACACTGTCTGTCTAGTAAGAACTACTTCTCAAATTTTGTTTTCCACTATTTAGATATGGGTGTAGGTATTGACGTTTAACACTTGTCCATTAACGTTGTTCGTGTGGTAGCGGATGGAACTTGTGGACAGTTGACGTAGAGGCAGTTTAATCTTATCTGGTGTAATAACGATGACCAAAACAAGAAACAACTGCAACTTTCTCAAGGTAAGCTGTAGTCAAACTGATTAAACCTGATAAAACTCAGGATGGCGGCTTGTCAACCAAAGTTACTCACTCAGGCCGCAAACAAGAGCAGTGCAAGTGCACTGGACCTTTTGCGAGCAGTTTCATCCTTGCCATTGCCACCGCACTTCTTCAAAGCCCACAGTGTGTAACTGCATGGAAATAGAACATTACTCTTAACNCACACACTAACGTTCCTCGACACCTGACCTTTCCATGCCAATGAGACGCTCTTCGCGTTTCGTAGGAATGTGTATTCNGGTTCTGTTGCGAAGTCATCACACCAGCGTATGATGTTCCAGCAGTTAACTGCCAACTTTCCCGGTTTGACCACTTCATCAGCAAATCTGATTCAGCCCATGTAGCTGTTTCCAGTGGCGCAAACTCGTCGCTGCGGCAAATAAAAGAAGCATGCTTGGTGCGTTCTGCACAGTTCCCGCTCCGCTTGTTAAAATCAGTGTAAGCAGTGCGGGGAAGCGACGATTGTCGTATTTCTGTTAAGCGTGTTTTAGTTTTGTTCGTCATTCGAGGAAAACCAGGAAACCGGCCCACCACTGAACTACATTCGAAATATGCAGTAACTTTGTCAAGAGACCAGAGGCGCCGCCAGAATGAGGCCGAAGAGGCTATGCCCCCCTCCCTGAGGAAACTTTTTAGATTTTTCGTTGCTGTTTCATATCAATCTCAACTGTTCGAAAACAAACGGAAGGAATAGTCGGACTCATGTAGCGTCGTGTTCTCTGACTGACCAAGGTTTAATGTGACTTCTTGCGATTGGATGCGAAGCTATACGACTAAAACATGCAACTTTGTCAGCAAAGTTGCCAATTAATGCGGACAATACGAGCTGAGGTGTAGCCTGAATGAAATGCAAGGGTGCAGCTTTCTTGCAAAGGAGTACAAATTGCGATGAAACATTTTTGAGAGGATTATTTGCATGAAGTAGTGCCGAACCAAGTAGAAACATACTTGGTCAAGACATGATCAACCCCAAACGCACCACACAATGGAGTGTTATGCAACAACGCAATATTTCTCACAGCATGGTTGGCATTGTTGCTAGTGGGTATGCGAAGCCAGGTAGAAGGATCTCAATTTTGATATGTACAGCAAGTCATTGTCAGCGCAGCACACGAACTTTGTTAATATCACATTTATTGTTTCAGAGCGCAAATATAAAATATCATTGGCAGGCAAACCATTACCAGTCACCAAACAGCCACGGTGATTTTGTGTGAAAGCTGGTGTTGACTCTTTTTCGTTAGTCTTGAGAGCAACATATGACAGATGGATATTTACGTGGTGCAGTGAGCCAGTGTAGGGCTTCCAAGAGATATTATTTTAGGCGGAACAAAACCCATTTGGGGCTCGTAAGACTTGCAAAATTATTTTGAAATAAATAAAATTGAGGCTGATTAATGTGCATCATACTTCAACAAGATGTGCTCGTTTATTGATCATATGAAACATTACGTTAAAACATAACGGTACTCACGAAATGTGTCCAAATTACCATTTTTTAAACATGACTTTTAAGGGTTCATAGTAAAATCTAATCCAGGAAAAAATTAGAAAAAAATCATTTAACTATTATTTAAGCGGTTTTCGGGTATTCTTATTCGCACAATTTCCAATAACACTATCAAAATCAACTTGTCTGGCAATGCTAGACTTAATGTTTAATCTTGCTAGGCCAACAAGTCGAGTTTATGACACAGCAGACCGCAAATAATTTTTTACAAGTTTAAGCTTGCTGAAAAATCTTTCAGCAGATGCTACTGTAGCTGGGATTGTCAAGAATATTCTCAAACTAACACAAACATTTGGAAATAATTCACACAAACCACAAGGGCCACAAGGCGGCGACCACTACTTCAAAGCATTGTCGAAATACTGCAAGTGGTTAGTTTCTCCAGCATGTTTCGAAATCTTCAGATATTTGGGTATGTCCAGTAATCCTGAACTCACACTTGATTCGACCTTGTATCAGCTTGCGGCGCAAGTTTAAGAATCAGCAAAACCTGGGGTTCCCTGGTTGCCCAACCCTAACTGCAGATACAAAACTGCATGGAGCAGCATCCAACCAGCATGAGTTTAAAATGCCCCTACAGTACCAGAAGGCTTAACCCGGCGCTTAGAAACTTTGGGCAAGTTCCAGAGCCAGCCAACGAGCAGCTTTTTATTGTACTAGCGATGTGCGTGCAGTTTGAAACATTGTGTACTGATGCGATCGGAAATCCCTAGCGGCATGTGCGCAATGCTTCGCACCGCGGCAGCAAGCAACAATAGAGATCATGCTCGCAATCTCTCTTTGCGTACGCTTGTCGTTACGTTCAATCGTTCACATGTTAATATCGGCAGAGCTACCACGTCGCAATCTCTCTTTCTATTGCTTGCTCGCGCTACGTATATTATGGTGTTATTTTTCACGCACATCCCGTACGTGGTGAATCACACAATCAACGCAACACCACCGCAACAGTACTTCTATTCGATTCAACAGTACTTCTATTGCAACAGTACTTCTATTCGATCGGTTGCAACAGTACTTCTATTCGATCGAAGAACCCGAGCGGCAAGCGCGCAAAACGTCACACTGTGGCAGCAAGCAACAGTAGAGATCACCCGACAAGCCCATTAGCAAGGACAATCAACTGTTCACCAGATTCAAAACATTATTATGTATTAGAGGTGACTCATCCAGATCACATCTATGATTACTTGTTCGCGTCACAACGCACATGCCATTTGTGCGCGTTCAACACCGCGCCTACCACGTGGTTGCAAGCCTTCGAAGCAGACCCACCGTTAGATTTATCGAAACGATGGTTTCTGAGCTCATGCAATAAATTTTTTAAATGAAACAAGGGAAACGACCGTGAGCAGATCTGTCTTCATGCCGCAGTTTACTGAAACGCATCGCAATAAAGTTGTGAAAACGCAGCATGGTAGGCGGATTCCACGAAAGCGCTTCTTCAGTTTACTTTTGAATGCAAATCAATAGCTAATAGTTTTCTTACAATCGATAGATGTGAATACGTGCCTCTCTAGTAAACGTTGTTTTGCCAAAGGTAGGAACATCCCCTATGTAGCTTTTTATCTGTAGATTGGGGTTTCGCCACTTAAACCGTGACGTCGTTGAGCAAAAAAATCAGCATCAAACTGCATCTGCGCTTTACGACAACTTATTTCAGTTTTCAACGGATCAAGGTGCAGGTCACAAGTTAGTCTGATTCAGTTAATGTGAATACCTTATTTCCACAGGCAGAGCTGCACTGTCACTTGGATGGATGCTTCCGATTGGAAACCATCGTTGACATAGCAAAGTGAGTCGGGTATGCTGGATTTCATGTATATTTCAGATATATATACTGTGTATTGGTCAAACGTAGAAACGTATGTGTTTTCAGACGTTTGCAGAATTTTTCAGACATGCGGAAAATAAAAAACATAGCGTTTATTCGCTGTCACCTGTTGTCTGTGAATCGTTGATTTTGATTTTTGAAACAATTTTCTTTAAATACTTGTAAGTTAAAACGGCGTCTGTTAATAACATTTCTAAGGCAGTCCACCGATTTACAATGAATTATTTTCACAAAAACCAAGTGGAAAGGATGAAGGCGAATATTTAGCTTCGTTTGAACTCCAACCAACTTTGTTAGTTGGGTTTCGGAGACATGCACTGAGAAAATTACACGTATGCGATTTTTCTTTGCTTTTGGCGGATAACGCGAAAGAAACATCAGAGAGGCCAACTTGATGTTGACTCAAAATATCATGTGCAAAACACCTAGGCGTCTCATTGACAGTAAATTAGAATGGTATTCTCATGTACAATTGGCAAAAAGTAAATTTTCGCGTGCACCTCGTTTAATATTCAAAATTCGAACATTCACTCCTATTGCCGTTCTTGAAATCTCACTATAGCTTTGTTTATTGTCATTTACAATACTGTGCTATGTCATAGGTGCAGCTGAGAATTATGTCCTACAGCCATTATTAAACGTTTCGCATAATAATGTGTTAAGAATAATGATGTTCAGTTTTACTGTAAGTTATCATGTTACTCTTTTACATAAAAATATTAATGGTTTGAAGTTAAATGATGTCTCGATTTGAATTGACGAAATGTATGCACAAACTACATAATGGTGTGTTACCCAAAACCCATGGCAAAGTTTTTCGAAGTGGTTCGTGTGCCAGATGCACTGGCAACGAACATTATTTTATGCAAAGGGTTTCTGCGAATTCTGAAAAAAATCTTCTATTAGAGAGGCTGCATTCTGGGCAGAAACCGAGCTGAGTCTGTAAGCTTTGCCCCATGGCACCTTTTGTAAACAGTTCAAATGTTCTCTCCTCCCACAACATGCATAAGTTCGTTTTTGTTCAGCCATGCTACGGTATATACCTTATTGTTTTCACATACATTGTCTCAAAGAATAAGAAGGTATTTGTGTTTTTTGTCTGCATTGTACAGCATAATTCTACGTTACAACCCTTGTCATGTGTTTATGCATGGCAACACTGTTTTTGATTCAATGAAGTTTTACGGCCCCGAATAGATAACTTCAGGACTTTTCTACGTCCCAGTTACGAATACGTTCTAACAGTGTTTACTACTGCATTGCTGTGCCATATCGTAGTAGCAAAGAAAACTACATTGCTTTAACTGTATTATAACGTATAAAGTATGTTCTTGCAGAAAGAGGAAGATTGCATTACCAACGTATGACCTCAAGGTGTTGGAGAATGAATACTGCGTTAGACACAGATGTTCGGGACTTGACGAGTATTTGCAAAAGATGGCCGTCTTCACCAAAATTTTCGCGTAAGTTTAAATTCTGTATAGAAACAGCCACTTCTTAGTGCAGCGTACACACAACAACGTCATTAAAAATTTATTTGACTTTTCAGAGGCGATCTGGATTCTATTGATCGCATAACTCGGGAAGCAATCGAAGACAAGGCGAGAGAGCACGTTCGCTATTTGGAGCTTCGGTTTTGCCCGCACTTATTGGCCGACACTTGTTTAAATCAATACACGTATTGCAAGGAAAAGTAAGAAGACTGCGTAAAAACAAAGTAGCAGTTCAAATTTGATGAGAGTTGAACCACCACTCATAGGTGGTGACTCCTGCGCAGACTATAAGCGTGATGCTCCAATAACTGAGACACATAGAAGGCATTCGATTTGGGTTCTTAACAATGGACTGATATAGGGCACAAACGAGTTCTTAAACGAATTATGGTCGATTTCGACCATAGAAAAACGTCAAGATTTTAGGGTAGAATGGTTTAATAAATAATTTTTGAACCGTTTTGTTTTAGCCCCTCCCCAAAATGAAAAAAAATTGCTTAAACACTGCTATTATTAAAAAAAAGAGTCTGAAGAATGGCATTTCCCAAAACAAGGATTTCGCTTGCTTTCAACGGAAAAGATCTGTTGTTTGTCAATATAACGCAGTCATTTCGAAGAAAATCGTTACAAAATGTTTTGCTTATGATTGTTGTTTGGCAATTTTTTGTGAAGTGACACGCCAGACATGATTTTTTGATACTTGTTACAAGAAAATAGGCTTTTCCCACATGCAAAAACACTACGAAACCTTCGCAGGGGTTGCGTCTCGCCGAAAGACGTGCTGCAAACAGTGTGTGATGCAACTGCAAAAGCGGCGAAAGCAGCTGGAATCACTGTGAGAATAATTCTGTGCGAAATTGTTGGTTGTGCAGGTGAGAACAGATGCCAACGCAAAGTATATATCTGTTTTGAAAAGAGACGTCGTTGAGCTTCAGCAGAACCGTTTTCCGAGTTCGTATGACACAAAAAGTTCGACTTTTTGAAAACCTTGTGTGCTGCAGAGTGGTCCATGGAACTTGCTCACATGTGCAAAGACTTCGCTGCACAGGGCGTGGTCGGGATCGACATCGCTGGATGTGGAGGAAGCGACGGAACTGAATTCCTTCCTTACAAGGAAGCTTTCGAGGTACTGCGTTAGGTTGTTATCGAACGAACGAAAGTCCACTCAGACTCCCAAACACTAAATTTTAAATCAAAAGAAGGCCACAATGGCTTAAACGCTGCAGGCCGCGAAGCTATGAAACGTTTTCCTGCAATGCAACAACTGCAGAATTAAAGTTGAAGGCCAGTGTGGAACATGCTGCTGAGTTGTTCCAGTGTTTGAAGTTGCAGCTGCACCAACGGCAGCACTTTCTTTACATTTCAATGCCCATTGCCCGTTTTTTTTGCATCACAGCGATTCTTGCCTACGCTCTCCGTCCGTGTGTAATGTGTGCTGATAAGCTATCACGTGAAAGTGCGTAAATAAACAGTATAGCGAGATGAGCTTTCTAAACTTGCATCACGGAGATGCAGTTTTTTCACGCAACACACGCATTAATTGGTCTTTTTTGCAAAAGTGTTTTTCCCCTTTTGACAACAGAAACAAAAGGAAGCACCAGTGTTGCAGTATCAACTAATTGCTACACGTTTAGCAAACGAAACGAAATCAGTCAAAAATCTACTTTAAGTCAGTTGATAAAACAAGGAAACAAACAGTTAAATAAAATGTGCTTGTGAAGCCAAAATACTCGCTTACAATATGTGTCTTCTTTTTCGAATGGTTCGGTAAATTCATGAGAACATAAATTGTTTACATTTTATTTTAAAATTGCAGTTTTGCAAAGCAAACAACATCCACAGAACAGCACATGCTGGTGAGAAAGGTTCAGCAGAAGAAGTAAAGGAGGTTGGTGAATATATTCGTGGCTACATTTTCGTGACGACTTGCTCAGTCAGTTGTTGCAATCGAGTTAGAAACCTTTTTTCAAAAACAATTGCCGAAATTGAATTCAAAGAAAAATCAAAGTCGATGAGTTTGTGACATCTCCTCATTAGAAATTCGATTCAAACCCACTGAACGCAAAATCTTATCTTGGTAAAGGTAAATAGGAATCCATCTATGCTCTCTCTTCGAAAGCTGAAACCTGCGCACAAGCTTTCACATCCATGGAAAGTGTGTGTATACGCACCAAAAGTTGTCACCGAAACGTATTAGTGGCTTTCGACACTAAAAAAACTTCGCTATGTTTTGGTTAAACTGTCGGTGGCCCACAAGCTGAATAACGCTTTCTGATGGATCGGAAAAACGTTTCCTGGCCAAAAGCCAAAAAGCGCTTTCTGCTGCTCTATTCTGTCTCAACAAACATCTCTTGGTGGATTGGTTTTTAACCGGAGGGAGCGTCCCCAAGAGGCGCGTCAATAAATTTTATGAGGCGAGAGTCCTTACGCGTCCTACAACATGGAAAGATTGACCACTAGTAGGTTTACCAATAAATACACATTGCTTTTACAGCTTATTCACAGTCAGGGGTCCTTGAAGCAAAGGACATTTACTTAAGGGAGGCGTGGTAAAACAAGGTAAGAACCGCTGCTCTAGCAAGAGGGAAGTTAAAAATTTGTTAGTGAGGTTAAAATGAGTTTTCATTTTCCATTCAGAAAAGTGACTTCTTTTTTGCTGCGCTTCCCAGGATTTCTCCTTCTTTTCGCTAATTTTTGTTATTTATTGTTGTCATTCAATGTTCCGTTAAGCCTTCATTTTTCTTTCAAGGGCGGGTGCGATCACAGCAACTCTTCACACGTTTTTAAAATTCATTCCTGCGTAGCATATCTAGAGTCGCCTGAAGTTGTGTAAGAACTGTGAGCTTAATGAGGTTGGTGGTTGTCATTGACAGGCATTAAACGTCCTTGGGGCTGAACGTATCGGCCATGGCTATCACGTTGTGAACGATAAAAAGATCTACACCGATGCAAAACAACGGAGAGTCCACTTTGAAGTTTGTCCGCTGTCCAGCTACTTTACAGCATCCGTCGATCCAGATTTAAGAAAACATCCAGCCATACGGTAATAGCTCTAGTTCTGCGACATTCCATTAGTGCCAGACCTTCTTGTTGCACTTAAGAAAAAAGGATTGCTACAGTAAGCCCCTACTTGTTAACAGGCCCGTCGCCAGGATTTAGCAGGAGGGGGGGCAAAAACCAGAAGGAGGGGCCAAAAACCAGAAGGGGGGGGGCACATTTTTAAAATACAGTATTGGATGTATGCAGCANCCGGNNGGCCAAACGTGAAATGGGGGGGCACCGATTTCAAATGGGGGGGCCGGGAACCACTGGCCCCCCCGCTGGCGACGGTCCTGAGCTTAAGTGAAATATATATGCTTATAAAGCGTGCGCATTGGGCTTTTTACTGGCCATACGCATGCATAAACCTTGCTGATGTCTGGACTGTTAATCTTCTGTCTGGTGCATGGCACATGTTTAGATTAATAACATTTTGTATCTCAAATCAGGCCCGCAACCAGAGGGGGCAATCGGACAATTGCCCCTCCCCGAAATTTTCACAAATGTATGTATTTGTTAGGTGCAGCAACAAGTTACATCATTTTGCCCCCCCCC
>JGI24159J19872_10014868_pt1 | contig 10041 bp, 8 predicted proteins | sample Ectturendosymbi4_FD_19872 | JGI IMG/M metagenome (IMG submission 19872) | reverse complement strand
AAAGATCAATCACTTACGCGATTCCTGGGTTGTTTTAAGAAACGATGGCCTACAAACCGGTTTTTCATGCATATAAGCGCCTTCGTTGGTAATTTCCGTGAGTTTCTTTTTTTCTTGAGAAACACTACGTTTCACAGTATTATCGTTGACTAACATACTATGTTTGTGATTCTTTAAGGTAATGATTTGGTCAAGGTGGTTGCTATTTTGGGTGAACCATACACCTGAAGCTATACCTGTACACTAAGTTTTTTTCATATGCCGCAGTTGCGCATATCTCGACTCTACCGGTAAATTCGGTTTTCGGCCTAAATCGAGCTTCAAAAGTATATGCCGGGCTCGGGCTTGTGATTTCGGGTTCGGGCCGGGTTAGGGCTTCAAAATGAGGCCCGTTTACAACTCTGCGATAGGCAAGTGAATAATACTTCCCATTCAGGCAGCCCCTTCATCCGAACCCAGCCTGAACGTCCTGATAAGCCCGGCCCTTGGCACTATCTAGGGTAGTAGTCGGCACACTGTGGGCTTCGGCCCAATTGTGAGCCGTTTAGCACTTTTTATTGGGCCGCGCAACACTTTTTGTTGTGGGCCGCGTGGTAAATAACAGCTAAAGTCCTGTGCCGGTCGCGTGGGCCAAAACATGTTATGTCACAACTATAGAACTTTGATTGTTTGTCGTTAACAAAGCATTGTTTTTATTATTATACGCCTTCTCACATCAACATTGCATGGTGTAGCAGGTAACCTGATAGAGCATAAGTTTATAATTGGGTCCTCAGAAATAAGCACGGGCCTTAATTATGACCGATAGGGGGGTTTGGGCCACCACAACGAAAGCTTGCCGATCACTGATCTAGGGGGTGTGAAATGTGACCTACTGATGACTCAGCAACTCAGGCCGAGCCCGGCTTCGGAAAAAATTAGAGCTCAACAACTGTGGAGATATCTCGTCCTCCGACTGGAACCAACTGGTGCGGTGCGTACTCCTCCAGGGTCTCCCTGGAACTTGGCTCTAACCGTCGCTCTAAGTGCGATTATCCTTTCTAAGCAATTATCGTCTGTCGCAGAGGCTCTGTCAGTGTCGTACTTATATTTGACAAAGGCGGTGACTTTTCACCAAAATTCAACCGACACAAACTCCCTTCTTAGGTCAAGAGCACAGTTAGCGCGATGATTGATTGCGCTGCAACACAAGCGAAGAAGTGCCGCCACAGTGAAAACACACCTTCCCGGATGGAACCAACTTGTTTAAAAAAAGATGTAGGAATGTTAAAAAATTGCAACCGGTCTGCCTGCGACCTTTCAGACTTCATTTGAGAAGTCAGCACAAAGCTGAAGCATGAAATACCAAAAAAATTACATATCATAAGGATATTCGCTGCAACTTCCGATGCAAGCAAGGAGACGAGACACACGTATTGGACCTTGCAAGTTGCAGATCCACCAGATCTCGGCGCGCTGGAGTCCCTACCAGCGATTGCAGAATCATTGCGTTAAACTATGACATAACGTTTATAGCAGCCCGCTTCAAATCGCACATTTCCGTCTTTTCTGAGTAAAGTACGTCAAAATAATAGTGCGCACACGGGAGCTAAAAAGACAGACAGATGAAGGTACTATCCAGTTGTTATGCGCCTTAATATTAATTTGAATATACGACCTTGATTCTTGCAATACAAGAAAATAGCCAAGCTTATTTCACATTTGCAGATTTAAGCATAACCCTGCATCGCAAAATCAAACTGGGTCAATTTCGGCTCTGACCGTGCATTTCTTAAAACGGTTGCCATACGACCCTTTCCGCGTTCTTCAACTTCTAACAAGCAACAGGCACCATCACACGTCAATTTTCGGCTCAATCAGGGACTGTGGAGCCGGAGCCCGAGCAATTTTAGATGGTTGGAGCTGGAGCCAAAAACTTTTAGATGGTGGAGCCAGAGCCTGAAATTTGGGTTCCGATTTCACAGAGATAGTTTGTGAGGCAAGCGAGTAATACAAATAATACAATGTTTTTTTTCTGTTTTTCGGACCAAATTGTTCTGGATCCGGAGATAAAAATCTCAAGATGTTGGAGCCGGGGCCAAAAAATTTTGATGTTCGAAGCTGGAACCGGAGCCTGAAATTCGAGTACCGCCGCCACAGCCCTGGGCTCAACACTATTAGCAAGAAAGCGCATGCCAGAAAAATAAGCACTGTGACGTAACAGAGACCAACGCTTACCTGTATAAACCGAACCCAGGCTATTTAAAACGTTCGCCATGTTAAATTGGTACAAAACAAACGAAATAATGTTCTTGCCAGTCATTTGGTGACTGATGATCAGGTGACCGGCGTACCATAGGACCCCGACCACTAGCAGCAAGCCTGAAATCTACAAGAAATCGAAAGGAAATGGAGCTGAAAATAAGTAAAACCATTCAGAAACAAAAAGTTTGTTTTGTTCGATTCTCACAGGGCCGAAAAAAATTGCAAAACAAGAAAAAGTTGTTCGTTCCCACGAAAACTGCAATGCGTTTGAACTCAAATTTCAGTTTTGTCTTTACGTACCACAAAGGTAAATGAATTCATTTTTTTGAAAAAAAAGACGCAAATCGTAGCGAAAAAATGTAACTTTTCACTTTCAGGAGAACAGTTTATTTAGGCCAATGACAAATCATACCAGCATGTTTTATTCTGGCAACCGACTGCGGAACTATTTTACTTCGGCAGGTTAAAATGCAACTGCTAGAACTAGAATTTAATGAAACAGCTGGACGCTCTAAGAGAAGATACCATCGTCACTGGCAAGGAGTGCCTGCCTGCATATAAACAAAAGGAAGTGGCCTTCGGTGATCCGACAAGCAATACGTCTGCTTTTGCCACAACGTAAACATCTGGCCAGCTGAACGTTCAACCATCAGACATCATTTCGTGACACTCGCTTTTCACAAGGGTCATACTCTTTTTTCAAACAACTTTACCGCGGCTTGTCCGAATNAAACTATGTCAAAAAAATTACCATGAAAATCTACCTTCAANGCGCGGGCTGATAAAGTAACTTTGAANTGACTGTTTAGATACAAAAGACTTATTTCGCTCGATTCTTACACGGCCGAATAAAAATTACAAAACAAGGAAAAGTTATTCGTTATACCAAGAAACTGCAATGCGTTCGAATTCAAATTTCACTTTTGCCTTTGCACACCACTGAAGTCAATGAATTCATTCTTTTGAAAAATGTAGGCCAAGACGCAAATCGTAGTGAAAGAACGTAATTTTTTTCACTTAATTTATTGCGTCACTGACGACCTCCTGAACCATTTGCATGCGCTTGAGCGCCACCCACCTCGTTGAACCATGTGTATCCAGAGTAGCAAAAGGCCTGCTTGCGTTGCACTTTGTACACGTCGTCCAGACGACTCCTATACCTCGCCCTCTCCCCCTCCTCGTTGGCGAAGCTTCGCACCGTTGGCATCGACGAGCAGACCTCTTCGGCCACTTCGTTGGCGTAGGCGAATCGGTCCTGCACCAGCTTCTGGAGTTTCTGAAACAGAATCGTTTGTACTTTGCGACGTTAACGCGTATTTTTGACATTAAAATAAAATTAAATGAATAAAGGACATTGACAGAAAAAATAAAATACAGAGGGATTGGGTTGCGGAAGAGGAAGACGCCCTCAATCGAGCAAGGTGGAGAGACGGAGTAAAGTTAATCATGTCAGAAAGGAGGTAAATCCGGGCACCCCCGTTTAACGGGGACAGAACCGGATCGAAATTGGACTGCTACCAAAAACAGCGTACCCAAACCACACCTTGTAGTAACTGCCATACACTTTAGACACGATGATGACCAGGGGAAGTCCCGCGAACGTCACAATCGCAAGTCTCCACGACAGCGCGAACATGAACACGCAAACTCCGATCGCCTTGATCATGCTTCTCAGGAAAATGTTGAGGTTCAGTCCAATGGCGGAACACATCGTTGTCGTGTCAGATGTCAGACGGGAAGTGATGTCACCTGCCGGACAATGCCCTGTGTCTACAAACTGAACGATCTGCGACTGCATCGCAACAACACATTTGATACTTTTTAAACACATTTTACACACTTTAACAAACGCATTTTTACACACATTTAAATACATAGGTACATTTAACACACATTTGACCCTCAAAAACATTTTCAAACTTCAACGCACGCGTTTTACACACGTAGTTTACACATTTTAAAAGTTTAACACACACATTTTACATTTTAACACACACATTTAACAGCAATAGCTTACTTACAGCCACTGAAGCCCGTTTACATCACGAAAGACCAACACAATCCAAAAAAGCGCACACCAAACTTTTACCTGTACGCGTCTCGTCGAAGAAGCCGATTTCTTGCCTTGATATGGAAGCGAACAAAGCGTTTCTAACGCGAATGTTTAATCGCTGTATTGATATCATAAAGCATCCTCCCCTCAATCCCGCGCAGAGAGATGCCATCAGCGAAATTCCAGCCATTTCCATTAAGCTTTGGCCGAAATTGCTGTGATCGCCACTCACCACAATGCCTGGCAATACAGTAATAAATAAGATAAAGATTCACTGCGCCATTCGAAATTCACTGTCGCAAAACCGCATTTCGTGAAATTGCCAAAAAGAAGCTCACCAGAGGAAAGCCTTAGTTGACTATTTTACAACAAAACGAAAACACTTTTTGGCTGTTTTGAAGCTTAAAATATAGCATGTGGATGGTCACACCAATCAAATTACATTCATAAATGACAACCAATCACCTGTTATAACTTTGCCAGTGAACAACGGAAGAAATATTTCTGAAACGGAAGCGCCAACTAAAAAGATGAAACCCACGACCATAAGTGGCCAGTCAGGAAGGACATAGGAGAACAGCTTTTTCAAAGTAGGTTTTTTCATTAAGTCTGACATGCTTTTGGCCTTGGGTCTTTCCTCTTTTTGTTGTTTGTCGGTAGATTGAGAAGCAGACTTTGACTTTTCCTTTGCTTTGTGTGCATCATCCCAGCATGAAACAGTATCACCCTTTTTGTTTGTCCTTTGGTCACTGATGACAGCATAACCTGGAACAAAGAAGAATCTAAAAGTATTCTTGAGAAAATTGTTTTGATAAATAACGCTGATCTTTTCAGTTTTATACATTAAGCTAACCAACTTGATAGCTGCTAACAGCAACACTCTTATAATAATCAAATCGCAACCATTAAGTTTTTCCTTGACACATTTAAATTCACAGCCTTTTGCAATTAACAATTTCATTTCATGATTATCATTGTAAAAGCTGGTAAGCATGATCATCAACAAAATTAAGAATTCAGCCCGTTTAAGTCAATTTCACTCTACTTTGATGCATTCACCATGTCAAAAATGTATCTGATTCTGACTAAAATGTCAATGTTTTTCATATCTAGGATTTTTTTATTGATAGATCGAAGTTTTTAAATGATTGAAAAAAATTATGTCAATTCGGTCATAATGTCCGAAATAAAGACTTGTGGATACTGTTATGGCAAGTTGAGTTTTCATCCATTATGGGACAAATGGCCAAAACGTCTCACCAAAAAAAAACACTTTCACATTGCATAATGTTCATTGCAATTGCTGATCACTCCACCTGCATCAAACACTTTTTGAAGCCTTTTGCCGAATTAAAAAAAATGTGAAGGTTTGTTGACTGCAAACCATGAATTACATAAAACGCCAGGTCTCTGTAGGGCTCAAAACTATCAGAAACTGAACTAATTTTAAATTGAGGTAAAGCATGTTTAGTAAAACTGTCAAATACCGAAGACTTTGCATTCAAAATGAATGGCAGGTCTGACAAAAAATTAATTGTACTTGAACAGCAAACATTGAAGAAATGCAATTGGCTGTGAAACCTAAAAACAATTTCTAATCACGAGTTTCTAACAATCCACAAAACTACATTATTTACATTAAAGTCTGAATAAAATCTCACTGCTTTGCAAAATGCACACCAGATGAACTTATACTAGGAAGTATTAGTAAAAACATTTTGAAATGCAGCTAAACAGTCACATTTACCAAAAGTAAACCTTGATCTAGCTTAATCATGAAGTCTGAGTTCCTTACCATTACTATTAACAGCATCACTTAATAAAGGTTGTCTTTCTGCATCAACCAAAACAGTTTTGGGTTTGACAAAGATATTCTCAAGTTTTGTTAATCCCAAAGTTCTCCACTGAAGCAGAAAAATGCCGATTCCCATAAACGTCCATCCAAACTGACACCAAAACCATGCCAGTTCTGGTCCTGCAACAAACTCTGGCTGCTCTGAAAACACTAGTAGCTTGGCACATGCAAAATAGGCATTTGCACAAGCCAAAATATAAGACAACAAAGTGTTTTCTTTTACTCTTTCAGGGCCTTCAGATAAATTCACTGCAACACCAACGATACAACCAAGAAAGGCAGATGTTCGCAGAACCATCCAGAACCACAAGTCAACAAACGTATGAGCAAATGAATAGTTAGCCAATGATGAGTGAAATGATTTCCATTTGTTTCCATTCACAAAAAGAACAGTTGAAGCAGCAAAATCAACAGCTGACAAACACATAAGAAAAAAGAACCGAAATCTTGTTTGCATTTTCAGTAATTTAGTCTAGTTGGAGTCTTAACACCTTCGAAAACCAAAGCACAAATGTTAAGCCTATTAATCAAACAATCGAGTTTACATTTTGCTAATAAAACAATTGACTACTGAAAACAATTCGCAAGGTTTGATTGATTGTTTCATATGACTCAGCTAATGAACAGAACCAATACAAAGAGCCATTGCACAATAAGGAGATCAATTGTCTGTGAACATCAGAATGAATGAAAAAACAATGGCAAAATAAGTGATCGATATTAACCAAGAGTGTGACAGTGTCTTATGGGATTGGTGAAGGACCATGGCCGTCATCTAGTCAACCAATCATGTTTATCACTGTTTAAAAATGTTGAAAAACGACAGTTGGAGATCGAAGAAGCANAGTTANAAAAACAAACACAGAACATGGTAAAGTAAATTTACAGATGAAAGAGCATGCCTATGTACACAAAGGAGTGAATCAAATTTAATTNAGGAAATTCGGTGCGGTTAAAAATGGTTAAACTATTGTAATATGCTGAAAAAATCAAACACACTGTGTACAGTAAACTGTAATGCATCTTGCTAGATGTTTAATTTCATAGATAAATTTCATGTGGCAATAACAATATTGGCTTTTGGTTTTCCTTGTTATGTGACAAATTAAAGCTTTTTCAATGCCAGGCTTGCGAAGTACTATCCACTCCTGACTTGCTGCAATCAAAAAGTAACTTGCCAATCAAGAACTAAGAAAATGCAATGCATGTGCTGCATGAAACTAAATGGGTGTTCAAGCTCTGTAGGAGGGTTGTCTGAAACAACCACAAGATTACTAACTGATTGGTGATGCACACTGAGCTGCTGAGTGAATACGATGCAGTGATGCACATGTGACAACTGTGCTTTAAAAAAATTGAAAGGGTCACAAAAAGATTAGTGTTAAGATGTAATGATGTCGATATCAAATTGAGCCCAAAAATATCAGAATTGATGTGAAGCTTCTTTGAAGTGGTCAAAGGATAAACAAACTATCACTGTTTAGATTTATGATATCAAAATTTTTGACATTAAAGCAACACAATGTAAGGATTAGATGTTTTTAATAACAATAATCCAAAAGAGTTCTAATTATCCCAGAGTAGTAGTTTTCTAGGTGGTGATTATCTGGTAGCAGTTGTCTGGGTGGAGATTGTCTAGTAATAGTTGTCTGGGTATCAACTGTCAGGGTGGTTGTTAGGCCAGCACAAAATATGAAAAAATAAGTTTTCATTTTCAATTGATCTGCAAGTGAGGTATCATGTTTCTTTTGATAAGTTATCCTCATAAACCAGGTTCCATGGAAGAATCCTTAACTGATCCCGGTGTGACATATTTAAAAATTATAGATATTTAGCAGGGGTGGCCAACTTGTCTTCAACTGGGATTGACTAGAAAATTTCTTAATGATTTGCGATCGACCAGTCGGCAATAAAGTCACAAGTACAAAATGTCATAAAATACAGCATTTTTCTTGTAATAAATGAATGTGTTTACCACACATTTATCATCGAGACCTGTAATTTTTTTCTGGAATATTGACTGAAAAATATTCTTTGTAGGTATCTTGTAAATTCAGAGCAAATCAGGCGTGATCGATCAACTGAGACTCAGCAATCGACTGGTCAATTGCAATCGACCTGTTGGCCACCCCTGATATATAGCATAGGAACAAGAAGTAATGCCTTATCACATAAAATGAGCCACACAATTTCAACCACATGGTTTATATACTTTGAAATTGAAATAAAAGCCTAAGCAAAGTTCAAAATCTGCCCAAACATTTTTCTGACATCAACAAACCAGAGTTTGCCATATTTATTTTAATATTAGTTCTACATTATGGAAATTTCTTTGCAGTCGACTTCTACAGTTGTTTTTCTTGTTTTACTAGGTCTTTCATTTAGAGAAACTACTTTTCTTGTGTTGATTTCAGTTTTTTTAAGGTGTTTTAGGGACCTCGACGTATGACAAACACTTTGAAAACATGTCATTTTTTAGATTAGGTTTACATCCATACAAGCTAGCAACACTGCGTGTAACTATAGGACTCATTATCACCTCGTCTTATCGCATAAAACTTATCAAAATCAAGGGATTTGTTACGTCACAAAAACATTTGTGGCCTGCAATAAATTTCCTCATGTGAAAGTGGCCCACAACACTAAAAAGGTTGGGCAGGCCTGGTCTAGGTCGCCAGCAACAGCTATGCAAGTTCAAGTGCTAGGAAGCCAGCAACGGCTACACAACTCACTTGCTGGCAAGATGAAAAACAAAACCCTAGCATAGTGTACAGTAGAGATAACCCACCGGCAGTTAATATCATGCAGACAAAAGTGCTCAAAAAGTAAAACTGAAATCTACCTCACCTCGGACTACGGTTACGCAAGCCATGTTGTGTAGTTATGACGCTAATGATTTATAGTAACGTGACTAAATACGGGCATAGTTGTACGTTATTTTCAGTTAAGACTAGAGATCGACTGATATGGCTTTTTTCAGGCCGATACTGATGTATCAGCCATTCATGGGCTGATAGCTGATATTTCCAAAATGTTTAAATCTTGTTTCTGCTCCATTATCAACAATATGATGTATTCTATGCCTAACACTTTTTTTAAAAACTTAAAAAATCAAGAGTTATGAGCTAAAATTTTTCAAATTGCAGCAATTTCAATATTTGATTAACTTATTAGCATAGTATACACTGTCTGCAATGAATAAACAGTACACAGTGCCATAACTAAAAAAAGAATGTTAAAAATAAAACAATAAGAACAGAACATTGAATGAAAGATCTGCTTACGGTGCTTACAACAAAAAAAGCAAATATAGTGCTTGAAAGGTGAAAGATAGTGAATAATAAACAGGAAGAAAGAAGTACAAAACGGAGCATCAAGTTAAGGAGGTTAAAATTAATACAACACTATTCAATCAACCATTTCGAAAAATAAAATTTTTCAAAATACACAGTAATTTTTTTGGTTTATGATAGTATGTTTGTTAACAGTTACTGCACTAGATAAAACCGGTGAAAATATTTTTGCACATATTTCACAAATCAGCCTTTTAGACGCTTACAACTAAGTAAGTGGGTTTTCAATTTTTAAAAAGTCAATCCAAGTCTTAAAGAATCAAGTTTGGAATTTTGACGTAACGTAACATTAAATAACTGCATGTCCTTAAAAAATCAAACTAGTTGCATTAATTACTGCAACTGAATGATTGAATTACGTACTACTGGCATTGCTATGTGAAATGAAACACCACAACTGATTTGTCAGATACTCAGTAGTCCCATATCAACAGTTTAAGATTTTCATGCAGAAAGCAAAGTTTTTCTGCATTTTGATTTTCACCATGTAGCCTGCATTAAGCTAGCCGGTCATTTACAACTTTACCTAGCCTAAA
>JGI24159J19872_10014865_pt1 | contig 10044 bp, 3 predicted proteins | sample Ectturendosymbi4_FD_19872 | JGI IMG/M metagenome (IMG submission 19872) | reverse complement strand
GCGCAGCTGGCCTAGAACCCCCGCGCAGTACTTTCGTTCTGCCGCGCACTGCATAAGTATTGACAAGACAAACTAAATACGTGCTTTCAATCGGACGCAAGTCCCACCTTTGAGATTTGAGCTCACACGGCCTTCCATTCCGCGCACGCTAAGCAAGCTCTTAGAGGGAACGTTGCATATGATGCTAAATATTTCCAAACATTACCTACGGAAAAATGCCGATCTTTAACCAACAGTTTGCGTAGCATGCAAAACTTGTGCATGAAGTTGCTTGGCAATTTGCTAAAAAACTTGTGCATGAAGTTGTTTGGCAAGCACCACAGTGCATGAAGTTTCTTGGCAATTAAACAATTTCGCGTGTAGTTGTGGACTGATGTTTGACCGGTTCATTTCTACAATTACTTGCTTTTAAGTCACTATTTAGTTCGATTAGGTCATCAAAGTGAACAGAACTATACTGAAATAGTTGTAAAGCATGTTTTTTAAATCAAACTTCTACACTTTGCAAATCACTTGATAGAAGTTGCACGAAAAGTTGCATGTGAAAAAGGAAAAAGTTGCAATATAAAATTCCAGGAACCAGCTTAAAACATCTTACTACATAAATTCTGAGTATGTATTTAGGAAGCTGTAATAAAGGTTGCAAAAACTTGCTCTACTTATAACACCTGAAGACAAGTCTAACAAGCAGCAAAATCAAGTTATTCATTTTTTTCATTGGCAACCCTAACTTTTCCACAAATCTGATCTTCCGCAGTCAACAGATTTGAGGTGATAAAAACACGTGACAGTCCATTTGTGACTTGTGACTAGCTGTGCGTCAAACGCTGTCTTACTGAATTATTCCTCACCACGCACGACGGTAGCATTGGAAAATAGAAAATTGTCCGCCACAAGGCAAGAGCCTGAGCTAATGTTTCGCAACAATTCGTTGTTACATCATTATGTTATAACTGCTGCGGGCCTACTTTTCTAAGCACAATGCGGGCAAACAACTTCAGAACATCCATGTGTTTTGCGATTTTTGAGCTGATTAAGTTCATGTGCTTTGGCTCAACACACATTTACCCGCACGAAGAATTTCTCATCCCGCGCCCGCCCCGCACCCGCAGCAAGTTCAACCCCCACTCGCACGCAAAGCAGTGTGGGTTCCCGCACCCGCCCCGCAAATGCGGGTACCCGCAACCCGCGCGGGTTAACCCGCCCCGCGCAGGACTCTAGTCGTTAGTGGGTTACTATAATGGATCGCGGTACAAAAAAGGTTGAAAACCACTGCGGATTACACAATAATAGTAAAATCACAACGGCCAGGAGATTTTACTTGTTAATGTTCAACAGTCTGTAAATAAACACTGAACGGAAAACTGGGCAAAAGCTGAGACTTTCACCTGCAAACGCAAGATATGTAAGTCAAAAACATTCTATCACCATTCCAAAGAAGTTCGTGGCTTTTTCCTAAGCCTGGTGGAAACTAGTAAAGCATATTTTCATAAAGAAGCAGTAAAACACCACATAGTTGCGTAATAGTTGCGATTTAGCTAAAAGTTTGACACGAACACTTTTTGGAAAGTGACGAATACCGACTACGCAGTGACCATTGAATGCTCAGCAAAAATGAAATGGTCTACATCGTGGACTTAAACGAACCAATTCAGCTATACGGAACGTGGCAAGTGAATAGTCGACTTATACAAATAAAGTCAAACTTGAGCTTCTCACCCAACAGCCATAACTTCGCCAGCGTTTCGTTCCGATACGAAGTTATTTGCGATGGTCATGATTACCGGATAGATCGTTTCAGGGGGAACAACCTCATGGCTAGCTTGCGCCACCGCTAGAAGGAACTTGGTCACGTCTGAAAACAAACAAAAAATAACAATAACACCTTACTGAAAAATTTCATAGTGGCGTAACGTGAGGTTTGAGCCAGGGGAAATCTTTGCTGAAGGAGGCCAAGTGTCCACCGTTGGGGTCCACTAACCAACACTCAGAAATGATAGTGAATCCTGGTGTGGATGTCTATATTAAAACCCGAAATCACCGGAAAACACTCTGCGAAACGCATAAAAAACAACAACCTATTGATAAACAAAATAGTACTAAATACCGAAATATGAGCTAAGAGGGGGTCCAGTTTTTACATTTGGCTTGCCAGGGGGGGAGGTTCAAACCCCTGCCCCCCATCAGTAACGCCGCTGCCGCAAAGGCAATTCAATCCAAGCGGCGATGGATAGTAAATGGAAAAATGACTCATTCATACACTGTTGAACAACGGCGCTCACATTAACCATAAGAAAGGCATGATATTTTTGGCTGTGTGCGGTGTCAAAGTCCTTCAACAACAATTTCAAAAAACAGAAGCAATCGAAATGCTACAAGAATCATGGCCGTGCTGCCGGAATAGGGTTTCACAACCAGTGGGCAGTTTCCGAGTTGACCGTATAACTAGTTGATAAAGCATTCACAATACGAAACGTGCTTTGAAGCCAAAAAGATCAACAAAAAGGTTATCATCAATTTTCTTTCTACGCCATTGACCAATCACAAACGCTTGCTCGCGCTACGCCCACAATCAAGCATGTTAATATAGGACGGCAAAATATCGTGGCATTCTCGGAATAGTTAATGTGCCGCAAGCGCAACATTTTTGAAAAAAACTGCAATTGCTTCGCAATAATAGAATTTTGTAACATATTGCTCCTTTGAAAAATTTCTGTTTTCTTCAAAACTAACGTAAAACCAAGACAACAAAGTCAACTCGACGAAGATAATGGGCCGCACCATATTTTTCTCCGGAAGGCTTCTGACCACGCATGGGAAACCGCCAGGAAAATCTCTCTCAGAACAAGATGAGCAATGCAAGCACATCGCTTTAAAAAAAATTACGCTATAAGTATTTTAAAGGCTGGGCCACTCAGATTCTTCGATATAAAAACTCTTTGACATTGCCATGAAAAAACAAATCAATGCCCACAGTCTGGCTAATATGACATCCCACGTCAAAACCACGCGTAACAAATGGATTTTATTCAGCACAGAGGAAGCACACAAAGGATAAGTCAAATCGAAATTCAACAAGTTTTCATGTCTTTCTCTCACAACAACAGTGTTGTTTCCACCTTGACAAAGTCAAAAATAGGCTTATTTACAAAAAAAAAAATCCAAAAAAATTTTGAGGTTCACAGTGGCTCGACGCACGCTGCATTATAACCACATAAGCTACAACTACAAACCTCTTTGGTGAGGCTGCAGAAACCTTTGCAGGTATGGGTACAAATTGAAAACAAGGAGCTGATGAACGCCGACTGCGCGCGAAATGACCATGATTGTCAAAAGTCGAATCTCAAAGCTCTCTTTAGATTGATTTAGTTGTTTGAACAAGCGTTCTGCGAAGCCTGTATGAAGGAAAAAGGCAGATAGTTATAAAAAGGTAGAAGAGTTTTTATTCGAAGAATTTTGTTCTTTCTGCCACTCATGTCGTCGCAGCAGTTGCCAAAACGTTACGGCTTAGTCTTTCTTCTGGGATTGACTTTTATTTCACTTATTTGCCGACATTTCGCCCACCTATTCATGCAGACTTCCTCAGGGCAATGTTTTTAACCACCTTACATGGAATTCACTAATAAAAACAATGCGACTTGCAACGACAAGAAGGCAAAATGTCAACAATCATCGACGATTGTCGCCACCTGCCACTTCCCGTTAAGTTTTAGTCAACCATCACTTATTTTCATCACATGTGACTTTTTGCCTTTTTGTCGTTGAAAGCCATACTGCTGCACATTGTTTTTTGTTGTTAGCAAATCCATGTAATGTGGTTACAAAATGCCTTGAGGAAGCCTATCTGAATAGGTGGCCAAATGTTAGCAAACAAACTAAATAAAAGTTACCACCAGAAGAAAGGCATGATTTGTTTGAGTTTTATTAGGTTTGTAAATGAGTAAATACAGAGGCGAGCACAAAATAGCGGGAAAATCAAGTTAAATACACAGCATTGGCAAAATGAAGAGAACTGCTTTAATCTCAAATAAACAGTAGGCACAGTGAGGGGTAATTGAAGTAATTAACCGAACCTCCTGAAAAATTTGCGCGTTGCAGCGCTGACTTCACAGAAATGATTTTGTCGCACACATGGTCAAAACAGCAATGGCAGGCAGACTGAAGGAGACGAAGTGGTTCATCTTCCATTGCGCAAACAAAATTTTCACAAAATGATCGATGAACATTTTTGAAGAAAAAAACAATCAACTGGAAAGAACGTCGGACAAAATTTTTCTAAGAAGCACAGCCGTCCGGTCGCGTTTCTGCTCTAGTTTAGTGGTTCCCAACCGGGGGTTCGCAGACCCCTAGGGGTACGAAACAACATTTTCGGAGGTCCGAAATGCGATTTTAGAGGGTGAGAGTTTGTATGTTGTTGTTGGGCATACTTTTTTTCAAAATAACCAAGATTTATGATATCTTGCAAGCGCTATTACTCAAAAGAACATTATCCAGTCTATATTCCAGCTAACATTACTTATTTAACAAATTAAATTGGTAAATGCGTACATTGCTATTTCTGCTTCACGCTGCGGCAGAGTTGTAAACGGGTTTTATTTTGAAGCGCGAACACAAAATCACAAGCCCGACATTTACTTTTGAAGCCCGATTTAGGCCCGAAAGCCAAATTTACCTAGTGAGTCAAGACACCGTGTTTATTCGATTGTAAGCCGCGGCTTACATTTTTTCGTGCGGCATATAATCAAGGGCGGCTCACATTTTTTATTTCTTTACCTTATCGAAAGGTATAGTTGACGGCCAGTCTTTCCTTGGCTGTGTTTTGTCGACCAAACCTCTTTTACCTTTCTACCCTCTTCACTATCACGTGCACATCCGTCACAGGCGGGATTACGATGGACAGAAGGCAGTTGTAGTGGTATAAGCATCATTACCAGGCAGTGACGTAGCCAGCCTAAAAATTTTTGGTGGTGCCCAAATGTTTGATTTTTGGCGAGCAACACTATTTTTGTTTGGGACGCCGTTCTCAAAGCACAAAATGACTAGATATACTAAAAATCTGGGGGGTTGCATGGCCCCTTGCTCCCCCTGACGACGCCTATGTTACCAGGGTTGCCAAAAACGCGAAACGTGCTAGTACGCGAAAGTATCTCAGACGCTTAGGTAAGCTATGTTTAAACGCAGCTTAGAATAACGGGCGGCTAACAATGGATAAATACGGTAGCGCTTCCACGGGGAATTGGTGGCATAGCAAAGTAACGTGACTAAATAATTCACAATTAAATCATTTTTTATTGAAGATTTAATCAACTCGACTGCTTCAACAGTAAATGGCGGCAAAAGTGTCCCTCAATGCGAAAAATTTTGTGTGTAGGCCCGAAGCATTTTGACCAACTTACTGTCCGAACCCGGCCCGACTTACAACTATGCGCTGCGGTTACCACGCTGAAGATGGCCGGTAATGCGATTGTGACGTTTATGTTTATGGCGCAATTATGGCGACGTTGTTGTTTGATGCTACAATACTCGAAAGTTTCTGATGTTCAACCATGCAAAGTTATCAAAAATTGAGTACAGAAGTCCTGTCTACTCTAGTGCTCTTTGTAACAATATATTTGTTCGAATCTGGATTTCCCTCTCTACTTCATTTTGAAAAAAAACAAGTATCGGAACCGTTTGAACCCTTCGAACGATTTGTGCGTGGCTCTGCATAATTGTGTGTCCAGGTATGAGCGGATGATTTCAGAGAAGCAGCAAAAAAAGTCACTAGGTTGGTTTCTAATGAGCAATAAGGTATGGAAGTCAAACAGTACGCTGAGTGCTTTCTGTTGTGCCGCCAGTAGGGGAAATGATTGTACGTAACAACTAAACATGTTTTTAAAAATTTCGGGGGGGGGTAATTGCCTGGTCGCTCCCGGGTTCCGGGCCTGGTTATGAGTAGTAATTTAAAAAATGAAGATACTGCAAAATCGAACTGTTTCTGTGATTTCTTCGATTTTCTAAAATGAGGGGGTGCGAATGCTACTTTATATTCATGAAATGGGTGCCAGCTTCAAAAACGGTTGGGAACCTATGCTCTAGTTCCAAGTTTTTACAACTTGACCTCCACCTACATGTGTACCAGTCGCCGCATCACTCAACAAAAACAAAAGAACATCGGTGAAACATAACTTTATTAATTGCACGGATTTAAAACGCCTTTACCAGGCTTTGCAATTAAAAATCGTTGGCTCTTCCACAGAAGGTGACGAAGTCAAATTGTCATAGTTACAGTATAACGGCAAATTTTGTTAATTGTAGATGAATCTCTGCCAATCGATGCTTCCAATGTCTATGGCTAGGTAAGCCGGACATCAGATACAAGCACTTTACCTTGAGCATCATGCAAAAGTTGAACAGCCGAAAAGTCCGTATTGGATTTTTTCTGCTTCTTTTTGTGTTTGTGCAAAGCCTTCAGCGCTCGATCACGCTTCAGCTTTGCACGAGCCGACTTCTTTTTGACAGCAAACCTGCGCGACAGGACAGGTGGCGAGATTCACACTTCATACAACGCACTACATTAAAACCTCGAGAAATCGTAACACTGCAGCCTGTTTAACTCAAAAGTTTGCAAAAAGGAGATATACGACGATTGAAAACGCTCACCTCATAATAATATCACGAGCCGAGGGACCCTCCTCCTCAGACTCCGAATCCGATTCTTGGGTGGCTTGATTTTGTCCGAGGAAAAATTTTAACGCCAAAGCCATAACCTGAAAGGCCGACAAACTTTGAAAGGTTTATTTATATTGTATTCACTGCCAGAGTTGGACTAAAACTCATCACAGGACTACATCAAACGACTGAGTCACTCAAAAACCTCCAACAATAATTCTGACGTGGCTCGAAATGACGCACGTACTGTATATATCTTCAAGAAATACCTCGCAGTAAACAATGTTTCAGATAAAAACATTTTCCAAGAACTAACCACATGGCCTCCTTAGTAAGACATTAAAACAAAAGTTGCAAAAAAAGCTCGTTTAGAAACAGTTGTAAATGCGTGCACACTTTGTTCATTGGGTGACTGATATTAGTCTACATTCATCAACACTACAAGAACTGTGAAATTTCACCTCTGCATTTGCTTTTACGAACTGTTGCTTCGAAAATGAAAGATTACAAATGTAATGTACAAAAAGTTTAAAAAACAAACATGAGCTTACCCAGACATAAAACGAAACTTATCAATATAGCCAGCGGTTTGCGTACCTTGGAAAACTTAGAGAAGCAAGCTGTACTAATCACGTTTATTGTCTTTGCGTCATTCCATATTTTTCGATGGTACAACTCCATCATAACGTTCAACGACATCTTTGCAGCTGTAGCGTTGTTGTCACTAAGCATCGTGAACATGAAGTTCTGCAGGCTCTAAAAATGAATTAAACGCGTAGCCTTAAAACCCATAGTTTAGCCAGACGCGTACACACCGAAAATCTCTCCATTGCTTACATTTTTGAAGGCAAATATTTTACAGAAACAAACATTTTAATGAATCCGCATGACCATGCCAGAACTGTCCGTTCAACTCAATTCACTCTTTGCCAATTTCCGCTTCATTTCGTTTCACAGATAAATAATCAAGCACGCCGAAATATCAGTTTCTAAGAATCAGGACATACGGTGAAGGTTCGCAAGTATTGGTGAAGATACGATTTTCACCCGTGTACGAAATTCAAGTAAACATTCTGGCTACAAAGAGATAACTGGCATTAGAGACGGATGGAAAATCTTTATACATAACAATTTCACGCTGTTTGTAACTATATTTCAGTGTTTCTGACGCTTCCTATTGTACATGTCGAAGAAATGATACGTCACAATGTAGAGCGAAAGAGCAGTAGGTCATAACCGTAACGACTCGGTTGCCTGTTGTTGTGTAATGCTTTTATTCAGAAAGTTGGATCACAGATAGATGTAACAGCATCATCGACAGAAAGTTTACGGTACTTCGAACAACACGGACGCTTAAATTTATGGAGGATATAGGGAAACAAGAAAACATGTCACAACTTACCTTATTTAACTTATTATCTTTATGTCCTGTGTTCAAATTTTTTATGTCTTGAACAATGAAGTTGCTTAGAGTCTGAAATTGTCATCAAAAACACATTTTAGACAAGAAAAGAAGTTACACTGGGGCGAGTTACACGTGCAAACTCATAACACAAGTTTCATACGAAGCGTCAAATTATTTTATCCTCGACAGTAAAGTTGCAAATAAAATAAAATTCTTAAAAAAGTTAATTGGCAAAACTGCTTTTTATTTGGTAAAATTTACTTTTAACTTTCACTTCCCGCACAGCGGTATATCACGTGCTTGTCACTACGACGCCACAAGCAGATGTCAAACTTTCTAGAATTACTTAAAGAAAAACCACCGCTGCATTTTGATAATAATTTGCAGATGACCAAACAAGTATATTGTAAAGGGTACCTTTCTCAGAACTTTGTCTTGACATCTGAAGAGTTTGAAAAACAATTCAAATAGTGACGCAGGTGCTACAAGGCTTTTATTTCGTAACAACATCAGAGCGCGGCAAAATGTCTGCAACAATAAAGTGTAAAACAACCTTACAGATTCGAAGGGAAAAGGAAAAACTCGGCTATGCACGCTCAAGCGATCAGCACTGGAAGCAACAAAAGCGGGTAGGTCAGAAAACTAAACAACAATAAATTGTACAATAAGCTTACACAGCAGGATACAACTGAAAGTTTCACGCACATACAAAGTGTATTTCAGTCTCACATGCTTCATGCGTGTTGAGTTCAAGGACTTTTCTTTAATTGCCGTTACATACCCTCTAAACAAGTGGGTTCCAACCAGTGGTACGCACAAGCTATTCAGGCGGTACGAAAACACTTCTTATCGCGTTCGGAGGCGTTCAGCACGGTGATTACCAAACACTACTCTTTCAGGCTTGCAGCCGCATCTTCGCTGAGTTGTATGAACTCCAATCACATCAGCTTCGGCGCAAATAACTTTACAGACTTAAAAATTGCATAGATCTAGTTGTGACACGAATTACTCGTTCATGTGTCTTCGCGTAGTGTTATTTTGAAACCTACTGAAATGTGGCTACAAATTGCGTTTTTCTGCAACAAGGTGGGACGTGGCGATTACACACGACATGTAAGTGGTGTGCGAAAACAATTTGGTTGGTAAGCACTTTTCTAAACTAACATGACTAGCAACGAAAACCATTCTGTTTATAACCCTGATCGTCAATTGGCAAAGCGGATTGCCGGTATGTGAAGGACAGCAGTAACATGGTTATTTCTAGATGCCGTGAAACCTTTCCAGCATCGTACATTTCCAAAATTTGACTGCTAGGTTTGAGATCGCAAATTACAAAATGCATAAAACTGCTACATGCAACAAAAAGCAGACAATTAGAAAACAATACATAATAAACAGGTGCGGTGTCTTACAGATTAGTTTTAAATTTAGCACATAACATAACATAGAGGGATTCTCAAACATAACTGCCTAAACGTCTCATACCAATCGGAGATCTGGATTAAGCGATAACATCTCTTTTTCCAAAATTTCTTTTAGTTGTTGCGGAAATGTTTTCACCATATCAGGATAGCATTGTGCGACCTGCAATTTAAGACAACAGAAATGAAACATTTTTCTTTAATGGGGTGAAGGGAAAAAAATTCCAATAATCCCAACAAAATAAGCACATGACAATATGTCTGATAATAAACGCATTGTTGCATACCAGGCGTCTGAACTTTTCGAAGTGGCACCTCTTATCAAGCAAACTGCAGAATGGTTTATCACGCCGGAGAATCGTTATCACTTCAATTGCGTATCATGAATTGATGGTATAAAACAACTGTATTACTTAGGTTAGGAAAAAGCAACTTGATTTATCTGCGACAACTGGTGCATTGCAACAAGAGTACTGTTGCAACCTCTCCGGTGGTGTTGCGTTGATTGTGTGATTCACCACGAACGGGATGTGCGTGAAGAATAACACCATTATATATGTAGCGCGA
>JGI24159J19872_10014864_pt1 | contig 10045 bp, 12 predicted proteins | sample Ectturendosymbi4_FD_19872 | JGI IMG/M metagenome (IMG submission 19872) | reverse complement strand
AATTTTTACCTGTCGGGTTCTGTTAATAAATTCCTGAATTTTTGTGTAGCCTACTTCCCTTGTTGGTTTCTAAAAATGGCCATAATACTTTCTCACAGCCAGTTTCTTCATGTTGCATTTGTGTCAATTCTGGTTTCCCAAATTTTTGATCGAATTATATTTGGTACATTGACTTTTGCTGGAACAAAGTAGTACGTGCTGACAGTACGGGACCCACAAATGGTACGCGAATCCTAAAAAGTTTGGGAACCACTGGTTTATTGGGATCTCAAAGTTCTTCTCTCCTACGTCAGTCAATCCAAGTAGTAGCGGTCGATCTCAGTCTTTGCTCTCGACGTAGTCAGCTTTGGTTGCTTTCGTCATCGAACATGTTAACAATGACGTCAAAGGTAAAAACGTATGAAACTTGCTTGTCTGATTTTGGCGACCTAAAGTTTGGTTACAAAATTTCCCCTGGAGGTTGTGAATTTCTGTTGAAAGCTGGAAAACAAATCATCTTCAGGCTCTTGCTACTGGAAACTGCATCCGCCGAACACCGTTCAATTTGCAACAATGGACAAGTTGTACAGAAACGTCTGACGTACTTCGAGCTGTTTGCATTATCGTATTTCTCCAAGAAAAAATAGTTTTTTTCCAAAAGAAACGTTTTACCCAAATTTGCAGTAACAAAGTGAAGTTAAATCAGACCCGTGTTTGATGGTGTTGCAAACGACCTTGTGCCAAAACGTTTCATTAGGTAAGAAGCTTTCTTTCAATGAAAATATCGCGTGTTCCAGGTGTAGAATCCGAGCAGTTCGTCGAGTACTTGTACGATGGTCAGTTACTGGTTTCATCCGAGACCAGCGAGCAGCTCCACAGCAGCAAAGGATCGGTGTTCTTATCAACTTTTTCAGACCAAGTACGTCTTGCACACCAGCAAGGGTTGTGCGTGTGTTGGATCTTCGTTTGTGGTACTTGGATGATTAAAAGGCAGCTGGGTCTGTCCTGTTTTGGAATTACCCAGATTTAAATCGAAAATGGTCAAGTTTTAACGCACTCCTTGACGAAAAAAGTATTTTTTTCGTCAGTGCGTCTTTTTTTACCGCAGATCGATGAGGAAGTGTGTTCGAAACCGACGTTGTACCTTCCACTTATAATGGACCGGATATCACAGGACCTCACTATATGCACCACTATGCTGAATGGAGTTCTCGAGTACCTGGCAACGAATCGGTGAGTGCCTTTGTCGTGGGTTTGCTCGAGAAGCGCTGAGAAGTTTTGTTCTTGGCCTGCTTCGCTATCACAACCAAGCTACTCTGTGCCACTGGTGCCTTTGCCATGTTGTGAATATGGCAGAACACTCGCTTCTCCGCGACCCGAGCTGTTGGCCGCGATTTGATAACAAATCGCTGGAGCCAAAGACCAGGGCTGCAGGTCTATTTATGCTTTGTCTATTCAGGGCTTTCTCAAAAGTGATTCAACTGAATTCCGCCGTCTTTCTAAGAAGGTAGAAAGTTTCAAAATTTTTACCGATTATAAAACGTTTCAGATGCACTTTCCGTGTTGTGCCAATGTTCAATTCTTGTAGTATCTTAACCAATCGATCCACACAGCTCTGTGCGAAAAAAAAGCGGATCGTCAGTTTGTGATGCGATACTGGAATCGTGGAACAAGTTGAGAGTCCTGTGGTGGGAGGACAGTTCGAAGGCAGACGAGAACACGAGAAGTGACGCTCTCAGCATCCTGAGGAAAATTCTCGTGCTTGACCCCAAGGTGTGTTGGTGTGCAACATGTTTGAGTTGGTGTGCAAGTTGGGTTTTGTTGTGTTTCAGTATTTCTGCGTTTCAATTAAAGTTTTTCTGCAAAGTTCCTCAAATTTTGGTTTATTTTGTCTCTCCGTAATAAAGAGAAGTTTTAAAGTTATGCAACTCAGCTTTCGTCACCAAATGCGATGTTTTCAACTTTTTTGAGTTGCTAATCGCATGGAAGAGATTAATATTGGCCGTGAATAACATTCATAGCATTCCTTGTATGCGTCAACTAAAAACCCTTGTTCCGTTGTAGCATGTGTGGCTTGACAGATTTCATCGCCATATTTTAGTCTTTTGGTGACATGTCGCCTGAATTGAGCTGAAGATAGCGAACGTATGCATTTGCAACGGCCGCTGGATGGCGGTATTTGACTACTTTCGTGTTTTTTTCAGATTTGCAAAGATTCGACCCACCCAGCCTTCGATTTAGTGTTTGAAATGTTTTCATTTTTCCTGACATCAAAAAGCCTGACACTGCCTTTCAAACTGCAGGTAGAAAAATGAGTTAAACGTTTTAGTGAATTTTCTCTAGAAGCTATTTTACACATTGTCATGGCAACACAAAGCAAATTGTAAATACATCGATCGCTAGAATCGCCGTCCAGTTTTTGAGTTGGATGTGTCGAGAGCAGAGTTGCGGAGGTAAAATTTCCGACTCCGACTCCTTAACATAAAGGGAATGAAATTTGACTGTTAAAATCAATGGAAATCGTGGTGCACAGCAAAAAACATCTGTTTCAACAAAAGTTTCAAAAAGAAATTGTACCATTTCAACAGGAATTCCCAATTTAGGAGTGTGATGTAAAAAATGATTCAATTGGACATCCCGAGTCGGACAAAAAAATCCGACTCCCAGTGTTGTTAGGATCCGACTCCATTCAAAAACCTCCGGCTCCGACTCCGCAACCCTGGTCGAGAAAAGAATCAACTCGTTGAAAAGTGTGGCGGCTGACTGGCTTTGACGTCATTTGCTGGAAAGAGCCGTGAGAAACAATAATTGTATTGTTTACCACAAAGGCACCCGGAAGCGCTTTTTATTATTCGAAGCACAAATTTGACTGAACTACGAATGCGTTTCGACAGCCTTTAATTCGATGCTTGTAAATCTGATATCGATTTAGTCTAAAACGGCTTGCTGCGCCTTCATCCATGTCTCATGCAATGAGCATTCTCGAGTCGCTGTTTGACTTATTGGGACGCCGGCCACCTCCCACACTTGTTAGATAGAAGCTGCTGACCCGTAAATAGCGTCCTACGTGTGACTTGGAATGAGACCGACCCAGATATACAACATGCATCGGCTCCGCAGTGAGCTGCAAAATTTTATGACAATGAAAGTGTGTTTCGATATTGTGAAGTATCAACACACTTCGCATGGTCACGAACACAACTTTTAGGCCTTGGACCTGTTGAGCTTCTTCACACTCTCCTCGCAAACCTGCGAAAGACTGAAGAACGATCTCGAAACGCTGATTGGCCAACACTTCCCGCTCCGCTCGATGGAGTTCTCACCCGGCTCCGCGTCATACAACGTTTATTGCTCAGCAGTGAGGAAGCTGCTGGTATCCCTGGAGCTGTCGGGCAGTACAGTGGTGAGCGATTTTGTGGCTGCTTCAGTGACGTTCAAGCTGCGCTAAAACTCCGCCAACCGCGTTCCGCATCGTCATTCTGCCCGTTTTGAACCGCAGCAACGAGGCCCGTTCGAGACCGTGTTTTAAAAAGCCTGCAATTAAAGGTTGAGACTGTGCCTCGCCACCCGTTCACTCGGTTTGTACGCCTCTGCTCTTTATTTCTGCCATGTTTGAAACCTCACGCTTGGCCAGAAAAGCATAAGCATTTCATTGCTTTTGTTAAGATATAGCGATAGCTTCGTGTGGTTACAACAGTGAAATACATGTTTCAACTTATATATACCATAACGTTGTATATGAAGCTTTTCTCTTTCCTCTGTATGATGACATTGTCCCTGTTCTAGATGTGTGTGATTTGCGTAAACAGAATACACGTTTGATTGATTGTAAAAGACCTGAAAACGGTTTGCTAATGGCACAAGTATACAAGTAAACGGAGAAGGTTGTTTGTTGAAACTATTTCACTGCCTCACAAAATGCAGATCCTGCAAATCGTGATGAATGTCTACTGCCGTGAAAGTGAACACGTGATGGCGGAAGAGATCCAGCAAGCTTTCCACAATTGCGTGAAGAGGTTCATTTATTGTGTGTTGTATACTTTCAAAGTAGTTCTGTTGACACTTACGTGTTACAAAAACACGGTTTAGACTGAAGCTGATACGCATCGTTACGAATTTTTTTAGTTCGCTATATTTTATCCTTGCAAGCAGGCTAGAGTAATCATACGCAACATGGCAATATGGGGAAATTTGACGTTAGGGGGAACTTGAATATCAGTTTTAATGGCCAATAAAGGTTTCCTCGATTTAAATGGGAGTTCGCGTTTTGAATTAAAATTTAAATCTGTCAGGAGTGACATGACTATGGGTTGGGTTTATTGGCGCAAACATTAAACATTTTCATAAAAAATAAAACTAAGGCGCTGGGACACGGAAAACAAGCCTATGGAGATGCTTAGGTGGGGCATGGCCGAAAAAAGTTGGGAAACAGTGCTAGTGTCATGTCTTGATTGTATCAGATCGGTTGGCTGCTAACAGCGTTGCTAGCACTAGCGTACGGAGGGGGGGCACTGTGCCAGGGCCCCCCCCAGACCCTAAAAATAAAAAAATGTATAAACAGTATTCGGCAGTGCATACCGAAATGTTTAATTTTAGGCGAATAACACTATTTTGTTTAGAAAAACGCCTCTCAAAGCACAAAATGACTATATTTCCTAAAATTTTTTGGGGAGGCATGACCTCTTTGCCCCCCCTCGGGAATTTTCTGGGTACGCCACTGGTTGCTAGTATGATATCTGAATCGCAAACAGCTTCTACGTACGATTGCTTGTTGCATCTGCAGCAAGTCTTAACTCATCTCGAAAAATCGCCCGCTGTTATGCTGTGCAGTGTTGAGTAAAAAAGAGGTTTTAAGTTGTAAAGACTTTTGCCGAAAATATCAATCGATAAATGAGACAAAAGCCGCCAGTAAGCAGCCAACCATCTGACACCTCAATAGACCATAACGATAGTAAAGAAATATTTCTATCTTTGCGTTGCTCTAGACTTGGTTCCAAGCGAATACGCTTGCAAGACGTGCTTGATAAGCTTTGCTGCTGTTCGTGATTTGGTTCATTGACAATTGCTGGCTTCAGCTGGTTCTCATCTTCGCAACAGCATCCCAGGTCGACATCAAAAGGAAGCGTTGGATGTCCCTTTTCATCATTTTCAAAACGCGCGCTTTTCTATCGCACGTCGTCTCGCTGTCGTCGACATTCTTGCGCCGATGGCGGCCAACTGTGACTCTGCCTCGATTGTCGAGTTCTACTCCAGTCACGTCTGCGAGATCATAGACGTCATAAAAGAAGATTCGAGAAGAGTATGTTGGTTTTTGCGACTTTGGCCACTACGCGTGGCAGCTTGGGCATGGCCGAACAAGCCACGCTTTTGAGATGGTCCAACTTCGACATATTTGGTGTAGTCAGCTTGTCGCATGATAGCACCAGGTTGAGTGTTCATTATGAAATAGTTGATTAGATAAGCACATGGTTGTTTCATGTTTCGTGCTTGAGGCATTATTTAAAACTTGGCAAGATGTGCCATTGATGCAAAGCAGTTTTGCAAACTTCTCGGTGGAGAAGCACTTATATCGTTGTAGCCGTCACTGTACGGTTGCGTAAAAGATATGTTGGAATGTTCAAAAAATCTTTTCACTGCAGCGAGTCGGTGGTTCAGTTGTCGAGAATTGACTTGTTGTGCACTGAACAGAAACCTTCTATTCTCTTATTCAAAACTCCAGGACTAGAAATTATGCCACTCAACATTTCTGTGATCAAAATGTGGTGACGTGTGACCGCCATGTGCTCAACACTCCCACCGGCAAACGTGCACATTTCAAACTTCTCAGTTTAGCGTGTGGTCGAACCACTGTTCCTCTTAGAATGTAACGTAACGATTTGATGGTGTTCACTGTGTGAAATGCCTGTCCGCCGAGTGCAGCTCGATTCTGTTTTTCAGTTTCCTGAGAGCAGTTGGTCGGTTCAGCTTGAACGGAAAACGCTTTGCTACCGGATGCTCGAACTGCTGTTCTCTCTGTTGACCANGCAACATGTAAGTCTACAGCACCACTGGCGATTTTTACATCGCACTGATTGCTGGAGTCGCCAGGCTGGCAGTNATTAAAACTGAGTTGGTAAAACTTTTCGCAACATGCAAATTCTGCCTATACGTGTAAGCGGCCAGTGCGTCGTGAATGTTTTGTTCTGAAGGTAAAATGTTACCATGCGTCATGATTTTGTTGCCGTGCCTTTCGCAGCTGGATGCGAGCTCTACGATCGGTCAAACTTACGCAAGGCAATCAGGAAGCAAAGATTCTCTGATGAAAACGTTCATGCTGCTGGCGAACAGGTACAGGTCAACGCCAACTAGTTAAAATCCATGCTTGTTCAATGCGAAAATGCGTAGCGTCTAACATGCTGAGCAGGTGGTCAAAGTTTAACCAAGAACTAATTTGCCGCTGCCTCGCAAGCTTTCTGTCAAGTCTTTCATTGAGCAAGTACAAATTCGTATCACTGGGATTGATCGTAGTGGATGAGCAGACAACTGAAAATGCTTTTTTTGCAAAATCTATCTTCCTTTTATAAATCTTAGATAAATGGGCATGTATCCTGTTGGGCCGACCCTGAAGGCCCCATAATCAACGCAGCGTAACCGTTATTTTTTAGGCCAGTGCTTCCCAAACTTTTTTGGCTGGCACCCACTTTTACTGATAATTTTTTGTGGGTTCCACTGTCAGATTTTGCGGTAAAACGAAAACTATTGAGATATGAGAAAGAAACATTAAAAACACTTGCAGTGTACTGTTAACACTTTGAGAGCCGGTCTAGCCGGTCTGGGAAACTCGAGCTTGCTTACTAGATACCACAAGATGAAGACGAGACTTGATAGGAGACAAGCTCACACGCAACGCAGCATTCAGAATGTCAGTTTTAAGACTGTTTCGGGCCTTCGGCTTATTTACAGTTGAGGGGACGAACTCACAAAGGCATATAATAGTGAATAATGGCAAGAGAAATATCATGATCTGCCGTGCACGCCTACACTACCTAGTAAGTAGTAACGCTTCGTTTACCTTTGCACGACATTCTAGTCATATTCACAACGATCAATCACAAAAATTTTAAAGACCGCAGTTTGTGCGACCGCGCCTTCATTGTTAACGCGACACAACGCATAACTGCTGACGCAACAATGGGCAAATTTCTGGTTCCCATTCGTCGATCTAATTAACAGAAAATCGGCTAATTTTCAAGAAAAGCTTTTACCCCGATAATTGTAGCATTTGGAATTGCTTCGCGGCCCTGTTGAAAGAAAATAACGGCCCAATGGTGGGCCCCGTTTCACTGGTTGGTAAGTGGTGGCTTAGGCCATTGTCATCGTTGACTCTTGCTCAGAATCTTTCTGAAACGACTTGCTTGATATGTTTAAACGAATTTCATGTGCTAGCGTACTTGCTGTTCTCTTTGCAGGGACAGGAATGAGGACATGGAAGGCCAGACTCAACTCCTGGAAGAGAGACGAATGTTCCACTGTTCTGTTTACAACGCAATGATTGCTGCAGTTATTTGCACACAGACTGATGCTAAGTGGTGCGAATGTTCAGCTTTTCTAGCTTTATTCGCGCCTCTGTTTGAAATGAAGTATAAGCTACGGATACGTTACTTACAGGCGATTTTTGATAAAGTTTTGGGCAAGTTTGTCGTGAAAAGTACTGTAGAAATCGGATCCAGCTTGTTTGTTTCCATTGCGCAAAAACAAGTTTTGAAAGTTTGTTTCGCCCGATTTGCTGAACACCAGAAAAAAAACTTCTAAGCGAGCTGTGTGATCTACATTTCGGTTATTAAACTTGAAAAGCATTGTTTTTGCTGCTTTTTGTGGACGCTGGCACAGCAAAAGCAAAGCAATGGCAGATGACATCGTGTACTGTTTACTTTATTTTGCCGCGCAGGTACAAAGCGTTTCTTTTCGACGAAAACTTGTCCAAGAACCAGTTTCTTCTCAACAACGTGATCAACACCAGCGTCAAGTACTTTTTCGAAATTGAAATCAGCGAACCTCTAAAGAAAAGAAAGCGCTTCGTTGCCATCAGAAGTGCAAAGCGAGATAGGAAGGTGCGATTCTTTGTGGTGTTTCCAGAAATATGGAAGGCCATGTCGGGAGCTTCAGTTCGATGAAATGCATTCCGTGTTTGCGTCGTTTGGACTGCATTGTTCGTAAACAGGGGGGCATTCGGGGACATTGCACCCCCAATTGTTTTTGTTCACCCCAGTTTTGTTGTGCCCAAAAATATTTGTTTTAAACATGTAATCTGAACAAAAATCTTGCTCCCCTAAAACATATTTCGCCCCCCAAACTTTAAAACGTGGCTACGGGCCTGCACCCAACTCTAAATACCGTTGGACATCCTTTCCTCAACGTGATTACGTGATAACATGCATATTCAAGCTGTTCAAATCTGTGCTTTTCGCGATTTTTCGATCGGCGTGTTAGCACTGGAATGAAAACAAGACCCTGTGTGGTTTTCATACCGGCGCCATGGCAACCTCTGGTTTTCACAGACTTGTGGTTATTTGTTATTATCGAAAAGCGAACGTCGGTGGTGAATCGGCTAAATTTTTGTCCAGCAATCGTCGCCGTCTGACTCGTCCTATGCGGTCCCATATATGGCATCGAATGCGGGCAGCAGCTTGAGCGAGGAAGTTGATGTGTTCGACTCCAATCGAAGCAGAACGTTGTCTCATGCTGGAATGACACGGGGTGGAGGTGAGTGGTGCGAAACGTTTTCTCACCTGTCAATGCCACATTGAAAGCAAACACGTTTTCATGTGAAGGTGATCACGTTATTGAGTTTTTGCCGATGTGTTCTTGGTCTGTTTCGTGCGAAAAATGAATTTTTTTCGTTTTTAATGCGCGCTTTGATGCCAAGATGCCGCGAAAACGCTGTTTATTTTTCGTAGATGTTCAAGGGGCAATGGCATCTTCAGACGAGCCGAGTGACCCCCCGGCCGGGGAGTACTTCGAACTAGAAGCAGACAAACTCAACCAACATGAATGTATGGCGCCTATGGTGGCATTGATAACGCACATGCATCAGAACGGCATTGGTGAGGATGTTTCGAGAGTGTGTGGGTGGAGATTTGAAGCTCTTTACATATTTCTTTCCGTACGTTTGTTGATCGTTAGAAAATTGACTCTGTTGCAAAGCTGGGAGCATATTTTGTTTTCTTTCTGCTGTTGGACAACCGGTCACTTGATCGAAATAGTTCATTTCCATGCCCTGGTTTGTTTGAAGCCCTGATATAGTTCCTTCGTTTCAGAGGCGGATCCACTGCTTCGGCCTAACTTGACAAGAGCAGAATTCTCTGTGCTAGTAAAATATGTTCAACGTTGCATAAGCGTTTAAATATGTTCGAGTTTTGGCTAAGAAGAGCATGTTAGAATTCGTTTTTTTTTAATAAAAATTTTGCCAATTCTACCAGGTTTTCCTGCTGAGAACGCTGAAACACGTGACTTTCCTACATGGATGAGCGCCTTGCTGAAAAAGTTGTCGTCTTCTTCAACTCATCCAAACATCAGGCTCTTCATCAGCAAACTGGTCGTCAACTGTCAAAACTACTTCAGGTCTTATATGGCGCATCGCAAACATATCGACTAACCCAATTACGCATTAGCTGCATATGCTATGTTATTGACCGAAAAACGAAAGGAATATTTTGCAAACCTCTATTAGGACTTATTTTCATTGCGAGAGCAGGTTTTTGCCATGCTTCCTTTTTTCACTGTTGATTAAAGTATTGAAAGGATTTAGCCTACGGGCCGTAGTTTGCCCACCACTTAAGTAGTGGGATGCTGTAGTGTGTAGACACAAAATAGCGAATTTCCGTTCCCAGCATGCATTGACAACAAGTTCTTTTCCGCAAAGCATGATTGCGCGACTGGTTCTCAACCTGCTTAAATCTCGTGACACCATTGCAGTGCTGCAGCGATCTACAGCTTATGACGCATTTCCTCTCTAGCATACACGAATATTTTTGAATGTGTGAAAACAGTAAATGTTTAATTTGATAACTCTAAACCATTTTCTTCT
>JGI24159J19872_10014863_pt1 | contig 10045 bp, 2 predicted proteins | sample Ectturendosymbi4_FD_19872 | JGI IMG/M metagenome (IMG submission 19872) | reverse complement strand
CAACCAACAATTGAATCGACGAGTATAGAGGTTGCGTTAACTGCATCAGGTGCAACGGATTTTGCCAAAAGCACTGAAGGTGGTGATCAGGTAACGAATGAGAAGACTACACAACTTTCTTCAGTTCATGGTGATGGTGGAGCAGCAACAATACCAGAACAAGCAACCTCTTCAGAGGCTCAAACAGCGACACTCAATGCAGCAAGTTCTGTCGCCTCCACTGCGGAGGCCAGTTCCGCGGTTCTCATAGAAGTAACATCTGGAAAAACTGCAAGTAGTGAAGCAACTGAAGAAGCATTCTCAGCAACATCAACCACCGAACCTACATTACTGGAATTTTCAAGCGTTCCCGCGTCTGAACAAACTGCAACTGCGGATGAGATATCAAGAGAGGCCGCAACTGTTGTTGAACAGAAAACTGTGATGAGTGATCAATCGCAAACAACTGACAAAACGATTTCCATTTCGAGTACTGTCATAAGTGCAAGTGCAAGTGTTACTGATCGAAGTAAGGCGATCACAGATGACGTTACAGACGCAACGATTCAAACGACCGTGACCACGTCTACTGATCCTCCAGCAATAACGATCGGTTCACAGCCATCAACGGTCTCCTCTTCTATGTCCAACGAGACGTCTGACACAGTGGCCAGCACTCTTTCCACGGACCAATCGTCTGTGATGACAGTAAGCAGTTCATCGACAAAATTTTCAGCAACAACTGCAGGTGTTCGTATTGAAACTGGAAGAGCAAGTTCAGAGAGTACAATTCCTGAGGTAACAAAGTCAGAGGGTGTGACTACTGCTGGTCTTGAAATAACTGCTATTTCAACAAGGAAAACAACTGGTAAATCCGAAAGCACAACTGCTGGATATGTCGATACCACCACTGTGGGCGAATCCATTTCTAGAAGCGAAGAGGTTGAAACTACAAGCCAACACGCCTTGGCTGTTTCTGACGCAGCATCAAGGGCTACACGAACCAGCTCTGCTATCGATGAAGTAGTGACAAAAGTAGGTGTTGAAACAACTGCAGGTATCTTTGAAGACCGTTCCATTGACCCACTATCCACAACAAGTGGAGTTTTCGAAACTACTGAATCTCACAGACAACAAATAGAAGAAACAACAAGTGGCGTTGCTACGCCGTCTGGTAGTGCGCTATCACCTGTCCATAGCGCATCGACTGCTCGTATAAACAGAGGGACTGCCACTGATAGTGCAGTTGATTCCACAGCAACGACAAGCACTGATTTCGAAACACTAACAACTGCGGCAGGAATAGATCAAAGTGATGCAACATCAGAGACAATTACGGCATCACCTGTCACATCAGAGGCAAGCATCACTGTCACACCCTTCAGTGATGAAACATTAAGTGGAACTGAGGAAAGTACTCGTGAACCTGGACGAACAGATGCCCCTGTTGTTACACGACCTAGCACTAATGATATCAAAACTAGTCAGTTCACACATCAACCAACAACTGGATCAAAGAGTATAGATGTTGAATCAACTGCGTCAGGTGCACCTGGTTTTTCACAAAGCACCGAAGGTGGCGATCAAGTAACGATTGAGAAGACTACACAATTTCCATCATCTGAGGGTGGTGTTGGAGCAGCTACAGCAGCAAAACCTACTTCCGCACAAATTACAAGTGATGGAGGCACTACAAGTTCAGTCGGCTCTACTGCTGAGACCAGTTCTCCTGGTATTGTTGTGGAAGTAACATCGGATCAAACTACTGCAAGCAGTGCATCAACAGAAGAAGGAATCTCAGCAACATCAAGCTCCGAAGCTACATTACCAGAATCTTCAAGCGTTCCTACGTCTGANAAAACAACAACTGCGGATGACTTATCGACTGAGACCGTTACTAATGCATCTGATGTGTCAACGATATTCATCGGCTCACATCNATCCACGGTATCTACTTCTGTGAGCAAAGAAACGTCTGCCACAGTGGTCAGAACTCTTGCCACGGAGGCATCATCTGTGATGACGGCAAGCAGCTCATCAAGAGGAATTTCAGCAACAACAGATGATCGTACTGAAACTGGAAGAACACCAAGTTCAGAGAGCAGAATTCTTGGGGTAGGGAGGACAGAGGGCTTGATTACTGTTAGATTTGAAACTCCTATTGCAGCAAGCACATCAAGTGGTAAAACCATAAGCACAACTGTTGAATATGTCGATACAACCACTATCGGTGAATCTATTTCTCGAAGCGAACATGTGGAAAATAGGGCAAGCCAATCTGCTTTTGGAGTTTCTGAAACAACACCAAGGGCTGCACCAACAAGTTTTGTTGTCGATGAAGCTAGTTCTTCTGCACCACAACCAACGACAAGTGGAGATTTTGCAACTACTCAATCTGATAGAGAGCAAACAGAAGAAACAAGTGCGGTTGATACTTTGTCACCAGGTGGCGTATCACCTGTGGATAGTGCGTCGACTGCTCGTGTAACTGGAAGGGTTGACCCCTCCTCAGCAAAGGCTTCATCAACTTCAGTCGATGTTGATGCTGCTACTGCGGGTGGTGAGTTGACAGCTGCTACGACTTCGTCTGTTTTGTTGTCGCGTCTGGTTAATGTTTCCAGTGTCACAGAATCGGATGCCTCCACAGTGATGAGTTCAGAAGTCCAACAACCATCAGCTACTAGTTCGGGGCTGACGTCCAACACACATAGTACAATTGCGAATCAACTGGGAGTTAGTTCCACTGTTTCTGACGACCATACATCACCACCAGAAAATAAAACTTCTTTTGAGATGATCACATCGCGGTTGGTGGGTCCCAGTTCTATTCCTCAATCTCTAACGACTGTTTCTGAGTTCGCACCTCCGTCGTTCATTCCTTCCAAGTAAGAGCTTTCTTTTTGTTTGCAATTCAAGGGTGTTGAATTTGAATTTTTCTGTGGTTGGGAAGTGTTCCTGACTGTTTCTCCTCTAATGAAAATGAAAGAGAAAACATTGCTTACCTCATTATTTTTAAATTTTTGTTTGAACCTGATCAAACATGTTTTGATTTGCAGTAATTTTGGAACGGGCTCTGTTTTTGACATTTTTGCGTAAGCGAAGGAGCTGTTGTGTCGGGCATGTAACGAGTGAGGCGACTCCGCTAATATTGCAAAATTTTTTGATTGAAATTAATATTTTCTGAGACATTTTCATCCGATTAGTTTTCAAAAGTTACTTTTGTGTGTTTTGTTGACTTTTTGTAAGTGACACTAGGTACTGTTTAATGAAAATGAAGTTTTTTCTTCAATTTGCCAATCGCAGATGCATTAAGCTATTTGCTTCTGATAGTTTTGCATTTTTCTTTATCCACCACATGCTTGTGCGCAGCAGGCTATACATCAACGACTTTGGAATTTTAAGATGATCTTTTTTAGGCGTAATCCATTTGCGTCTTCATATGGTCAAAATTTGTTCATTGCCTGACGTGAGATCGTGAGCTGAAAAGTTACATTTTGGATTTACGTCCGTTGTAGAGTCAAGGTTTTTCGTGATAACTTTCACATTTTTGCAGTTTTCTTGTTTGTATTGAAGGGAAAAAAGGAATTGCCTGAAACAATTTTTGCATCGTTTGAATGTGAAAACCCAGCCTTTTCTTTTGAACTAGACACATTGAAATTAAGTTTTTTGCCCTTTTTCCTGTGAAAAAAAGGATACACTTGGTAAGCGTTTGCATCAATTGCATACACTTGGCATACACTATGCATACACTTGGTAAGTGTTTGCATCAATTGTTCCAAAGTTTTAAGATTTTGTTTTCTTTGTAGAGGCAGACTAACCGGGGCGACTGTTTTGTGAATGAAAGTAAACGCTAGAAGGTTTTTGTAGAATGTTACGTGGGATCAGCCGCATGAAGGTTTAAAAGCTTATGAAGAGAGCGTTGCGCTGTGTGATTTTCCGGGTAATAACGTTACGAAAAGGGTTGTGGTAACTTTTGCTTCAAAGAGGATGTTAGGGTGCTACTAACCAAAATTTAACTCACTTAAACACCCTGAAATCAAACGGGGCTTAGGAAAATGTTGAAACGCGTTAATGAACTATGGGTTTGCTCGCTGGACACGTGCAAAAGGTCGTGACTGTTGTGTAACCTTCGTGCACGATGTTGGTTTCTAGCCACCGGGTTTGCATCGTTGTGGGTTTGGCACGTTGGCACCTTTATTTATGTTTCGGAGATGTAACATGTTTCTGGTCACCGAAACAAAAATATGGTAACCAACCTACCACCAACCCAGATGTGTAAAAGTCGTTAATTGTTGCTTTGTTTTTCCATTCGGCATTCACAAATGCCTGTGCGGCATAGATATCGTAAAAAGAGCACTTTGATCGTAAAATAACCTAATGCTTTTCTCATCAGTGACTTCTATTATTTTGTGCATTTGATTTCAATTTTAATGGACGTACGGAATTGACACAGCATTTGTGCCGTGCTGATATAATTATAAAAAACATCTTGATGTGTTTTTTTTGCGGCTGTATCTTTATTTTCTGTTACAGGAAAATCGGAAGTCCACAAAAACTCCTTTTATTTGCACAATATAGCAAAATTTGCACTAAATTTTCGTTCTCCCTCTGATTGGTTTGTCGTCAATTTCCGAGGTCCATCTGATACAGCAGCACTGATAAGGCTTTTGTTTTTTGTATATGCTTCTTATGCGCTTCATGTTACAGCAATTTTTTATCAAGCAATTAGGCAAAGAGACAACTTGTGAGGGAAATGCGTTGTAGTGAATTATCAACTTTGTTCGGGGAAAAACGTGTGTGGTTGGTGAATGATACAGATAATCTTTAAATACAGTGAACTAAATCATTCACCCGCCACCATGACTTTTCACGTTCACTTTATAGTTAATTGTCAATCATGTCCTTTACGTGTTGTCTTTTTGCGTTCTTTTCGTTGTTGCCACTTTGGCCATTATTTTTACTATTCATAAATTGCCGTTGTTTAAAAACATTGTTCTATAAAGGCCTTCCTGAATACGACAAATGAACAAAATAAAACTTATCACCAGAAGGAATATTTCAATCGTTTGAAATCATACTTGGTGGCAACTGCTTCGATGCAACATGAGTAGCAAAAACAAATTCTTTTAGGTCATAACATTTCTGGCTGTTCACTTGCAACTTCTCTTATGTTCGTCGTTCCTATGATATATTGTACACATATTGAAACGTTGACACGAACGAGTAAAGATTATCCTGAAAGTTATGATCAGATCGAAGCTTTTCCATCCCTGTGGAAAAGGAATCAATCAACGTAATAACTTCAAACTGCTCACAAATGGTTGTTTAGGTAATGTTGCAACCTCTCCGGTGGCGTCGCGTTAAATGTGTGATTCACCACGAACGGGATGTGCGTGAAGAAAAACACCATATATATGTGGCGCGAACAAGCAATAATAGAGTGATCTCGTCTGGTGATCTCTATTGTTGCTTGTTGCCACAGTGCGAAACTTTGCGCACATGCCGCTCGGGCTTTCCGATCGCAACAGTAACAACTCCAAAACAATCGGGAGGCCTATACTTTTACGCACTGGAATTTCAATCAATTTTTAGGGAACAACTTTAGGTAACAATTAACTTGAGAAACGTGGTGCAAATTTTGCAACAAAAAATCTACATTTGAATTGAAACTTTCAACCTAAACAGACGTTTAAACGTTTCTAACCGTTTCTCTAAAACAAATAAAAGTTATCAACGCAAACACCGGTTTCTTTGTGTGGAGCCGTCCTCGGAAAAGAGGGTTTGGCATATGAAGCTGAGATCAAATGTGAAGTAGATTCGTATTGTTTTTGAGCTGGAACGCAAAGCAGCAGTTATCGTCTAAAATAATATTGTAAATCGTTGATATTACAGATTTTCAAATTGTTTGCGGTCTAAAAAGTCCATGGACCTGGCGTTTGTCCTGACAGCGAACAAGTTTATTACCAACGAAATGCTACAGAAACAAAAGAACTTCATCAAAATGATCGTAGATCAACTGACCATCGGCCCAACTGACACACAGGTGCGGAATAAAGTATAAACTTCATTGGTTGAATGTATCGTTAACGGGACATGTGATGCTGACCTATAAGTGTTGCTTTCAGATCGCAATTTTCACGTACAGTCAGAAATTTCACGCAAGACTGGCCTTCAAAGATTCTGCGAACAAGCAAAGAGTTTTGAATGCACTTGAAGAGATTAATGTTTATAACGACGGGAATAATTATATCGAAAAAGGTAAACAAACTCATGATTGTTGATATAATCTGTCGTTATGTTGAGTAAAATCCTGTACGATTGTTGAGAAATAAATCTGAGAAATAAGTGATATTCTCTGTGGGGTTTAAACCAACCTGTTATTTTTTTCATTTCAGTGCAGTTACTCAAAATCAGCACAAAATAACAGATATGTACAAATCGGGACATTTAAATATCATTTCACTTGAACACTTAAAAAGCACACTGAGTAAAAAACAAGGATTATTTTCCAACGCTAGTTCGAAATGTTCATGTAGTCGTTTCAATGCAGTTGGTTACCGTGTATCAATAAAAAACTTTGCAAAAAGTGTTGAAAATTCGTCCATGACAGTCAATGCCGCAACCGGTTGAAATTTTCGGTGGTGGGGAAAAATAATTGTAACTTGTTGTTTTTTTACTTATCATCTAAGTAAAGTGAAGTTATTGGTGCTTTCAAAATGTTTTTGCACTCGTGTGTCTTAGAGAACTCAGTGCACACCACATACTGTTATAATGTAATGTTAGAAAGCTCCCTGGCTTGGGTGACTCCAACTTAACCACGGGCTCTTTTGCATTTCCAAGTATTCTCTTCCAAAATAATGCTTTTTCTTGTCCTGAATTAAGTCTGCAAACATGTAATGTTTCTCAGGCAACCAACATCTTGTCGAAAGAGCATTCTTCTCTTCTTCAGTCGTTTCATTGTCAACAAATAAATCAGTGTCTTCAGTGTCGTAGCCAGCCCAAATATCTGGGGGACAAAAAATTTGAGAATGTCAAAACATTTGATTTTAGGCGAGAAACAGTATTTTGTTTGGGATACCACCTGTCAAAGCATAAAATGACTAGATATGCTAAAAATGTGGGGACCATGGCTCCCTGGGCCCCCACTGGCTACACCAATGCGTGTCCCATTGCGAAAACTTTGTTGCGTTCTCTAAATGTACAGCATCTGCCATTCAACTTGGTAGTCCTTTTCTCATAATCATCACTTTTGACCTCATGCTTTTTAAAAATTTTCTCTCCAACCTGACGGCTTTCTGGTTNTTGCTGACTGATTTTTTTAAAGGTAGTTCCCTACNCACGTCTGTTTGGTGGCCATGCTTGCCGAAACCGATTTCTATTACCAGACGATGATGCTATAAATGTTTNTGATGGAGAAACGCTAAGTCGTACTGTCGCACCTGAACCACTTTAACAATACACTTTTGCAACTGCTTCCATAAAAAAAGCTAATCCTATTAACTTGAAGCATGAAAAGACAATGTCTGGTGCTTCCACACGATGCGTGGCATTGTTTGTTACGGCACCGTCAACAGTGCATGGGAGATCTTGAGTTAATTTCCAAATATCAAATAATAATTTGGTGAAATGAGCTTGTGGCTTGAGTGTTTGTCTGCCAATCCGCTGGACAATGAACGAAAGCAGCGGTTACCGACTGTTGCTCCTCAAGTAACATGTCTCTGAGATACTATTCGGCGGGCTGCGGCGCTGCTTTGTCACCTCAGTTGTTAAATGAATTCTAGGTGGTTTGTAGTATTTCTTACCAGGGCTGTGGAGGCAGAACATAAATTTCATGCTCCAGCTCTGGCTCCAGGCATCTAAATTTTTTGGCTCCAGATCTGCAAGTTTTTGGCTTCTTCTTCAATATGATTTGGTCCATTGAAAACTGAAAACCACTGTGCTATTTGTACAACTCGCTTGCACCACAATCTGAGGCTGTGGAATCGCAACCCAAATTACGGGCTCCGGCTCCACCATCGAAAAAATTTTGGTTCCGGCTCCAGCCATCCAAAAGTGCTTGGACTCAGGCTCCGCAGCCCTGTTTCATACTGATGTTGATCAAATTTCGCTTGTTGATTACAAAAGTTTTTGAATATGTTACGGAAAGGTATGCCTAAACCCCGGAGACATTAAACAGGACAACGGAGTGTTCACGAAGCAATGAAAACAGCAGGATGATAGGAGGAATGTTTCTTACACCTGGTGCAGGCCACATAATGAGTACTGTTTAGCTAAACCATTTCAAAAGCTCAAATTTTAATCAAAGGGTGATTGCACAATTTGCTGCCCAATACCCAAATACACAGTTCTTTGAATGTAGGTTTCAAAAACTACGTCCTACACAGAGCTGCTATTGCGAATAAACTGAAGCATTTAGAAACAACTAGTTCAGCTTACAATGCAAGTACAGTGACTATGTTAATCCTTTATCCAGGGTTATTTTCAAACAAAATGTCGATCAACCCGACTTTTCTGTGAAAATACAAAATGATGCATGAAATTTTCGGGATGTAATTGCCCGGTATTACCCCCTAGTGCGGGCCTAGTGATAATGATGTGATTGATGTCCCTAATCAGATAAATGAAACTTAATCAAACGTTCTTTTGCATAAAAAAAATCCNAAAATTGAGCTGGAAACCATTTTCAAGTACGTAAACGGAAGATTAAAGTTAGACAACCGTTTTTCTACACTAATCATACGTTTTTCTATGTTTTTCAGCTCTAAGGCAATACAGGAAAAACACCAACAAAAAAATTTTCGGAAAAAGAGATGACGCGGATCAATATGCAATATTTTTAACGGCTGCTCCAGCAATAGAAAGTGAAAAAGTGAAAAGTCCGGCTAAGTAAGTCAAGTTAAGTTATGCCATTACCATTGCTGATGCATTGCATGTGAATCAGAGAAACTCGAAATTTCCCACAGAAGGAAAAGTTCTGTGAAGTGACGCATAAAGTTCTTGAATGATGCTAAGCAACTAATGTGAAAACCTACGCTCGGCATTGAAACTCAATCGACTGTTTTTCATATCTATTATGTTCGACATACTGTACAACTAATTTTGAAATTGTCCAGAAATTGCAACGGAAACTGCGTTGGCTGATCCAGTATAGATCAGCACAAAACGCACCTTTTCTCCCGTGTTAACCGCCAGATAATTCGTGGTATCCCGAGAAAATTTCGACTTCATCTTGTTGCAGTGATCAAACTCAGCACCCCTTCAACTTCGTAAGAACCACAAAAATGATCTATACAAACGCAGTGGCAAGTCAGCTGCGCAGATATATGCATTTGACAACAATAAATGCATGTCACTGCAATGCAGCTAATGTTCTTCCAAAACAACAGCAACAAGGCAAAACACATGCAAAAACAAACTCGATTACACTGAAAAACAACATGAAAAATTTTCGAACATTTCCAAGCTAAATTTAAATGAACAATTTTGTATTTATCAGGAAAATCAAAGCACAGAATGGAACAATACTGATCATTGGAATTGGAGCAAACGTGGTGGTGGATGAGTTGACAACCATTGCAAGCACTCCAGAAAGAGCATTAACAATTCCATTATTTCATGATCTCGATCAAGCCATGGCTGATTTGATCATCAGCGATGTCACATGCAATCGAACCCAAACGTTGCCAAGCTCAACAACAGAAAATCAAACCAGCAAAATTCCAAAAACAATATCAAAGGAAGCGTCCACTGCCTCAACATCCGTGACAACCACAACCTCAAAAACTCAAACTTACAAGCCTTCAACTCAAGAATATACAAGTTCTCCGAGTGATGCAACCGAAGCAGCCAGTAAAACTACAAACATTCCAACACCAGGCCAAAGACGAAATGCAACTGATGGCAGGAAAGCGATCACAGACAAAGTTACGGACAAAACAGGCCAAACTACTATTCCCAAGACAACTGATGCTCCAGCAATAACCATCGGTTCACACCCACCAACGGTCTCAACTTCTGGGGTCAAAGAAACGTCTGAAACAGCGGTCAGCACTCTTGCCACGGACAC
>JGI24159J19872_10014862_pt1 | contig 10045 bp, 6 predicted proteins | sample Ectturendosymbi4_FD_19872 | JGI IMG/M metagenome (IMG submission 19872) | reverse complement strand
CTCTAATTTTCGCTAATGGTTGGTTTACTGCATGCGATGGCTTTTATGGTGCTTCTGCTTGTTGGCTGAGCCATATGAAACAATAAACCATTACCATCTGAAATATACCAAATTTGAAAAAAATGTATGTACCACTTGGCAACACCCCTGCGTAACTCCTAACTAACTTGCTGATGCTTTTTTAAGCACTGAATAATTTCCTGTCGTCTTTCAGTTTTTGTCGCATACTAACCGCGGCAACTGTTTGGCAAAACAATTTAATCGGTAGTGCTGCAAACTCTCCGTTGGCGTTGCGTTCAATGTGCATTTCCTCACGAACGGAACGTGCGTGAAGAATAACAACCATATCTATGTGGCCCGAAGAAGCAATAATAGAGCAATCGCCGCGTGTGATCTCTATTGTTGCTTGCTGTCACAGTGTGAAGCTTTGCACACTTGCCGCTCAGGCTTTCCGATCGCAACACCAGCTTCTAATAACCACAACGTCATCATGCTAACACGCAAACTGGCTCACAAGCATTGTGGAAAACCTGTACCCAGTTGACATGCAACGTTTTCACGTGTTCTCACAAGCCTTTCTAGTCCTCTACTGGAAATTCACGAAAAGGTTTCCAAAATGAAGTTCCCCGTGCAGACAAGCTACACCGCGTTACAGAAGTGTAGACTAAAACCACGAAATTTTGTCCCTTGCCAAGGTGGTCATTGCTATGCGCATTGCATATTCAAAGCGGCAAAGAGCATTGCAAGGGCTAACTATTGAAAAAAAGATACGGAAATCGTTGAAATCGGAAATTTTTGCGCAAGAAATGTCTTTAGTAATTGTCAGAGAATGAAAAAGAGCATAAGCTAAGCATAAGGCTTACTTAGGCTGAGTTTTGCGTTTGTAATAAATTGAGTTAAACTTGCTCGGATATCCCAGACCCAGATCCGGTTTGGTAAAAACACAGCTCGAGTGCAGTGCCCAAAACCACCTAAGGGAGGATTTTGTCGGAACTGATGCGACTTGTTACGATCAAAGTAGCTGAGCGTGTTTTGGAACAGTAAAACGTGAGTGTCTTGCAAATTCGTATAAAAATAGCTAAGCTAATCCAAGCAAATCATTGAGCTTCGTGTTTGCTGCGTGTCTTGGGGATTTTTGTCAAAACCAGCCACAAAAGCGTCAGTTTTTTAGTTCGATGTCATAAACTTCTGGAACGCCGTGCCCTTCAGTAATAATAAGGTGCTGTAGATTCTTGGTAGGCAATGTTCTCCCGCGATGTCTCTCGTTGGCAACGGAATTTGGCGTAAAGGTTCCGTGACTATGTCTGGCCTACGGTGTGTTGCGCAATGCAATCACCCAAAAACTTGAAACCAAGCAGACAACAGTACACGTTTAATCGCTCACGGATTTAATAAAATCTGTTACATACAGGCCTTGAACTTCCTTTCTGTTTGTGGTGATTTTGTACATGTCTCAATGACCATCAAACGTTGTCGCAACATTCATAGGGGATCTCTCTCCAAATTTTTTGAGCAATACTGTTCATATTATACGTTCGTCGGCAAAACCAGACAGTGATTCTGTTTGTGAAGCGGACGTTGTAAGAATATGTCGATACACAAAAGAGTCGCAGTAATGTTTGCTCTTTTCAACAAAAATTTGACGGAAATTTTCTTTAATTTTGATAATTCACTTCACGGGACCTTATGTTTTTTCTCAGCAAGACGTCCCTGGCTCAGTACAAATTTTGCGTTATGTGGCATTGTTTAAATGCAACCTGTTATTTTTACAAGGATGCTGGATGCATTTGGTGTGAAAGCACTGGATCTGGCGACGTGCCATGGTGCTTTTTCAACACGACCAACCTCGGTGAAGGCATTGCTGACAGTGAACGTGTTAACTGCATACCAGAAGGAGGATTCTCCCCAGTAACTTGCGAAGAGAGAGGATGTCAAATTGCTAGCACCAACACTGCAGGCGCACCGATGTGCTACTTTAAAGTAGGTGCAGCCAGGTGACAGTGAAGTTCTGAACAACAGTGTTACGTCAATAATTGCACAACGGTTTATTTTTACACCGGGACACTATTAGCAACTTTTCCAAATGTCGCTTTGTAATCATCACAAGGGAAAAATGGTGGCAAGCACAGTACTGATCGTTCGCTTCATATGCCGCTAAATCAGAAGTTCAAAGCATTTGACTGTGACCTTGGTGGTGAGAAGAGAAAGCAAAATCCATCACCAAAATCTGAATTGAGCTCAACATGCCGTCATCAATTTCTGTTACTCTTACGTGACGCAGTTTCATTGTGTCTTGGAATAGGCGAAATTTTTCCTTCGAACGCGTAGTTTACACAAAGCAAATCCTGAAAATCGGTTTCAGTTTAAAAAAGATCAGATATATGCCTTTCTATCTGGTGACGATCTAAATTTACATACTTTCACAACTGACGTTGTTAACAATTATACTTTTATATTGCGATACCTTGGTCATTGATGATAAATTCCGAACATCGTTTAACTTACCTACAAATCTGCAACCGATGCTATTTACAGGTGCACGTCCTATACGCATTTGACGACTAGAAAAAAACGTGTGTTTTGTTGCCGTGTTTGCAGGAACTATAATCTTCAGTGAAAACGCCAGGTTGTCCTGCCGCGGCAGGATTAGGACGCGTCTTAAACAGCAAGTAGTACTTTTTTGAAACTAATTCCCCACAAATAAGCCGCATACTGCCTTCACTTTCATGACTACTTCTCGGAGTGCACTGTTTTTTCTTATTTGATCAACTTACTGGTTACTCTGTCCGTAAGATTGTAAAATTATTCTATCTGCTAAAATTGTTCGGAGTTATTAAGACTTGCCTAACTTCAGAAAAATGTCAGTGAGTTTGACGAATATGGCCGTTTTAGCTTCTTATAATTTGACTTGTCAAAAAGTTCATGACTTTTTCTACACCTGTCAAAAAATCTTTGTTTACAGATGTCTTTACGCCCACTGTGTTTGGTTGCTGTGTGAAGGTTCAATTTTCCTAGGACATAGAAATTATGGATATACTGAACTGCTGAGTTGTTACTTTCGCCAATTATTCCCCATACATCTTTTTTTGACGTCCACACGTGCATTAAAAATAGAAACTGAGAGGTGACGGTGCGAAAGCGAATAACAACAAATTGGGACGAAAATTTAGTCCGATCAAGCAACGAAATACCACACAAAGCAAAAAACGAAAGCTTAGCGTGCACAAATCAATGTAAATTTGCAAAATCACTAGAGCAGCCAAGAGCACATCCTGTTCTCTGGTTTCAATAGATTAAACAGTGTTTCTCTGCCAAAGTCAGTAATTTTTCTTGACAGAACGATACCTATGGTTACTTGATGACCGAGGATCCGGTCGAAACGTCAGATGGATATTACGTCAAGCTTCAACGAATTCAAAGCGGGTCCATGTTTGGGAATGACGTAGATGATTTGACTCTGGTAGTGACGTTCGACACTGCCAGCAGGTACGTCGGTAGTGGCTTGTTGAGTGTGTAAATAGTTTACAATGATTTTTTTCTGGGTTTTTGCGATAAGACATTTTGCAATTCTTTGCAAGCGGAAAAATGCAAGCATAATTTTTTTTACGCAGAGCACGTGTATAAACCCTGATGCAAAAACTGCCTGCGACGTTTTTTCAAAGTACGCCATATCCTCTAAAATTAAAGTGTTTGTGAACCTGTGTAAAAGTTTCTGCCCTGACCCAGCAACTTGTTCGTCGTCTGTACAATAGACAAGCTTTACACAATTTCTATTTTCCAATACTAAAGCCGTTAAGAATGCTTATCAGGCGATTTTAACAAAATACTATCGACTACTATGGAAGAAGTTCAGCATATATATACTTTTCTTCCAATCGAGTTACAGGATAAGAGTTGGTCCTTTTGCTTGACTGCGCTCAAATTCTTTAGGCGGAGCTTTTTTTTGAAACAAATTCTGTGATTATGACAATTGTTTGGGCTAGACACAAATACCTTTGCAAAAGCATATGGACACGAATACGACTTGTTTATATTCTCAGTTGTTTCTGCAGAAAGTTTCCCTACTTAAAATTGATTCGATATTTAAAGAAAGTTTCTGAAACGTTCTTTTCTCTTGACTGCATTAAACGTATAATAGGTTCGGGGACTATTTAGATGCAGCCATATTGCTGACTCAATCATGTCTCAAGCAAGAACGTGATTGTGCTAAATCTCTACCATTGTTTCGTGGTTGTTGTTGGATGTGGCCCAAAATAGCGTTGTCGACCTGCTGTTATTGAAGAATATGCTGATTAAAGATTTTATGACATCCAACACAGGCGTTTGGAAAAGATGTAATTACAACTTACAACTGCAAAGTTTCTCTTAATTATATCAACAATGCAACATCCGCATGCCCCTTGAGGTAGCAAGCAGAAATTCATTTGTTTTTTTACCACCAAAATGACTAAATTTGCTAGTGCAATCTGTCATTTGTTAATTCCTTTCAATATATATAAAAACAAATAGAAAACAAGGTTAAAATACAATTCGACGTTGTTGTTCACTACCTGTTCATCATGTCCAAATTGCCATGCAGTGACACTGCATTCCATAACATTTCCCATGGCGTTGAAAACAACATCTGGCTTCTCAGAAAATATTTGTTGTGCGATGAAAGAAACCTACAAATTCAAACAAATCAGCAGGATGCATTTCTACCGCAGGCGCTTTTGACGGGGATGAAGCCTACAATGTGGTTGGCCTTCTAATTTGACCTGACTTTTGCAAAAGGAATCGCTGAAAATGTACGGAGATGACGGTTTGGCTGTAAATGCAAAATGCAAGAAGGCCGGTAATAGACAGAATGAGAAAAAACTTAAATTATTTGTTTAAAAATAAAGGATGGCAAAACTCTGTCGACAATAGACCACTGAGAAAGCGAATTTTCCTGACGTGAACTTTGATTTACCGTTAACAAAATAAATGTACCCATTCAGGAAACCAGGCGACAAGCTGCTTTGCATCAGCGACGAATCAAACTACCCAGCAACAACGATCGAAAACTAACCAAGTGTAACAAGCGAACAATTTGCAGTCTTTCATGTAGCAATAATAAATTCGGCATCAGAAGCCAAGATATATACTGCATAACTTTAGTAGCCACAAAAACAAGCGCGCTGCAAACTAAGCAAACAGAAAAATGCACAGATAAAGAAAAATCCGAAGTTGTTTGGTTTTGCTCTGTTTACCGCATCAGCGTAAAACCCAACTTCACAAACTATCTTTAAAACTCGTGAAGGAACGCTTCCCTTAGCAATCGCTATTACTGACGTTTCAGCAAAATACCTTGTACTTAACCTACAGTTTCACGAATAACATGGCAGCTGTGATAAAAACGCTGAGACGAGAAGTTGCCAGCAGCATCAAAAGAGCTGCATCCCAATGATCGGATTGCCGGGATTGAGAGTTATCTGGTTGAGGGAACATTTCAGGAGTTCCACCAACCAGATGTTGCGGCGATGTGTTCAGTGGTAGAGTGACCGTCTCCCAGTTGGAAGGTTGGGCGTACGATCCACGGCCACTGCTTGAATCGTCGTCGTGCTTTTTGGGCAAGTGCGTTTACCACAACCGCCCCGACAAAAAGCATTATTCAGGGTTAGGCATGCCGCTGCACATGAAACCTAGATTGCATTGCGAATTCCAATTCTGTCCCTGGCAGAATGTGTGTTGTAGAAGAGTAGTGTTATTGTCTATAGGCCTATCCGGTGGTTGTTAGCGGGGTTCTTAGGGAACCCAGGGTTCCCAATAAAAATCTGGGTCCCACAAGAAAAAGCCAAAGTATTTTATTGTAACTATCAGATACACAAGAACCAACGACCATCACTTTCACTGATGACATAACCGCAAGTGAGGAGTCTGTCCCCAACACAATATTTTTAGAAATAGGGGTCTCTGGGTTGGAAAAGATAAGAACCCCAACTCTGGACTGAACCAACAAGTGCAAAAGGTCAGTTGCGGCGTTTGTTGCGCGCTCCTGGCCAAGTAGAAAATGTCTACGCGTTTTGTCTGAACAAACAGCTCTTTTTGTATTAACAGATTGCACATTAAATTTTACGACGAATCAAACGCAAGATTTGAAGTTCCACTTGTGATACACGGCGCGGACCCAGCAGCTCCCACCAATCGGCTTTACAACATCGAGTTCTTCAACTCGCCGTCATTCTACTTCAAGGTGCGACTTCAAACTGAAGATTTGTGTTGCATTTTGTAAAAATTTTTCTCTGGGAAAAAAACTTAAATAGACTTGCTGCACAAGCACTCTCTCTGTAGTGTTGCTCCATGCTTTGTCAACAAGCTTGTGGCTCAATTCTTGTCGTTTAAAATATCGTTACTGATTCGTTTCCAACTTTTCTCTATGCAATCATCTAAATCAGTAGTTTTCAACCTGGGGAAGGCGACACCCAGAGGGGACATAAACCAATTTTGGAGGGGTCGCGAGCAGATATTTTATGTACACAGCTGCATTACATTTGCTTTATTCAAGTTTTAGATGGGGGCGCTGGGTTATAGTGGGTTGCTATAATGGATCTCGGAAAAAAAGGCTGAAATTCACTGACCTAAAACAACAAATTCAGCAACAACACGCCATTTTAGCGTTTGCAAAAGGTAAAAAGACTGTTTAAAAGGCTGATTTAACAGCGTTTCATGAACGCAATTAAGTTAGTTTGTTAGGTACAACAACACGTTACAATCATTTTGTTCCCCCTAAAATATCAGCTGGTTGCGGCCCTGCTCAGTACGGTCTAGTTTGGTATTTGGCATTAGTTTTCCAGTAAAATCACGTGTGTTACAAAATCTTAAAATAATGTTTATTGTGAGTGTTATCGAGTTTTGTTTAAATGTCAGGTTTTTAAAAATATGGCTACAAATATGAACTTATAATTTCATTTGAGTTAAATGTGTATGTCTCAGAAAGGATTAGAATCGCTCGAAGAAGTTTGTGCACTGCAGTGCCGTTAAAGAGTGTGCTTTATGTCTGAAAAAAGTGTTAATTATATTCATTCTGTGCCTTCTGAGGTGCGTTTCAGGCGCAAGAAGGAAATCTAGAAGCATTAGAACGTTTTTTAGGTTCTTTTCAGGTTTTGTAGGTTGATATTACAGGGATTGTTCTCTTAAGAAACAGTATGATAACATCAGTGGCGCAGGCTGCCAACATAACTTGACATCGATGTGCAATCATGTCAGCTGTTGACGTTTGCATAGCTACATTTTGTTAAATGCAGATTTTTTTTGCACAAAACAACCAAAAATGTCGAGGCTGAACAAATGTTCTGAGACGTCATGCGGCTGACGATCCTTACTAGTCTGAATTGGGAGCATTTATACAAATATGCAGCGTTGAAAGAGTTATGATGAAAACATAAACAGTTAGCATTATAGACAAATGCTGAGATAAAAGTACCTAAAAAATTATTTTCATGAAGATCTGCTTCTGGATGGTAGACTTGCCCAGAGGACACTTTTTTCTATCCCATTTCATGGCAAATGTGTGACTTTCTCATCTAATAGGGTTTTCATGAAAAGTGTAATACTAAGTACATGATATCATGTGCATGTCCTAAAGCCTAGCCTCTACAGAGCAGTGGACAAAGCACCACAAAATGTTCACTAAGGGGCGTATGAAAATTGAGTGGCTATGTTTAGTTGTCACTTAAACAAGGGCTAAGCAACCCCATTTTCCGGGACCTCGCATCAATGTACACCATGGCACTGAGCATCGACGTACGATACTTACTGTGCTGTGAGCATATCATAACGGCATGGGCGTCGGAAGGGGGAGGCAGGGAACCTTGGCCCCCCTGGATTTTGAAATTATTAGCAAAAAAAGATTGTTTTTTCATTTCGAGGGGCAAAAAACAAGTTTCACCACTTTTGGCCCCCACCTGGAAAAAATTCTTCCGACGCCCATGCATAATGGTATTCAACACCATAAAATTCCTGCTGTTTGACGTCAAATTTGCTGAAGCTAGGACATGGGACGAATTTTAAGTCCACTGTCTCGACACATCCTGTGAGGCAAATCCCATGGGAATCCCCTTTTCTTGGACAAGCCTACTGGATGATATTTTGCTGATACTTCTATTTGTTAACTTAACAGTTGATGCATATGTCTTAAATGAATCCAGGCGAATGCCATTGCTATAGTTTCTTTTTGTTGAATACGTTGGTGCAACGCGCTGGATAACAAGTAGTAAAAATACAGCCACGTTCAGATAGATTCAAATAGGTTGTCAGCACGTAGCCAATTATGTTTCGTTGACCACAAAGCAGTACAGAATAATGCAACGAACGTTTGAAATTTGTGAAATGCTGCATTTCATGAAACATAGTAAGCAAGTTGCTCGTCGGGATTTAGTACCTCAGCAATATAGCATCCTTCTTCAGCTATCAACCCACCTACTCAGACTAATTTACTTTGGCCAAAGGAGTTGGCCTCGTAAATGCCATTGATAGAAGAACGTGATTATTTCAGGTAACGCGAGTATCAACTGGCACTGTTCTTCTTGATACATCGTTGGGAGGCTTCACGTTTAGCGATCAATTCTTGCAAATTGCTACCAGGGTTCCGTCCACTACAATGTACGGATTTGGAGAACAGGAGCATCAAAAATTTGCGGTAGGCTGTGTTTTTAGCATGAAAACATTTATTCTGAATCCTGCTGTCTGGCAGTAAATTTGTATATCAAGCTGCATTTAACGTTTTATTCCCAATTCGTGGAATGGACTGGATATGTTCAATTGCTCACTGCGAAGAAACGAACTAAGTGGGATGCTGTATCCGAAAGGCGCTATGTAAGAATAGCTCGAATTTTTCTAAGGCCAAATGTTGTAGGCCTACTTATCTGATCAGCAGTTTTGCGAGTAGGAGTGAGCCGGTTAATGGCTTTGTTCACCGGTGCTTGAATCTTCATGAACGTAATGATCTCTTATTCCTTTTGACTTCTCAAAATGAAAGGAAATCTGCTGAAAAACAAGTAATAGTTTTAATTCTTGACTCAAAAATAGAGCTTAGACTCTTTAATCCAAAATCGTAAGGATCAAAAGTGAAACCTAGCCAGTCATTACATGCTTTTTTGATAACTATCAAGTGAAAAAGTGTGTTCCGCCGTGAACAATGGCAGACGCCCTGACTTACTCAAGCAACAATAGTTAACGCTAAAGGTGCTGATCAATTGGAAATTCTATAAAAGTGAAGCATGCAATTTAATGAAACCTTTCGCTTCTCGAAACGCATGCAGTTTCTTATCTTCCTGTACATACAAGCCCAGCAAAGATTTCGACCCCGCGAACCAGGGCAAGTAATGCTTTCAAAGATAAACAATGGCGGTCGGTCGGGGCCATCAAGGCCTTCCTTGCTGGCCTAAAGCTCCGGAAGGAATTATGTGTATTACTTTGGCATAGCTACCTAGGTGCTGCGTCATATGAGAAAATAAATAAATCAAAATCTGATTACTATATTTCGTAGTTGTTTTCTTGAATAGCAACAGACTTCGATTTAAATCTTACTTGGTTACGAAGTTTTGAACATAAATTGAAAGAAGCTTCTCACAGGTTTCGCTGATCAGCTGATAGTTTTAGAGCAGGGGTTCCCCAACCTGGGGTACATGTAACACTTGGGGTACATTTGCCTATATGAAGGGGTACATTTAAGATTAGTAATAGAAGGGAAAATATATTATTTATTACCAAATATTTACACATATATCAGTTAATAGTACTTTCAAAAATCAATTTATGCTTTTTCTTAAATACTCTATATTAACTTTGAGACATAAAAACCGATCCTACCTTTATAGTTCTGAAAATCTAAAATTTCTGTAAAACTCAGTGGAGTTTTGTTATTTTACTCAGCCTTTTTGTTATAAGAAATGTTAGGGGTGCGTGCTCATCTGTCGAAATGCTGAAAAGCAGGGTGACCCAAAAAGATGCGTACCCATATTTTGTTCGATAAAAAACCCATTTTTTAACGAATGTCTTTTCTGTTGCAGGACGTGATAGGTGA
>JGI24159J19872_10014857_pt1 | contig 10046 bp, 9 predicted proteins | sample Ectturendosymbi4_FD_19872 | JGI IMG/M metagenome (IMG submission 19872) | reverse complement strand
TTTTTGGCTGGCTACGCCACTGGTTATGGTGTCAACTTTAGACCACGAGATGTCCACGTCCGCCCGTGCAATCAGAGCAAGTTTTTGGACTTTCCCTCTGTTCCTAAATCGAAAGACCGGCAATCCTGTCCGTAGGCTCCGGTCCGAATTATATTTGTTCCTTCGCTTTCCGCGAAAATGGCCGACGCGCGCACCCAGCCACAAGTCGGTGAAGCTCGGCTCTTTTGCTGTCCCGCAGAAAAAAGCATGGCGGCCGGTTGCGAGGCGCTGGCCGGCGAGCGGCTGCAGTTTCGCGAAGAATACGGACAGTTTGTGTCCACGCGCGAAAGCATCGCTCGCAGCGCAACCCAAGTCGCCCAGAAGAAGCAGGAGATCCTGCGCGAGCTGCTCCAAATCTTTCCCATCACCAGCACTAGCACAACCCACACAAGGTCGGTCTCGATTGCTTGCTGGACTTTCTAGCTTGAAGAGTCGCGCGTGTGTGACGTGACAATGGTTGTGTGACGTTACACCAGCTCGTTAGGTCTCTTGCTCACGCATCGATTTTTTAAATCATTGCAGGAGGTCAATCGCGGGCGAACAGCTGCACACGTGCCATGTTTTTATTTGAAATAAAGCAATTGCCGCATTTTGAATTAGGTCAGATCTTCGCTGAACTGTACAAGCGCGTCTAAATGCTTGTTTCTGCCAGTTACAGGATACTGTGTTTTGCAGTTCAGGCAAGGTTGAAGAGACATTCTCGATCTGCGGTGTAAAGTTTCCCGATTCCGAAAGCCTGAATCGTGAGTATGCTAGTTATGGTAGAATACCCGGGTTTCATTTGAAAACGCTTGTTGCATGTCGGTGGGGCACCTGATATGGCGACGTGGGTTAAGCAGGGTTCCCAGGCGGTAATGAAAGTATTGAGTTGTGGAATCGGTTTTCAAGACCTTGAAAAAGTATGGAAATTCCAAATTCAGCCATTTTGGTACAATGTTTCTTCAAAGTTTATTCTTTACCGCTGATTCTGCAGATGTTTTCTGCATTGCGCACCATGAATTAAGCTTTGGAAAAATGAAGATGAGGATGGAGTTAAAGTTTTTTTTCATTTAGGATTGAAGAGGTATTGAAAAAATACAGAAACTTGCTTATGAAAATGTGTGGAAACCCTGATTATGAAAAAACGCGCATACCTCACGATCGATGCAAAGATTACGCGAGATTTTTAATTCACAGTTGAAAGGTGTTTTCTCACGACTGGTTTTCTGCTTTTTCTCGTAAAATTTAGTTGTCTGTGAAACTTACTAACGATTTAAAATAGTTCGCGTGCATGCTGAGAAATATAATATCGTGCTCGCATCTGTGCGCAGCTTTTAACCCCCCCGCCCCTTTGTCGTGTTTCAGCAAAAGACGATTCGCGCACGTCAGTGGCGATCGGCTTCACCTGCCAGCTCCTGACCATGATGTCACAATTCCTCCTCGTCCCCCTCCGCTACCCGATCCGGTTCCGGAGCGCCCAGCTGATGATCTTCGATCACGTGACCGAGAAGCTGAGCGACAAGGAACGATTGTAAGCGAGCCTGTTACTTCACAATCGTGACATAACAATGATTTACACGCAGGCCCGGATAGGTGTCAAACAGCCGGTTTCCAAGGTAACCAAGCGGTTGTTGTGAAATTCGGTCTCTGGGGGCGGCGTCCTTTATCATTTCTCTTCAAAACATAGCCGTCGTTTAATTTTGAAAGTTTTCGATCGTGAGCCGGAACAAGGTTTCTTCGAAGAATCTCAACTGTTTCAGACACGCGAAGCCGTTCGCTGTTTTCCTCGTGCAAGTCTATGTTTTGTCACAGACGAGCTGTAGCGACACGCAGCGGCGTTTTATGCAGTTAAGGGCCATGTTTTGTCGATTCGTGCATCGCATTGCTGGTCAACTGCTTCTGGCTAAGCACTTTCCTCTCGTCAGGGTGTGTTGTTTGCCTCTGTCTAGTTCCGAAGGTTTGTTCGACGCAAGCGATGCCAGGGCAGCGACGTCGCGTGCATGTCGCCAATCTGCTTCTAGTCGTTGCCTTGTTTAAACTGTTTTGCCGAACTTCAAACGGTGAAATCGTCATTTTAAAATATTTTCGCTTCTGTCAATGGCTGCAAGACTTGTGCTTTTGTTTGCTTCACTCCGTAATCTGAAGGAAAGGCATCGCTAACGCCATGCTTTACTTTCAAGCACGATCTTTTTTACGTGAACTACTTTGCTTATGTGTGTTTCATGGGGGGAGGGGGGAGAGAAGGGCGGCGTAGAAAAGAATGTTCCATTTTTTCAAAATCCTCTAAAATGCATTGCAGAAAGTTGCCGCTTTGTAGTGGAAATACGGAACCTCTGTAATGAACCAAACACCGTTTATTAACTTGAGTGTGTTCGGCGTGCTTTGTAAGTTACCAGGCAATTCGTTTTAGGCCTCTCGCGTATGTCTTGCTTTTGGCGTTTCGTTCACTTGCATTCGCAAGACGTTACGAAAACTCCCCCTTGCACGCACGCCCCCCCCCGCTAACCCGAAGTTCCCTGCCGAAAAACGTGCGCTCGAAATCTTATTAAATCCTTGTTTCAGATTTCCGCTTTTCGTCAAGGGCAGCAAGGACCGCTTCCTGTTCGAATACGGCGTTTTCTTGCTGAACAAGAACGTGGCCCAGTTGCGCTACTACTTCAGTCTGGGCACCGTCGACCTCCGTCCCACGCTCAAGAACATTCGTTCGCTGCTCGTCGAACGTCTCGGCGCGAAGTCCATGTCAGTCTAGTTTGTTTGCTTGTCTCGCCCCTGCCCGTTTTAATAGAACGAATGTTACTGGTTTCAATGGAACGAGCAGTACTCGTTTCAATAGAACGAGCAGTACTCGTTTCAATAGAACGAGCGGTACTCGTTTCAATAGAAGGAGCGTTACTCGTTTTAATGGAACGAGCTGTACTCGTTTCGATAGAACGAGCAGTACTCGTTTTGATAGAACGAGTTGTACTCGTTTCGATAGAACAAGCTGTACTCGTTTCGATAGGACGAGCGGTGCTCGTTTCGATAGAACGAGCGGTGCTCGTTTCGATAGAACGAGCGGTGCTCGTTTCGATAGAACGAGCGGTACTCGTTTCGATAGAACGAGCGGTGCTCGTTTCGATAGAACGAGCGGTGCTCGTTTCGATAGAACGAGCGGTGCTCGTTTCGATAGAACGAGCGGTACTCGTGTCGATAGAACGAGCGGTACTCGTGTCGATAGAACGAGCGGTACTCGCAAGAGAACGAGAGTGGTCCTGACAGAACCTCTTCCATTTTCTTACACGTTATTGTGATGTACAACGTTTGCTATTCGTGAGCGAAAAACGATTTTTGATTAGTTTTTTTCATTTGAAAACAGTACTAAAGGTTGCCCTAAATTGACCGCCTTTTTGTGTCCAATTTTCTGTCAAACCTAGTCCAGAACAATAAAAAGTCTAGACTCTAGAACCTAGAGCAGTACACAGCCCAAAAATATTTTTTGTGTTGTGCTGTGCTCCACGGGCAAGTTAACCAATAATGCCGTCGAAAATGTGCCCCACCAGCCCTGCCTGTGCTTGTCTTTCTCGTTTTCCAAGTTTTTTTTTTCCGAATTTCCCCCCCGAACTTGGTAACTTATTTCCAAACTTGCAACCTTCTGTTGTCGCAGGCTCGGCTCACTCCCTGCCCCTGCGAAGGAACCGCGGCTGCTCCGCGCAGCCAACAACGTCGAGTCGAACACCAGCATGTCGGGCAGTAAGTGCGAAACCGTTGTCCTGGAAACGGTTGCTTGGCTGCGTTCTTTCCCGACATCAGCCTGGCAGCTTTTTCACGTTTGCCGTTTGCTGCAGTTTTAGATTTTCTTTTGCAGCTGCGGTGCGAGCGGTGGTTAAAATCACCCGCAACAAAAGTCAACAGGAAATTTATCGGGTGACTCAACAAGGAAGCAACAACAAGTTGCTCGCGAGACCGGCTTACTCACACACCGATCCGTGCTGTTTGCTTTTTTTGCAACGGCGCTGCAGCCCATCGCAAACATCCCGCGCGCACTTTCCCGAACACCGCGATCCGTCCAACGCTCCCATCCGTCGCCAGTGAATAGCGGCCGTGTTCAAAACACTGCGACAGTGGCGTTTTCTCCTGGCGACGAAGGATGTGTCGAGTTTCAATACCTCCTCCTATCACTTCCGCAAATTGATGTTGTCCTGCTTGGTGGGTTGTTACCTTCGCTTTGCGCGTTCGCTGAACAGGAAGCAAAGGCATTGACGACACGCCCGGCCGCGCGCGTAGGCTTTCGGCGCAACCGATAGGAAGTGCGTTTCGCGCGTATCCTGGCGTGCGTGTGCGAACGGTTTCAGGGCAGAAGTGAAACTCNTTNAATTCCATCGCTGCGATATGTCGCGACTGTCGTGTCGGAAAAGCGAAAATACTGTGATGATCAGCGAATCTGTTCTTGCGCCACGGTTTCTCAGTGATTGCATGCCCCTGGTTTGCAGAGACCTGCTTCTGTGCAGTTTTCAAAGCTTTTCACCAGAGTATCAACAAAGCGTTGCACGACTTTGAGGATGACCCCGGGTCTTGCGCGCGTCGTGCGCTGTGTCGTTGGAAGCTGTTTGATTTGACTTTTTGATAAAACACAATTTTTTCCCGAAAAAAATAAAAAACTGCACTAGGAATTCTTTACATCAGTCAATTCTCCATTCCAGTTGTGGTCAAAGCCAGGGTTTTTCAAGGTGTTTTAGGGACCCGATTCGGGTCCCTAGAATTAAAAAGTGGGTCTCTAGACTCAGAGAAAATTATCATCGTGTCCCTAGCATCAGAGAAATCGGGCCCATAACCGGGTACCTAATATTTTCCTTAAAAAGAAAAACTGGTCAAAGCCCATGAATTCGACGTCTCATACGCGTTTCATTTTTATTCAGACTTAATCTTTTGGCCTTTTCTTGTTCGGGCACTTCTCACTGGACCGCCTCGTCGGCCGCGGTACGAATTAAAAAAAAGGAAATCACCGCCTGTACAAATACTCCACGTGCAGCGCGATGTTCCCAGCGTGGCGAGTCGGAAAAGCCCGGCTGGCTTCTTTGTCTTTTCAGCTTCGCGCGCTTTTCCCGCGTAGATTGTTTTTGGCGCGTGCACGAAATGTTGGTTGCTTTTCTCCCTCCAAAACGTGTTTTCACATTATATTGTTGGAACAAATTGTAGGTGATCCTGAACAGTAAATGAAATTAACTGAATGTGAAAGTCGGCTGCGGCATAACTGAAAAACAAAGGCTGGTGTGCGTGCGTTTAATGCGTCTGGAAAGAACCAGCAAAACGTTCCATACACAGCAGCTACAAGTCGCAAAAATTGCACACTGCTCCGTTTATGCACCAGGTGGGATCAGGCCTTCGGTCACCTCCTCCTCCTCCTCAAATACCCTCAAGTCAACGGATTTCCGGTCCTCGTGGAACAAAGTCTCTCAGACGTCGTCGCCACAGAAAATCGCTCAGGTTGGTTTAATGGTTGTCCATGAAACTGAATGTGTGGTTGCTAATGTTAAGGTGCGGCGGTAATTAGGGATTGTCGTTTTAGCGTTATCCTGTGCATACACTGTGAGAGCGACTTNGTTTTCAAAACGTTAATGTTATTATTGAAAAGGTTTTATTTTTTACTTAAATATTACTATGGAGGAATAGACCTTTTTCCACTTGGCATTGNTGAGTACTTACTAACAGAGAAAGTTAGTAATCTAATTTGAAGCAGGAAGCGATTTCCGTCATTGGCTGAATACTAGCAACGGAAAGCGCGAGAGGTGGCTGCTGAAAGCGATTGAAATCCTAAAAATCCGTGAAAATCTGTGCTCCAACGTTTAACCTTCGGGTAGCTTTGGCGGTAATTGATTCTCGAGCCCAATAATACACGACTGCAACAATACACTAAACTGATCAGAGTGTCCTTGAAGCTACCAGAGGCGGCCACGGATCCGGAGTCGTCTCCGGCAGGACTCCGCATATTTTTGGACCCGGATCCGGAGTCAAAAATTTGTGAAAAACTGCTCCCGGATCCGGAGTGAAACAGGAATCGGAATCTCAAGTTTGAAAAAATTTCGGAACCAGATCCGGATCAACAAATTTAGTAACGGGATCGGAGTCGGAAATTTGACTCCGGCCACCTCGGAAGCCAGGCCCACCGCTGTTCCAATTTGTGAGGTTACTGTCGGGTCAGGTGTCATGCCTTCCATCAACAGAAAATGGGAATCCGCAGCACAGGGCTGTCGTCCTTGCGGGGGGAGCTGTTCGGCACCGCCAAGCAACCACGTGACCGTTCACCAAACGCACCCGAGCGTATCCAAGAGGTCACGCCTTCCAGAGACAAGCCAATGGTTAGCAAGGTGAGTGCAGCCGTGGCCACCGGTTCATCGTAAGTTATGGCAAAATGTCCCGATTGTGTTTAAGCGCCTCGTCGTACGAACGCTGTTTCAGCAGATTGTTTTTGATATTTATTTCTTGTGTTTTCCTGATCTGATTTTATCGCATTTGGAAAACAGTGGAACGTAACGCATGGGAGATGTTGCCAGTAAATGTTGGCTTGAAGTCTCAAATAGTCACGAGCACGGTCAATTTGTTGACAAGTGACGTATTTTTATGTCTCAGTTTTTACGCGAATGCAACGGAAGTATTGAAATTTAATAAAAGGGGGAGTGGGGGCCCCTTTCGTTCGACACATTGAATGTGTTGAATATTTAAAAAATGGACGAAATCGGTTGTTGAATCTTTGCAGTATTTGCCACAACAGCATCGGTCCAGCCCTGGTGCTCGCAGCTGGCGACAGTGCTATACCAAGCACGGTGAGCCTGTTTTCCTGAGTTGCCAGAGAAGTCATTTTCGCGTCACATTCGCTGTATTCTTTTGCTCACCGCGACGGATTAATCCGGTTGCACTTAATTTTTTAGCCGTATTGATGGCAACGGTGCGGTTTGAATTGGAAATGAGCTCAGGAGCGCGTTCTGGTGGCTCTTCTGGGAGTTCAGGTCTTTTCCAGCCCATGTCTCTTGGAAGAGTTTAAACTTGTATTTTGCAGTCAGGGTCATTGATACTGCTACAGCCTCTCAGTTGGCGTTGCGTTGAATGTGCGATACACCACGAACGGGATGTGCGCGAAGAACAACACCCGTATATATGTGGCGCGAACAAGCAATAATTGAGCGGTCATAACATGTGATCTGTTATTGCTTGCTGCCAGTGTGAAGCTTTGGGCACATGCCACTCGGGCTTTCTAATCGCAACAATACTACTACATAGCCACTGGCCTGATGAGGTATAGATTGCAGGAGCGTAACGAGGGGGGGCACAATTCGCCGGGCGCTGAAAAATCACAACAAAGTCACAAGTACTTTCTTCAATACATTACATTTGCTTCCGAAAGACCTCAGATTCGAACACGGGGACGCCATCTCACCTCTATACGCCCCTGATAGATTGTAATATTTTTCTTCGCTCTGGCCGTGCATCAGTCTGCTTATTTTATGATCTCGCTACTGCAATCGCCCATGAAAGTCTACCTTGTCTCTGCAGCCGAACTTCAACAAACACTCCATCGATTCGGCAACGCAGCTGAGCCAGCGCAAGCAGCTGACCGGATTGGAAGAGCTTGACCCGTCGTCGCAGAGGTCAAGAAACGATTCAAGGTCAAAGGTCAACCTGGCGTCGGCGCGCGCTGAATTGCTCGGCCGAAAATCGAAAAGAAGCCAGAACAGAGCATCGCGCGACGACCTCTTCGAACGCAGGAAAAATTCGAACGCCAGTTTAGATACCGGTTCAAGCCGGAATAAAGCGGACACTTTCTCCAGCTCGGAGTCGCGGGACAACTACTGGTCGTCTTCCGAAAGCCTCGGTCGGCGCGGCTCCGACCGCGAAAGAGAACCGTTGCCTTACATAAGTGGAATCGGCACTCACCACGCGAACGGCTTGACTGATTCGAAGGACGCGTTCGATTCTGACGACACTAGCTTGCCTTTGAATCACCATAGCAACCACGAATTTCCGTCGGCGACGAATGAGCCGGAGGGAGAACTCGATTTGTGCTGATGCTACAGTACTGTGAGTGCAATCAAGTGTAGTAATTTATATTGTGCGTTTTTCGCTGTGTTGTTGTTCACGTGTATCGCCAGCTGCTTCATTCTATTCCCGATTTATTTACCCGCGGTCGACGTTCTCATTCGTATCTTTTAAGCAGGGGGTGCACAGCCAACGGCCGCATGCAGCCTTCGGTAAAAATTTATGCGGCCGTGCACAGATAATTTGAAGTGTAAGTTATGGCGGCCGTGATGTCATATAAACTATGCTGTATGAGGATACTTTGTAGAAAGACGGCTCAATGTGTGGAAGTAGAACAAGAAACAATGCAGAAGTATAAAAGAAATGACTGGCGGCCGAAATTCATTAAATTAAGCGTAATGCGGATAGCAATAGCGAAAAGGTTGTGCACTCCTGATATACAGCGCAAGCTTCGCGCCAAGCAAGTGCGACATAAAATTCCTCGCCAAGGAACGGTTGTTGTTACGGCAACCACGCCGGTCCTACGCTTCCGTTCTCACGACCACTTAACGTGCTTATCTTTTCAGTGTGTGATTTGCCCGTCTAACAATTCATTACTCGGCCATATTAATAAAATCCTCCCGTCATGTTGCTCGATGACGTCGTGCTTTACTCCCACGGTGAATAGACTTGTGAAGTTCGCAGTTTCATGGAAGATACTGCGATCTTGCGGATTTGCGTCTTCCGTCACTGAACTCGCCGGTAATACGCCTGAACTGAAGCTGTGTCTCTTACTTCGAAGTAACTGGTGTTAAAGGTGTTGCTGCGTGCATTAGGAAATAAATGCAAAGCGAAGACATCTTTCTCGCAATTGTTTTTATTTCATTATCTAGTTTCGACGTTATTTGTTTTCAATACAAAGATTGTGACGTCATAATCATGGCACATACAAAGACGGCGGGTTCGCAAACCACCACGTACGACCCGGGTGATTTCGTCATAAAGTTGGTTAACAACATGAATTAATGAGTCTCGGCAAAGACGGCAATTTCCGCTGACTACATGGGTTTTCAGGGGAGGTTTTTGACCGTACTACGTCCAAATCGATCACTGCCTGTACGAAGCCACCTTTGGAACAAGGGACAATCGGTGGTGGTATTTGCACCATCGCCGACACAACTTGTTCTCCGTGCGTCCCGATATTTGGCAAAAGTACAGTCACACAACAACCGACAAACACAGACTTGTCAATCGTTAAAAACATCTTTGTTGCGAACTTTCACGTCCGTTGCTATTGCAGCGTTTCTCGCGCGCGCGTCCTTTGTCCGCGACGCGAGAAGCCAAAGCGGCGACACAAGCAAGCAGAATAGAAAAAAAAGAGAGAACGGTGCCGCATTTCGCAGAAACGGCGGTAACAGTGAAAAGAGTGACGACGACGACGCAGCAGAAAGTGGCCCGATTTTAACGAAATGCATAGCTTACGTATGTATGTATGGTCGCGGCGGCGTCCACGCACGTTCTGTTTTCAGCGTGCTTGGGGGTGATTTTGCAAGCAGGCGGGGGTTATAGAACCGGGCACGAAGGGAATACGAACTCACGCGCGAACACAGGTGCGCAACTGTCAATGCACAGCCATTGTCGCGTAATTCGCGAAAAAGACCGCGCGCACGGGTGATAATGACGCGAGCGCCGGTGACGTATTAGACATCTGCTACTACGCTCGCACGGCTGAAATGTGAACTCGAAACTTATTTGAAAGGCGCCGTGTTCTTCTGCACATGCTTCTAGCGGATGTCTAACGCATTTCCGGCGCCCGCCAACGACAGGGGGGGCGCTGGGTCCGCCCCTGGTTCCCGCACGTCCACAAGTGCACATTCAGACCAGCATTGCTTCCTCCTCTTGGTCAGCTTCATCGCGCGACGACGACGTCGAGAGAGAGTATAACTTCCGATAATCTCCTCCCATCCGGGGACCGATCACGTGACCTCCATCGGGCGCGATGACTTGGAGCCTTTCACCGGGACGGAGGTGGCCGCGGC
>JGI24159J19872_10014854_pt1 | contig 10048 bp, 7 predicted proteins | sample Ectturendosymbi4_FD_19872 | JGI IMG/M metagenome (IMG submission 19872) | reverse complement strand
AAACACTGCAATGTCCGAGCACTCAGTCACAAAGTAAAATGCGGTTGCAGTGTTCAAAGACTAAGGACGAATATAAACAATCTGACTGCGTCAAAACAGGCAACCATTACGTTATTAGACCTTCTGCATCTTTCGGCAAAGAAGTACATATTTTTTCTTAATACAGCCTCAAATGTAGGAATGTAACATTGAACCTGATGCGTCATGACTACTAACACTCGCTCTCCAGGGCAGGTTGTATAGAGCCCTGCATCCAAAATTGTAGGTCACACACAATCTTTGCATGCATGACATTCTGAAAGTCCACCATAATTGTGATGCATACAATGGCGTACAAAGGAACGAAAAAGTACATTTTTAACTGCATTTGAACGTCAATAGAAGAGACTCTCAGCTTGTTTGCTGCACAATATTGTTATCGCAGTTATCTCTGAACGTCTTGTCATCTGAGAGCTCAGTATCCGGTTCAGCCCCCAGATATTTGTATTGGTTAACAGATTTTTACCACCCACGTGTCAGTAATGGGGTGACTATGTTCATGGGCGTCGGAAGGGGGGGTCTTGCCACCTTGGATTTTGAAATTATGGGCAAAAAAAGGTTGTTTTTTCAATTTCGAGAGGTAAAAACCAAATTTCACCGCTCTTGGCTTCCCCTGGAAAAATTTTTGGGAAAATCCCCTATTGGTCCCCCTTGGAAAAAATCCTTCCGACGCCCATGACTGTGTTTTTGCACTCTTAGCCTTAAACGTCAGACAAAGTTTTGCTGTAGTTGAAAATATTTCCATGTGATTCTGCATAAGCCTGACACACAGATAAAAGTTCTCTTCGCAACATTTCCGAAAACGAGAACTTTTCAGTTTTAATCAAAATGCAGACCGAACGATCAGGACGGAGTAAAAATTAGTATTCTCATACAAACACCTGGTTCCGTACTCAACTGGTGTAGTCATGGATTTAGTGTGACAGATGTATGGGCTACTACAGCAGTAAACCTGCCTAATTTTTGTCTTGTTTTAGCAAATTCGTTCTAGCCCCATTCTTCTAGCACAGTGGTTCCCAAACTGGGGGTAATATGCGATTCTTCTGGGGGTAACGTGGAACCAAACCACAATGTTGTTCTGCATTATGAGCGATCACTGCAAAAGAAATTTTCGACAGGAAATGCGAAAAGTTTTTATTGAGGATAATAAGACATAATCGCTCCCTTGATTTGGGTAACCGTTCGAACAAGTTTGGGAACCACTGTTCTAGCACGTGCTTGAATTTCTATCACAAATGAAGATCCCAAACTTGAAAGCTAGCGTATGTCAAAGGTGAGGGGATCTTTGAATGCTACCATTTCGGGCAAAACGGATCAGGTGTCTTGTGCCTTTGGCGCTTAAGGGATCAGGTGTGTTTGGGGCAAAACGGCATCCATGAGTTGTGTGAAAGTTTTCAGAAGCACGTTTAAGGCTATGAGCTTTCAGGGCTTGCACTGGTTGCAAAAGTTAGGACCTCATAAAGCGTCATTTGGAGCCAAAGTGGTCTAGTAGGTAGGTGCGTTCAACACTTGTCTAGCACTCATATGACACTTTGCTAAACCTTTTTCCCAAGCCGTGGTACTAGGATCAATCCCAAAGACACTAAAACGTTAAACAGTCCATCAGGTTTCGAAGCGAAAATGCAGCTAAACAATGCTTTTTTAAGAAATGTGTTACGTTAATAATGGTGATCCGCTTTGCCCCTAACAAAAATAATAATCAAAAGGTCGTAGAAGAACAAGCGGTTTGACGAGGCCACTGACTGCTATGTTAAGATTTCTCTTTTCAGTTTGAAAGTTTCAGCAATTTGCACGTTTCAACAGTACCCTAATGTTATAAAGCTTCATGAGGGCAAATTGAGGCCTGTCTAAGGCAAAATAGTACACAAACAAATAGCTAAAAAGTGCTTTAAAAATACGAACATTTTAAACTATCTCCCAAGTCGACACTTCCAGCATAATTGTGGTTGAATACCAATATTTTCGAAATTTTCGATCAGATAATCTGTCTCAAGACAAATCTTGCAAGGAGATAATTTAACGAGCAAGACAAAGAAAAATTCCAATAAGATTTCTTAAAAATGATTAGAATANAAAATTTCATCTTTATTCTTTGAAAGTTTCTACAAATGTAAAAAATTGCTATGCAACGTTTTGAAAATTTCGGGGGGGCAAATACCCCCCATCCCTGATTGCGCGCCTGGTTGTACACATATACAGTATATTTGTCAGTTACACTGTATTATATTTGTATTGTAGGTAGAAAACTGATGAGCATAGTGGTAATACAACACGAAATCACGCTGAAAACACAGGAATATGTTCATGTTGAAGATATAAGAGCAGATAACTTTTACTGATTGTTTCCCGAGCATTACGGACTCTCGGAATTCAACGGCAAGCCTTTTGTTCCATTCTTTTGAAAAATTTTGTTGAAGCCGGTAAATGGAAAAGCGACTGCTGCATATCTGAACTATCGGTTGCCAACTTGATTTACCAAAAACAGAACAAACAACATATATTTATAAAAGTTTTGCAACGTAAGCGCGCTGGGCTTAGTTAAAAGTAAAAAACTAGCGTTCAGGAGCTTCAGTCGCGACGCACGCTTGACGTTTGTCTGGTGCTTGGGCAACCGATTTAACCACGTGGCAGTTCTCATAACATGCTTCTCTGACTGGATTTACGTATATGATCGCACAAAACAAGGCGGCATAACAAATATGACAAGATCAAATGCACGAGAGTGGATAAGATGTTGGCTGCTTTGTAACAGGTGATGGAATTTTTCCGAAGCAATTCAGCTTCTACTCAACGTCAAAATCGACACCCTAACGCAGTCAGACGCACTGCAATTTTATGCTACTTAGACCAATGTCTTTTTTTTTTCAATACATCTCTGAAGGCAACGAATCAATCCTTTTCCCGCTGAAGAATTTAAGTAGGCGATCACTGCAACCGCTTGATTTAAGATGCCTTTTTGAATCGCGTATAGAACGATGATCTGATCCGTCTGAACGGGTCCAGCAAGGAACTTTCCTTCCGTTGGGAATCCGGGCTGTCCGGGCTATTTCGATCGTTGGCTGCGGACGCATGGATAGTTGCGGTGCGGGGCGATGGCACCGCTGGGAGGTCGTCGACCGAGATTTCAAGGTTCACGTTTGCCAAACTGTCTTGCGTCGTCGTCATGACGATGCTCTCGCGACCCTCATCCCAAGCGGTCGACGTCCCAGGTTGGAAGGCGAAAGTCTACGAAGCGAAGGCACGAGAAAGATGACATGCAAGTTCAACGCTTTATCAGCTGTCGACTCTTACGTACAACCTTGCTAGTGGCATGTTTAAAAAGTAGAACATTCTTCAATGCAGCGCTCAAGGTCAATGAAACGAAACAATTTTTGTTTCTCCTGATGGGAGGGAGGCTTCTGGCATTGTATCAGTGGAGCACACAGCTTGACGTGCGCGCGCTGTGGGGCAGTGGTCAAAAGTTTCGTCGCCTGTGGGTTGCTTGGCATAGCTCTGCAGATAATTACCTTTAAACTTTGCCAGCAGGTGGGCGATGCTCAAGGGATACTTGAGAGGTGCAACAAAACGACCCGTACATCAAATAAACGACAAAAAGATTGATTCAAAGCAAAAGCTCGAGCGGTTTCTGGAAGAACTCGTCGATCGACGAATAGCATTCGTCATTCTCAAATGTAATAATCAATCCAGCAAATTTTTTCTTAGGTACTTTTCATTCAGTAAAAAACCTAGGCTTAAAANAACACCTAAAGATTGACGTTGAAGTCTGGAGCTTCCTATTCGAACTACTCATCGCCATCTGTTGATGACGTAACACATTACTATTGGTTGATGACGATTTCTCACTTTTCTTTTGGTGAAGATTTGATAAGTATCTGTTAGCAGGCGGCTGGACAATAGCAATTATGTGCTGCGCTGGTATCGTAAGTGCGGGACACTTCTTTACACTGGAAATCATAGCGTCTGGAGAGGTATTCCAAGGTTTGCTCATGTTGTCGTACGTGTAGTTAAGAACATCGACTCAAATTTCTAGTGTAATTTAAAGTTTTTAAATCCTAAAGTACAGCTTAAGTTTTCTCACGAAAAATATAAACTTTGTAAGAAGCAATCTATTCACATGATGTCCTCTACATCAGCTACGTCCAACGGAAATTGCTTACTCGGCCAAATATGATGTCACATCTTAACCACGGCCGCACGTTGAATGGCTTACTTTGATCTTAGCAAACTAAATTTAGTTCTAAGCTAATTTACAGAAAGCGTTCGAATCCTAACTGCAATGCTCATCATTGTTTTCACCTTTAACCGCTCCTTCAGTGCGATTTCATAGGCAAGCTTAGTGCCAGTGGAACAAGGGTAGGAAATAAAAAAACGAGTGAAAAGTTTTGCACCAAGCTACAGACGTGACAAAATGTCACAGAGGACCTGCTGCAAAAATGTTAAATTTAAGATTATCAAAATAAGGACAGGTTGTCATTACTTATACTACAGCGAAAACCTACACTGGACCGCATGCGGCCCGCGGTTTGGATACAGCTGCTCCACATAGTTACCGATGTGGCAATATCTTCTACATGGCTTCAAATATTACGCAATATCCTCAACCAATGTTTCAATACAAAAAGAAAAGGAAATCAAGGCGTTCGTTCCGCGTACAGTGAAACTGCATTGGCACACCTAGAGATGAGTGTGCAATGTCGCCAAGATGTCCGCCTTTAATTATTAGTCTGTTATTTCTTCCTGCCTGTAAGTTTCTACAAGAATAGAAATCATGAGGTGAACCTGGCCATGTCACGTCATCTCACATAAAATATTTGTTTTTCCTTCGCACGTCAATTTAATAGCCATCCAGCAGAGCACTGCAATCAAGACCAAGCTCCCGCGTGGATTGGCCTTCCAACTCGCTTCGAACAATTCTGCGGGCCNTTCCTCCCAAGTATGTGCTACATAGGTGTAAGAGCAAATAAGTTTTTGGGGGTGCGAAGGATTTTTGCTGGAATCTCCCAAAACTTGCCNGAAAAAATTTTGTGCGCCTTTTGTCCACAAATTTTCTCCCACAAAGACCATTAAGACCTTTTTTTGGTGTGACCTCCAAAAAAATTGTAATGTGTTTTTCTGCAGATGCTGGGCGCCATTTTTGCCCGGATTTTCGGGCATTTTGCCCAGATTTTCAGGGATTTTCAACAAATAAGAACTTTTGGAGGTGCACTTGCACTTCTGCCTCCTACATAACTGATGTGGTAAACACAATCCTTCGACATTTCGCGCTTTACTGCTCTGGCACTCACCTGAACATCCGAAATCAGGTGAGGAGTCATGCTCAGTGACGTCATTTCCGGTTTGTGGTCAGGGTTTCCACGTGAAAAGTTTGCGTTCACGTCAACTGCACGACAGAATTCAACCAAATCAGCAACAGTCGATCAGTTCAACTACAGTCAACAAGATGTCTACGGCAGGGATGTGGTGTCTCACGTTTTACAATGGTATTGCTGATTGTATTGTGTAAGTGACGTATTCACTCCCACACGCACCGCGCTACACTTCAAACACGCATGGCAGCAACAAGGAATACACAAATACAGTACATGAAAGAACACGATGATGCATGTACGTGGTCGTAGTAGAAAAGTATGCACTTGATGGTGTTAATACATTTACTTTGATGAAACACAAGCATAAAGGGCACATGAATGAATGAATGACGCCATCATGATTATTATAATGTATTGCTGCGACGCTTTCCAAGTACTGTACGTCGATTTATATGATGCATGGGGGAGTGGGAGGCTGCGAAGGACCAAGGGTCATTTAGGCTGCAGACCTCGCAAGGACGAAGCCATTTATAGTGTTAAGGGAACAGTGTATAACAATAATAAGTGTGCCGGCTCAGGTAAGCCGGCCCTCGCCAATCTTTCCTGAGGGATTCTGGTCACGTGGCNGAACCACTGTAGCTCAGATATTCGGAGAAGTGGCTCGACATTCANCGCTTATCCTAGCACTTCAGTATCATTTCTTTTTCATGATAGGAAANTCGAGAACGACTAACGAAGTAGCACTTCAACAATTTTGCACCAGTTTCAAACTAATCATAACGCTATGCTAAAACATCAAAAGTTTTACCCAAATTTCAACTGAATTTTACGCGATTTCTAAGCTTCGGAAGGGCAGTTGTCTTTCCTGTCCCAGTCCCGTACATTTAAAAATTCAAATGCATACGAAACACAATCTGCCATCGCGCTGGTCCAACAACAACAACCACAGCACTGAAGGTCAATGCTGCACAAAAACTACCACATTGATTCAACTCGAGAGCAAGAAGAAGAAGTTTCAAGTTGGCGAAGTGTTTTTCAAATTTTTTGCATTAAGTAATATTGTTTTATGTGAAATTGGCTTCAGATTTAATATAATTTGGCAATAAAATTGATCAAAACAATTCGTGTGATTCAATCAGGACGCCATTGATCAAGTTAAAAAGCTAGACAGTGCTCAACGCTGTCGTGTCCACGACTGCGTTACGCCAACGTAAAATTAATATTTGCTCAAACGATGATGTGAGGAAGGCATATCGTGCATGGCTTTGCAATACACGAGGGCAGCAACCGCATTCTGACAATCCCAATGGATCCTTCCCACAGCAAGTGCATCAGTTTCTGAAACACTTCAAGCAATTACGCCATCTTGGAAGTCCCAGCCCCTAATGTTTCATTCCTTCTTTCAAACGAAACAGATGATGATCAGTGTGGAGCACAAGATGGACGCAATATCGCTTGTGTTTGTTATTAACATTTGTTTCAAGGTGCCCGATGCTCAGAGAGACAATAGAAAACGAGAGGCGTTTGTGACGTATCTCGGTGGAGAACTACCGAGCACAGACGTTGAGACGACATTAGAGAACCACTGATTCACGTCACGGCAAAGTAAGAAAATCTACTTCAAAACGAAAAAACCTGCGTTAGCAAAAATAATTGGAACGTTCTGCAGATACAATGCGACGGATGACACCAACAAGGCGACTTTGCTAACCACTGAGCAAGCCGACCACACTGCGAGGGCGGAATTAGCTCACATTAAACATGTATATATTTTGGTCCTGCAATTGCGGATAGCTATCCAGCTCTGTCAAGCACAAAAACTGTCAACAACTCTCAGCGACAAACTTGATACCGGTAGTCAAGAAGCAAAGCAACTTTTCCCCGTCAGGAAAAAGCCCACGCAGCGGAAAGTACGTGACGAGAAAGTGCAACAATAAATCCGGGAATTTCAGGGGTAGTTTTACCAGTAAGCTGCCCTTCTCAAACACCGGCTCGGAATCCACCATCTGCTTTGAACGTCAGTAGCTCAAGACATACGACGTGCAATGCGTCACCGACGTCTTGGTAAGAACGGGTGCTATTGCGGCGAATGCTTGCGAGTAGATGGGTGGGTGGGAGGTCGATATGACGTCCACCGTTCGCGTGAGGGACAGAACTAAGACCTACGAGCACCGACTCATCATGCTGCGCTCCTCGATCGCGACAAACACCGAAATGGTAAGAAATGAAAAATTTTCGTTGACAGCATATTTAACGCAAACCGGCGGCTGGCAGCAGCTTTGTGCTTGACACACGTCTAACGAAAACCCGACTGAGGGTGCGTCAACAGGTGACGGTGGCCAGACAGGGCCGTGGGTCCGGGACCAAAATTTCAGATCGCGACTCCAGGCTCCAGGCATCCTAATTTNTTTGGCTTCTGCTCCAAAATGATTTGGTCCCAGCCAATGCAAACTAAAAACCATTGTATAATTATTTGAACAATTGTATCATTACACCATAGCATAGACGAGGTGTTGCGAAACGATATATATGCTGGAAATGGAAGCGCGTGCAAAATGTTGGAGCAGCCCTGATCTACACACAAACGAGAAAAACTATGTACGCACGCGGTGATCCTACCATTACTTGTTTTTTCAAAGAATTCGATGCACCCATTCGCATAGCATCTGCTAAAACTTACGACATTCATTTAAACAGCAAGGAAATAAAAAATGACTCTGGCCCCAAAACATATCCAGGCTCCGGCCCCCACTGCTCTGCGCTCAGGTCCCGTGCATTGGTCCAGCCGTAAACACGCCGACACATTGCGACTTGTTTTGCTCATGCACTTCAAGTCAACAAGCAGCACGGGCTGCAATGCAGGGGCTTGATAAAAAAAGGAAATTCTCCCAGACCGTCTACGCCCGAAACAAATTAAAACAAAAAGTGCAGTATTCCACTTTTCACCGAAATTAAATCATAAGGTACAGTTCAACATGTCGGCATATGAGAATTAAGCAGAGCGATGAAAAATTTGCAATGTAGTGGTTGGCACATTTGACGAAATTTCGAAGAATTTATTCACCTCGCTTTTAGCCATAACGTACACAGTTTTTCAATCAGTGTGTAGTTTTGGGGATGAAAAGGCATTCTGGACCCACAGTTTTTGGGGTGAAAAGGCATTCTGGACCCACAGTTTTGGGGGTGAAAAGACATTCTGGACCCACAATTTTGGGAGTGAAAAAACATAGCTATTGAAGTTGGGGGCAGCATATAATTATCGATCTTTCCAATCTGAGGCAAAAACTAGGCTCATTGGCAAAAATGACTTGTAAGTTCTGGCACCAACCAGTGCGCATTTACTTTTATGTGCTAAGTACTGTCATCTGTTTGTTTTGGCAAGTCATACACAAAAGACAAAACCGTCACTGTTGTTGAGGACGTGACATGTGTGGGTGTCACAGGAGTCATGCCGTACTGAATGTTGTACACACACGCCTGGTTTAGGTTTATCATGTCGTTTAAATTTAGAACTCGGCAAAAAGCAAGAAACCATCTTTAAGTACCTTTTCGTGTCTGTGCCGCAAATAGCCATCTACCCAAATAGCTACCGTGAACCAAGTGACGCTTTGATAATTCATGGTCTGCAGATTTGGAACTTCGCGTTGTGACAGAATATCAGTTTCTAAAACTCGGCGGTTTTTGAAGCTCCGGCAAAAATGGCCCTTTGTCTACTTCAGCTTCACAGCAAAAATACATCGGCACGCCAAAAATATCGCTTTTGCTCATTCCACACCGCAACCAAAGCGAATAAATCACCCTCATGTTGAGGTCTAAAGGTTTTTATTGGAATGAATCCGAAAGAAGAAACGTGTGTACCCTTTAAAAAGTTAAAATCACCAACTTCTACGAATAACTAGCAGTCTGAAAAAGAACCAACACAATGGCGTGAACCGAAAGTGACAAATGTCTGGTCACGAACAGGGCACAAACGATCGCGCGCGTTTTGCGCACTTTCAATTCGTCACAAAGAAACAATACTCACACAATGGAGCATCACCATGCTGTCGCGGACAGCGCTTTGCACGTCCAGGAGTGCGACTTCCTGGTTGTTGCGGTGTGAACAAGGACTCGTCGGCCTCTATTGGCTGCCTGCTGCCAGTTGAACTGCAAGATATGCAAATTTACTAGTGTATGACGAATATAGTGTATGCATGACGCTTGTTGTTCAGAGTGGTTTTGCAGGCGGTCTGTGAAATACTAAACGAAAAAAAAACAAAAATGAGTCAAATTTTTATCGCAGCCGGATCTACACTTTTTATCGCAGCCAGATCCACACTTGCAAATCGAGATCGCCTGAAGGCAATCAGCGGGTTTGAAAAATGGCAACTCCATTCAGCCACAACGTTACACCGCCGTCAGTAAAAAACGACATGCGACATCAAGCAAGGCACATGAAAAAGAAATCACCTGAGCATCAGACGACAGTGGTGCAGTGTAAAGTTGCACTTCCGGTCAAAAAACACATTTCTGGCAAAACAAGTTATCCGACAACACATGCCACCTGGCAACACATGTCACCTGGCAACACATGTCACCTGGCAACACATGTCACCTGGCAACACATGTCACCTGGCAACACATGTCACCTGGCAACACATGTCGTCTGGCAACACATGTCGTCTGGCAACACATGTCGTCTGGCAACACATGTCGTCTGG
>JGI24159J19872_10014850_pt1 | contig 10048 bp, 7 predicted proteins | sample Ectturendosymbi4_FD_19872 | JGI IMG/M metagenome (IMG submission 19872) | reverse complement strand
ACAGTCAGGCTGTCCAAACTTGTCATGTGACCAGTTCAGCCAATCATGTTTGACTGGTGGCAAAATAGCTCCAGGAGTGTATATTTTGCCTCACAAGGCAAAACAGGAGTGTATAGTTTATCGCTCTCTGTTGTAAGCCTGAATGTGTGGTTGGCGCTCAATAAGAGTTTTCCATTGCCTGACATGCCTGCTGAATTCCTAAAGGTCAAAGGATCTGACATTCATGACAAGCTGCAATAACCCTTTGACTGTCCACCCGTTTTTAGAGTTTCCTATTCCGGAGTTTCTAGATACCCTGGTTTCACCATTGATATTCATGACCAAAGCGGCCAATAAAAATCACCATGGCCTAAATGACCAAAACTTTCACCATTAGCAGCCTTGGCCAAGAAAATTGTCAGACGTCCCAAGAAAAAGCTTATAATACTTAACATTTGATTGTAAAACTTGGATTTTAGCCTAATTTCCACTGAAAAAAATACAAGTTTTGGATCTTTTCAGCCGTTGATCAGCTTTCTAAGGTTTCTAGTTCCAAACTTAGGGTAAATAACCAAAATTTGGGTAAAAAATATTTTTCTTACTTATTTTTTTACCCAACCAACCAAGAATCAAATGAATGAGGCAACATACCTTCAGTTTTAAACTTCTTGCTAAAAATACTGAACCACTAGCACCTTTTCCAATCTTAGTCACCAATTCATAACTTTCCATCATTCAGAATTCATCTGTAACAGCAAGATCAGACAGAACAAGGCTGTATCATGAAACTGACTTTAAATGAACAAACCTACAAAGGAACTTCAATAATTACTTGATTCTCAAAAATGACAAATGGTTTTAGGTAAGTCATAAGGTAGTGACTATTCAACCGCCTTGCGTGACATGGTTAGAATAAAACATTCAGTTTATCGTTTGAACGGCAATGATGTCATAGCGTAACGGATGCATTTGAGGTCTGCTGTGCCAAAACTTTTCAGTTCGGCTCTCACCTTCGCAACTTTCATTTTGGTAGTAGTAGTTGCACATTTCAATTCATGAAACCATTTCTTTTCTTTTTTCAAAAGTTTCAGTTTAGGGCAGTGATTCTCAAACTTTCATGAGCTGTGGCCTCCTAAGTTTAACTGGCGAGTACTTAATATATTGTGACACTTGGGTTATGCAATATCACGGCTGAGCCACCTAGTGAAGGCCTCTGCTTGTGGTCACCAGAGAACTGCTCCGTGGCTCACAAGGGAGGCCGAGGGCCCCGTTTGAGAAACCCTGGTTTAGGGGTTAGTGTCAGGGTTACAGTTGGGGTTAAGGTTAGGTTTTAGGCTTACCTTTTAAATATACTATGTTTCTACCAAGCCTACTGCATTGTCGTCATGGGTTACTGTCATGTTGAATAAGGTTTTAAATTTAAAGATCCACGGGCAGTTCTGTAGCCACTGCCAAGTCATAATGTCTCTGTGGCTAGATGAAATGTTTTTGCAGGCCAGATGGAATGGCTTTGTAGGCCAGATTTTGCCGGCGGGCCATAATTTGGAGACTCGCGGTCTACATGGAAGAGGGGAAGTTCTCATCTGCATGGTCATAGACCAGTGATTCTCAAACTTTTTCGTTGCAACGCCTTTGGAAAAGGTTGCTGAACTTGTGACGCGCCCACAATAAGAATTTAAAGACATACATAATAAAAGTTATATTTATTGATGAAACAGCAAAGAGAAATATGCATCATTTAATGTTATGTATGAGCTTGCTTATTTTCACAATTCTAAGTTGGATCTTGGAAAAACTTGTGGAACTGCCACCCGCATTTACCTCTCAAGATTAATTCATTATCGATATTGGTTTCAATCACGGCAGTATCGGTTTATTTAGGAACAACGATAAACCGACATCAAATCATGCCACAGAAAACAAACTACATTAGAACAGCGTTTATTTTGTTCCCAGGACATCTGAAATAATCATATGGTTTTCTAGTCACATGCCCTGACGAATAAGGAAGAAAAAAGGACTAGATTAGTGCATTTCAACAATGATGGTCCAGGCTAGGTAATGTTATTTCATTACTAAGTATAGCACGTCATGTATTGCCAAAGCATATCTGGAAAACAACATCTGCCCTTTCATAATACACAATTTTTGATTTGTAATGTTTTGGAAGTAACCAAATGTTTGCTTTGCTGATTTTCAATATTGTTATCATTGCTCTTCTTGAAGTTTACATTTTACTTTAGTAACAAACAGGTGATAATTTGGTATTGAGCGAGTTGTTGGATCTATGAAAGACCATATTCCTATTCCTGTATATGTAAATGACTTTTGAGCTACTATTTTTAATCTAGTCCAAGGAATGGCATATTCAATGCTTGATTGTTGTCTTGTATGATAAGAATGAGTATCTTCAACTTTTGTTAAAAGGTCTATAAATTGTTTGGGAACTAATCTAAAATAAATTTTATACATAAATTTACTGATTTCTAGTTTAAAGATTGTCTATATTAAGTATTTGGGTATCTTCGTACAATTTACATACGTTAGTGTTGAATTTGCTGAATGTCATAATTCTTACTAATTTATTGTGAATAATATTCAAGGTGTTGAGTGCAGAAAAAGATGATGATCCCCAGCTGGTGATGGCATATTGAAGATGTGGATATACTAAGCTATAGCACACTGGTTTCAAGGATCTGAATAGAATATAGTGCCTGAGTTTGCAAATTATACCTGACGCTTTAGAGACTTGCTTTTCAACCAGAGTTACATGAGGTTTCCAATTTAATTTATCATCAATTATGACTCCAAGGTACTTGACACATTCAGTTCTTGGAAGCAGACGGTTGTTAATTTGAACACTGAAATTTGTGTCTACATATTTTTTTGTTTTGTGAATAGCTTGTACTGGCAATGGCAGAAAATCCTGTTTTGCATAAATATGACATGCGAAAAAGATTATCGTTGGTAGCACTTTTTTCCAAACCTGGGCATTCATCATGCAGTGAAATCCAAAAATTTGTCAAGTTTCCTGAATTAAACTTTATTTTTAAGAAATCTTCACAGGTAAGGTCAATTTACTCTTTTTCTTGTTAGGGTACAGGACGGTGGGGTCGGTTGGACGAAAAGGTCACAAATCCATTCATAACTTGGCATATTTCTTTGGAAAGTAGACTACTGAGTAAATTTTGAGCTTAGATGGGGTACAATGTAAAAAACAAGTATCTGTCAGCGCGGATATCATTAATGGATGTGTGATGATGTAACAGAGTGGGAAATACCTCATTACACAATACAGGTAAAAATACAACAGATAGAAATATCTGTCGTTGTAATTTTATACAATTTTCCCCAAAACATGTGATGCTAAAATGTTACAATGCTTTCACTTTTCACATTTTCATAATTGTTGAAGCCTAAATTTTGGTCCCACTGGAGCTTATTATCAAGAGTGGAATAACTTTATTGCGAGAGGGATGTTGGCTAAAAGTAAGCATAGACTAACAAAAACAATATTTTTACTGACGTTGTGGTGTCACTACTCACCACAAAATATCAGTTTTCGCAACTCTGGTTACGTCATTTTATATCCACAACCAAGATCCGCTACTGATGGACATCCGTCTTTTTTCACAAGGTTCCTTACGTGGACGTTGCAAAAACATACTTCGTAAATTTAAAGGCAGGATTATACATTTTCTAGCAAATTATTAGATAGCGGTCCAAACTTTAAATGTTAAGTAGCTTTTCCTTCCGTCGTGCTTATAAATTCGATTGCAGCAGGCAGTGTTAATGGTACAATGTAAACAACGGGTGTCCATCAGCGTAGTGTATTATTAAAAGTGTATTATTAATAGAAATATATTCTGTCATTGTAATTTAAATATAACCTTTCATCAAACATGTAATCCTGAAAAGTTGTGACGTTTTAATTTTCTATATTTTCACAACTGTTCAAACATCTATTTGGATCCCACTGGAGCTTCAAAGCTTGTTATCAAGAATGGAATAATCTTGGCGTAAGAGTGCTAGTTGCCAGAATTAGGCTTAGGCTAACAATAAATATGATTTTTACTACCGTTGTGTTGTCATTGCTCACCATAAAATATTGTTTTTTCGATTGCAATTATATCATTTTTTATCTGCAACCAAGATCCGCTTGTGACAGATATCCATCCTTTAGTTACAGAGTACCAGTATTAATTCCTCAGCAATGGTACATATAGGTAATTTTAGATTTAGCAATTCTGTGTCCAACGTGGTAGCATGCTAATGAAGCCCTTAGTCAGTGGGAGTTGCGTTAATTGTGAAGTGGTGGACACTTGCCTTTTTAATAATTAATTTAATTTATTAGTTTATGACAAGACACGAAGTCCATAGTATAAGCACACACACTCTGCAGAATGCAGGTCAATAAAAACAAACAAAACAACGTTTCACAAGGCATTGGAGCCGGCGGAATCAGAGTTACTCTTTGCAACTACGTTGAAAATAAAACCATAGGGTTACAGACACATTGTTAACACTAATGTTAGCTAACACGTAACACTTGTTACAACACTACTACGGAGTAGGGTACTAATCCCTAAACTGGTTGAGTCTAGGTAAAATACGAATGCATTGTGACATGGCACACCATCAGTCAAACAGACACTGCCAAGTTCGATCACTCATTCACAAAGTAAAATGGATTGTAGTGTTCTGTTTAAAGAATAGGGATGAATACAAACAATCTGACTGCATCAAAGCACGTAACCATATGTTGTTAGATTTTCTGCATCTTTCGAGAAACAGGCAAGTGTTTTTTTGTTGCAGAGCCTCAAAGGTAGGAATGTTATGTTGAACCTGTTGGCTACTAACACTCACTTTCCAAAGTAGGTTGTGCATAGAGCTCTGCATCCAAAATTATCTACCACACGCAATCTCTGCATGCATGACTTCTTGAAATTACACCATAATTGTGATGCATACATGGGTGTACAAAAGGAACAAAAAAGTACATTTTTAACTACATTTGAACATCAAGAAAAAGAGGCTCGTAGCTTGTTTGCTGCATAATTTGATATCGCAGTTGTCTCTGAAAACTCAAAACTGAATGTCTTTGTCATCTGAGAACTCAGTATCCAATACAATCCCCAGATATTTGTATTGGTCAACAGATTTTATGTTTTGACCACCTAATGTCAAAAATAAAAAGGCTGTGCTTTTTGCACTCTTAACCTGAAAAGGCATACAAACAGTTTTGTTACAGTTAAAAATAATCCCATGCGATTCTGCATAAGCGTGGCACACATTTAGAGCANAGATGANCGGAGTCACATTTTTCAGACTCCAACTCCGCTCTTGCTCCACTTTTTATATGACTCCTGCTCCTGCTCTGAAAAATTTTGAAACATCAACTCCAACTCCTGTTAACACTCCGAAAACGTCCAAGTGACTCATGTAAAAAGATACTGTCTATTTTTCCTCAAATCATTAAGTAAAATATATGACGTGGCTATTTTGCCTTTGATAGAACACAAACTGTTGAAATGGTCACGTGACTAGCACAATACAGAGAGGCACAACATGTTGAATTNAGGTTTAAAGTTANGGCTTAGCCTATTTTTTACACAACATANACAAACAGCCACTAAAAGCTTGCCCACATTCAAATTAAACATTGCGGTCAGCTATGTAGGTTATGCATTCCAAACTTGGCATGTGATCACTTTAAACAGATGTGTGCAGCTACTGACAAATAACTTCAGAACTGTTTTTGTCTCAAGAGGCAAAATAGATGCTGCTCATCAAATATAGCCAACACCATGAAGTGGAAACCACTGAAACATTAGTTAAGTACTGTAGTCTAGATCAAGCTTCAATAATTTAACCAGAGATAGATGACAAGTATTTGAAGTGGGTCATTGGGTGTTAATTTTCAATTTTTACAAAAGACTCATTTTAAATCTCCAAGGTCAGGAGCTGATCACCTGTTCACAAATATTGAATCGTACTTTAACCACCACATGCGCTCAGACAAACTCCGAACTAATATGACTGTGCCAAACTGAGCCACTAACATTAATGTGCAAGCAAATTGTACAAAAAATTAACAAGATGAATGTTTACATTACACATAACTTAGGCTACAATCCCTTTCAAATTTATCATAGGCAATAGAGATGCAAAATGATATAGGTTACCTTTAAAGCTGCAACTATCAGGGCAAATATCCAACTTTGTTCAGTATCGGTATGGCTCCAAATTGTAAGCAAACGTTGACCTATGCAGGCGGTGGTTAGACTAGAAATATGCACAAATGCAAATAAACATTATTGTACGACTCCATATTATTTCTAGTTCCAGACCTAACATCAATCATCGTCAAATCCTGCCACTAGGCAGGGTTACAGTGTATAGGTCAATTCGGCACACTGTTACTTGATACTTCTCTATAATCTGTTTTGTTAACCGTTGATTTTTGCCATGTGTTTTATTGCCCACATCATTAGCCCAATATTCCCATATTTTATGGCATGGATTCCTAAATTCCCGAACAGAAGTGACACTTACACACTGTATTTGTACACCTGTAAATACCACAAGATCACTGCACTAAGATCGCTATATATCATCATGTGTACATAGGCATGGGCTTTCACCTGCACATTTTCTTTACCGTAACCATATTCTGCGTTCAGTTGTTGTTTTTTTTGTTTTTCTTTTCATTATGCTTATTTGATCTCCAACTGTTGTTTCTCAACAATTGTCAAAAAGTGATAAACGGGATTGGTTGACTAGATGACCGCTACGGTCTTTCGACAATCCTAGATGACACAGCGCCCCTCTTTGTTTAAACTTATCAGTTATTGTGCCATTGTATTTTCATTTGCTCTAATGTTCGCAAATGATTGGTTTACTTCATGCAACGGCTTTTATGGTGCTTCTGCTTGTTGGCTGAGTCATATGAAACAATAAACCATCTATCATCTATCTATATTTTGCATAGGACAGGGGTTGTCAAACTTTTAGTGTTATGGAGCCCATGAAGAGATTGACCATAATTTACAGAGCCCCACAATAAATTTCTTTTAATATTTTAATAAGTAAACGAATAGCTTGCGGAGCCCCGAGGTTTCTCTCGCAGAGCCCTGGGGCTCCGTACAGAGCACTTCGAGAACCTATGACATAGGACCATTGTTGCCACTCTGTTGTGAAGAAAAACCCCAAAATTTACCTTGAAAAAAACCCAGAAAATAATAAAAAACCCCAAACATACAAAATATTTTTAAAAAGTCAAAACCAACTTGAAATGTATGCTACCGGTACTTGCATATAAAAATTAAGGTAATATTATTTATTTGCATCATATTTTTAACAAGCTCAAGTTTTTAAACATACTGACATCACAATTTACAAGTAGGCTAGCAGCAAATCATATGTATGAAGTAACATAAAAAAAGCTAGTTAGTTTCTAAAAAAACATTTCACGTTTTCTTTTACTTTTACTAAAATGCACAAATTGAAACAAGTAGTATAGATACATTCAAGGTCTTCCAGTTTTCTTTTCACTCTATCCATTGCATTCATTACAATATTTGACTACTAATTTAACATTCAAAATTTTACATTCATTTCATATCACAATCAGTGTGCCCTATAAAACAATGAAGAGATTCTCAACCACAACATCTTCAAAACCAAAAAAAAGCATTCCAAATTCATGCACAAGTACTGAAGTAGCCCTTGACATATCAGCGATAGATTAGTTGGAGTGCTGACCTATGCCTAGTTAGTACTTAATCTGTAAACCATTATATTCCAAACAATTTGGTTAAGCCTAGCCCTACTAACTAGCCTAGTACTAGCCTACTCATATCTGCTCTCTGGCTTAGTGGCTGCTGACTCCGCACATTTGCGCCTGTGATACTACTGTATTCTTGAATGGAAAAATACAGTAATACGACATACATTTACAAAAATTTGACCAGAGTCAAAAAACCCCAGAACCCCAGATAAAACAGAAAAAAAACAGTTCTAGTAAAAATAACCTAGCAGTGGCAACACTGCATAGGACATAACTTTGAAGCCATCAGTAGTGGTGATCAGTGTTGTGCGGACATTGAAATTTGATAATCCGGTCCGGGTCCGAAAATTTTTAGCAATATCCAAATCCGATCCGGAAATATTCCAAAAATCATAATCCGGTCCGGTCCAAAAATCCGGAACCAGCATTATGCCAGATTCTACCACAATAGCATCTTTTTACATTGATTTTGAACTTAGTATTAGCTTAAAGGAATAAATCTATAGACAAAGCAGTCCCATCCCTTTACATTTTGTACCTAATTCAGCTTGTCCCAGAATACTGACATCTTAGATCAATCGTAGCCTACTCCTCATGAAAAGGCACATCCACTGACAATTTGCTGACAGTAGCCTGTATGACAAATACAAGTAAATCGATGAACATTGCAAAGAGCACTTAGTAACAACTTCATCTGTTTAATTAGCCTTCATCAATTTACACTTGTCATCTTGATTTCCTTTCATAGTTTACTATGATGACAGATTTCATATGTTGCCTTATTTCCACATATGGCACGAATTGAAATGAAAGCACTTACAAGTGATTGCAAGCCCTTTCTTTCAATTATGTGCAGTAGTCTGCTGTAATGTCACGTGCAACAAAATCATGTGAAGCAGTATACACCTTTTGTTTTTGTTGAAAAGGGATCTTGTGTTTAGGTAGAAAATGAGAACCATGGAATTTTTGCAGTAAGGAACTTGATGATAAGGATTGGGAATTTGGGATGCTGACTTCGATTTAGCTATGCTTCTGTTAATATGCTGATGTAACTTCGTCGTTCCACATTTTGCCAAATCGTGCTGCCTTACTGAATTGCATAATGGAGGTTACACTTCACATGTCCGGTGTATTATGGACATCCACTGTCTTTGGAATGTATATAATGAAACTAAGTGATCCCATGGCCCATAATACATTCGTAGCATGTTCGGTTNTAATAAAAATCGCATTGCAATTTTTAACAAGTATTTGTGTCATTGAATAATCCAGATCATTACGCTAATTAGTGTTGCTTAACNGCGAATGCAACCGACTACAAGATAATGACTATCCTACATGCACGTACCCTTTCTAATGCTTGTTTCATGCTTGACACGAAAATTACTCACTTTACGTTTACGATAAAGGTGCAGTGCGAACCTGCATGTTATGTGAGGAAACAACATACATCACCAATCATCATCTTTTTCTACACTCAATACGCACCTTGAATATTATTCACAATCAATTATTAAGATTTATGACATTTAGCAAATTCAACTCTAACGTATGTAAATTGTACAAAGACACCCAAATACACACCCAAATACTTACTATAGACCGAATCTTCAAACTAGAAATCAGTAAATTAATGTATAAAATTAAATTTAGATTAGTTCCAAAACAATTTACAGAACTTTTTACAAAAATTGAAGATATTCATTCGTATCATACAAGACAACGATCAAGTATTGAATATGTCATTCCTCGGACGAGATTAAAAATAGCTCAAAAGTCATTTACAAATACAGGAATAGGAATATGGTCTTCCATAGATCCAACAATTCGTTCAATACCAATTATCACCTATTTGTTACTAAATTAAAACATACACACCATAAAGAGCGATAATATCATCATTGAAATTCTGAAAAACAAATATAAGATCATTTCCAAAACATTAGGGGAGGTGTGGGACCCATGAAACGGATTTTTTCAAACGGGCGTACCTAAATTATCCAGCGAACGTTGCTGAAATTTTGTTCAGTTGAAGGTTTATGGACCAAAATTGTTCATTTCAAGTTTTATAAAATCAATGAATGTTTTATATGTTTTTTTTTAGTTTGAAAATTTTTCAATTTTGTTCCGTGGGTCCCACCCCGGTGGGACCTTCGGAACACCCCATAGGAACCGATGGAACTATTCCTTATAGCAAATAATAAACAACAATTATCTCGATGATGCTTGCCAAATTTTTTGGGTATGTTCTTTCGTTGTCAAAAATAACTTATCAGCAAA
>JGI24159J19872_10014849_pt1 | contig 10049 bp, 9 predicted proteins | sample Ectturendosymbi4_FD_19872 | JGI IMG/M metagenome (IMG submission 19872) | reverse complement strand
GGCACAAACAGTCACAATCGGCGAGCAAAAGGTCAGCCCGGAGTCGGAGTCGTTAAAATTTTCTGCGACTCCGACTCCTCAGGTTCAAAATCCTTCCGACTGCTCGACTCTGACTCCACAGCCCTGCTTGGACCCCATGGTTTCTCCATAAAACAACAGTAAGTGTGATATAATTGCATAACAGTTGCAGCCAATATCGTGAAATCGTATTGGTTCATGTTGAATGTTAAAAGTGTTTTTTAATATTGTTAATTCCCTTTCAGATACATGAGTATTTTGAAAAATTGTAATATAGGAAACCAGGAGAATTTGATATTGATTGGCACTGTACTGTCAGCATCATTTTTTGAGATTTCTTTACATGTATGTTTGCTAGCCTATGCCACACAAACCAATACTGTACAGCCAGTGCAAGTTGCGTTTATTCGAACTGCTATGGCTGCTAAGACATCATGGGGTAATATTGTTTATGCTAGCTTTTTCATTATGTGTGATTTGCTAATGTAACACTGACAGAGATTGCAATGCGCATTGGAAAAGTGTTCACTTATCTTGCACCGTCCCCACTATTTTCTGCATCATAATGTCTTGAAATTGTGCTTATCATGTTGCAATATCTCAGAATTATTTAAGATTAGAATTTTTCTAAGTATTTCGCTGCTCTTGCGATCTGACGCATTGCAAACTTTGAAAAGGTTATCTATCATGTTAAAGAGCTTTATCCTCTTGTGCTTTTACACCTAAGATCAATATTTTTAAACAAAGCAAGAAGCGCATGCGAAAATATGACCTTAGAACTTATCACTGCGATCAAGAATTTCTAAAATGCACGCCTTGAGGGCATCGCCAGCATTTGAAGATTAGTATCTTTTGTCAACAACTCACTGAAAACCCGAGGAAGTAATTCTTTACCTGTAATGGGACAGCGCTTGCAGGTTTAAATAGGTTTCGTTCCGAAAATGCTCAATTCTTGTTATCTTTCGGTTAGGTGGTTTGAGGATCAATTAATTTAGTTTAACACTTGTTGAAAAAGCAATAGCCCTAATACTGCAAAAATACCGTTGCTGGCCTATTCAAATTGCAAAGTCACCCAATCTATCTTGTTAGGTGATTTCGTAAAGATCGAAAAAGTGTGGGTTCTCAGTCAATATTAATTGAATCTTAACATCGAAAACTGAATTATCGGCAAAATACGCTTGTTGGTGTTTATTGCACTAAATGCAAAATTGAAAAAAGAGCAGGAAAAAACATCAGTTATCTCAAAATCAACACCGCTTCTGCCCCACTATATTTTAGAAAAGTAAAAAAAAAATTTTAAGCCAAGTTAGTAATATTTTTAATCCAAGTGCAAGATCACAGACAATCAAACATTTTTACATGCGATAAAAGCCAACAAATGACTCATTGACCCTTCTATTGCAAAAAATACGCTTAATCGTAACCTTGCATTTTAGTTCGATTGATCAGGACCATGTTCATGCTTGGAGGACACTCCCTCACATCGAACAGGTGAACCAAGAAATATGAACGGATTCAAAATCGATACAATAAGTTGTTTTTTTCTGTAAACATCCTGAATATATCCCGAGTTGATGTCTAAGATGTCGTATAACGTGCGTTTATGTGGCACTGGCATACAGTTTCGAAGTCGTGTTTTTCTAGACCTTTCTCTGTGATCGTTTCGTGATTGTGAAGGTTGCGGTTCCTTTCCTCTTCGTGTTTTCAGTTTTGAATAGACTGCGCTGTTGGGTTCTGATTGATGTGGACGCTTTAACTCCACATGTAAATTTCATGCCAAATGATTATTGGCGCATTAATGTGCAGAGGATACGTTGATGCTGATGATTCCATAGCTGCGATCTCGTTTGCGTGTTCTGTTTACCACACCATCTTCCTGTTGTTGCATAACGTTGCTGCTGGTGGTGGTCTTCATTCGACGGTTGCGTTTCACTTGCTGTGCGCTCTCGATCGTGGGACTTTCAGTTTATTTCAAAAAACTTTTCTTACTCTTGATCCTCCGCACCCTTTCCAGGCCCATATTTCTCGACTAAGGCCCAGTCCAAATCCATTGAAATGCTAACTTCAGAAAATGCCAACCATACCAAAGACTATATAGTCATATCAAACTAAAACTGTATATTCTTACACCGGAAAACCAGGAAAACATTTTGTTTTTACGTTGTACCACCAAAATAGGTTCTAAACTGCTAGGAAAGTGTGGCAAAAATGGCAAATGTCGGATATACTTTAAAATTCCGAAATTTCCATGATAATTGCAGCATGATGATCAAACAAAGCGTGGCAAGGATTTCTGGATATAACCTCCAATAAAGCAAAAAATATATATCGCTGTACTCTTTCCACGCATGCGATTTTCCTAAGAATTGTTTTTTGAAACATTACTTTTTCTGCAAGAAGCTTTTTACTAGTAGGATAANAACTAAAACTTGTAACACTTGCACTTAAATTCAACAATGAATCAATAGGAAAAAATATGTGCAAAAACGCCTATAAAATGAAGCTACAAGGTACTTAAAATTATTTAAATAAACAGGAGGATAGCTGGGTAGTTTTAACAAATCTTTTTCCTCAACATCACCCCCAAGCGGTAACGCGTTTGGAGCAACTTAGAAAGAAACCTCAGAAATTCTTCCCGTAAAAGGGGTTAATGCTTTTTCACATGTTTGTTGATATCAATTTCTAGTGTTTTAGGAAACTTTCTTAAAAATATAAAAAATTTCACTCTACCATTATGGAAACGATATATCACGGTACAAAAATTCCTGAAACCACAATAACTAACTTCGAAACAGGAAAATACTGTACATTAATACAAATATTATAGTTGAGGTAAATTACAGGTTAGATATTTTTTAAATGCCCTGAGTTAATTTCAGGCCTTATTTTAAAGTTTAGAAACATTTTGACAGGCTATCTGTAAGTACATTGTCTCACTGATGGGATTCTTTGGAGAATCAAGGTTACTGCAATTTGTTACAATGTAAATAGTGAAGCGTATTTTGCGTATCTAAATAAAAAACAAAAGGAAGTTGGAGGTTTTTCGTTTAAGTAAAAACTATCCCTGGGGAATCTTACGTTAAAACAAGTTTTATTGTGTGTGGTGTGACATAAGGCAATGCAGGCAACCCATTGCAGAGGCCAAAAATGCAAGATACGGACAGAAGTCGCACGAGGGCACAGGTCAACAGCAAGCTCAGATACTGTAGTTTTGCTGGCTTGACACCATGACGGGCCCAAGGAAGATCGGAGATGTCACTCCACCTGGTCATTGGGCCAGCTGAGGTGCTTTCCCATGGGTGTAGTCAGAACGAATTATCTCGCCAATCTTTCCTGGGACATTCTGGACACATGGCCGAATCAACATACAGTAGTTGACGGGATCTCTCTGTTCGGAGAAGTGGCTTGACATTTAGGCATTTACAAATTTCACAGCTACGCACATTTTGCGAAGTTTCGCATCGTGAAAATGTCACTCTACATTTTTCGAAGTATCACCCCTCTTGTACTTAAGTTAACACTTTTTCAGTCATTAACCAAGAATTGTGATCATATGTGAGGATCGGAACAAAAAAACGATTTATAATCCGACAGCTTTGCGGTGTTTGAAAGCTCTCATTGTGTGACCACAGAGCGATGAAGCTCACGCAGAACTGCGTTTTCTAAACCGTGTGTCAGTCTCTTTCTTCCGTCTTCCGTAACTCGTGAACACGACCCCACGGTACTTGAACCTCTGAACATGCTGCAATGTATTGCCGCTTACTTGCAGGGAACACTGACTTGAGATTCTGGAGAGACATAAAACCTCAGTCTTTTTAGTGCTGGTTTTCATTCCGACTCGGTCGCGCGCAGCTGAAAACCAATCAAGTGGATNTTGAAGACCCTCTGCAGAGGATGCAAGCAGTAATATACCGTGGACCAAAATCAAACAGTTGATCCTGAAGCTTCCTACAGTCACACACTGGTTGACTCGGCAGTTAGTCTCTGTCCAATTCATAGTCTGCTATGAAGAGTGGTGAAAGCATACACACCCTTGCCGAGTCAAACACTCACAATTAACGGTTGTGATTTAACTCCACCGATACGGACACAAACTTCTTTGCAGGAACATCAGCGTCGGAAGGGTGGGGGCAGGTTATGGCCGTGGTGACGAAACATGAGCACGCGTCATATGAAAGCACAATCTGCGCTGAAACCCGGTTTGAATGAACGTGCTGGACTTTCGCTGTAAGCAGCTTCGTCCTTGGGAGGTCTGCAGCCTAAATGACCCCTGGTACTTCGCAGCCTCCCATCAACCACAGTGCATTCTATAAATCGGTGTATTTGGAAAGTCACCGCAGCACTACATTGCAATAACGGTGATGGCGTCATTCATACGTATGTCCTATACAGAGGCGTAACGAGGGGGGCGAAATTCCCCGGGCGCCGAGTCAATACAGGGGCGCCAAATCACTGCTGGGTCGCCGAAAAGGCCCAACAATGTCACAAGTACTTTCTTCAACGCAGTACATTTGCTTCTGAAAGACCTCAGGTTCAAACATAGGGGCGCCAAACTTGCTTCTTGCCCCGGGCGCCATCTAACCTCGTTACGCCCCTAGTCCTGTATGCTGTCGGTGCGCATTTGCGCGTTAACTGATCACTATTATCACGTTCAAAACAACAGCACAACCCCGGTTTTTGCACGCTTCAGTTTATTACAATAAATCAAAGAAAGTAACAGATATGCAATGCGAAACAAAAGGGAAAAAGAACGACACAAAAACCGGAAAATGGCAAGACAAACGCAACTAGCCACAGTACCGACTTTGAGGGAACGTACCATCTTTGCTTTTCGTGCAGGGACGTCAGCACACCATTGGCCAGATGGCAACGATGTCGCTTTCCCTCAAACATGTTCTTGATCACAGGACCAATCGTCAAATTATGTTTCGAAAACTTTTTCGCAGTACCTGGTGCAACTTTAAACAGCCAAGGCACAAAGAGTGCATTGTCAGTGGGATTTTTGACAACAGGGGGGATTTTAATTTTGCAGCGAACCGGAAGTTCAGATGCGGAAATTTTGATGCAACCGCATTTTTTTCGAACCAACCTTTTCAAAGTAGAAGTAATGCTTGTAAGTTTATGCCAAATGTGCAATTTTACCTGTTCTCTGGCAGCATACCTTTGCTATGCAAAATGGAGTTTTTCCCTCACTGAAACCAAACTGGGCCATAAAATACCAGAGTACAGCGATACATTGTGTATGTTTCGAGGGTGCTTCACAACTTAGACATAAATTAGTTGAATTTTTTCAATAACGAAAAATAACTTAAAATGCCAAAGCAAACAGACTCGCAGAGGAAACAGAACCGAAGGTTGCAAAAGAAAAACTAAAGGGCGTTGCAGAATTCTCAGAACAATGGAAAGAGTTGAAGAAACGAAGAGCGGGGAAGCGTGTGTCGCAATATTCAAAAGAATTGGAGCTAAAATGTGTAGCGAGAAAGTTGCCAAACCACGTTCAAACACGACAGAATACTGAACAGCGATACATATACAGTATAGCCGTCGACTCGATGCATGCGCTTGGTACAAAAGTTAGACAAGCCCGCGGCACACAGTAAAGAAGCATGCAGATGTGTGTTGAGTAAGGAAACATACTGAAATGATATTAAACGTCAAACGATTTTTAACGATATTATATTAGTACTGGGTTATTTGTAGAACATAAATCACGCGAAAAGGTAGCTCACAACAGCCAGTAATGTGTGTTGGCAAAAAAGCTGACATCAATCGCTGGTAGATTTGCCGAAAAGAAACACCCCTTCTCTGACTATATTCGTACGAAGACCGGTTTCATCGATGACGGTAAATTGCGCGCACAGCCACAAGCGACTGTGTCGTAGGTTGTGTTTGTTTTATGGTTCGCTGCTTGCAGGAGACCGGTAAGTTCTCGTGAACAGTGATACGATAGTCATTTTTCACGCGCAATCAAGCTTCAATTTAAATTAGGTTGAACTTCTGTTTAAAAAAATAAACTAAATGCTTTCAACGTTGCTAAGCGACCCGCACCGTAGTCAAGAAACGGTCTTTTGGTGACAACCAAAGGTATTGAACAAGCTTAAGTGACTTGGCCAGACCCGCGCAACTTTTCACAGGCTGCCATTGGCGTTCCGGTTGATTGCGCGCGGTCGCCGATGACCTACCAGCGCATTGCCGTGCATTGCGAAAGCACAGTACACACACGAATGTACAATACCAATGTTGTCAAGATCCGAAATAAATACGCGACAAGTCCTCGCTGCAGTTCATCCGCCATCTTTGTCGTCGGTTATTCGAGAATGACAACAATGAGCCGTCGCCGTTTTCGCCCGCCCGGGCGCTTCGCGGCCGCCATTTTTGCGCTCCGTCTTCCGCCAATGGCGGAAACGGGCCTTCGTTCGCCCCGCACAGTCAGATTAGGTGGACTTTTCTAAAATTTGGAAGAAGCGGTGGTCTGGGGGGGTGTTGAATGACGTGGAGGCGGCGCCTGTTGAAGACAATCGTGAGCGATTTCAGTGAAGCCCGCATAAATTGCACAGGAAACACTGCAAACTGTTCTCTTTTCCACTTGTTTTCGTTTGAACAAAACGCCATGGCTAGTTAACGGTGAAGCTGTTGTTGCTGTAGCAGCAGGGGCGTAACGAGGGGGTCAAGGAGGAACAATTCCCGGGGCGTCGAATCACTATGGGGGCGCCGAAAATTCCCAACAATGTCACAAGTACTTTCTTCAATACAGTAAATTTACATTTGCTTCCGGAACATTTGCTTCCGGAAGACCACAGGTTCGAACATGGGAGCGCCAAACTTGCTTCTTGCCCCGGGCGCCGTCTAACCTCGTTACGCCCCCTGTGTAGCAACCACGCCAAGTGGAGACCCGGGCAGGTGAGTTATCTGAAAGGGTGGGGGGCTGCGATCGCGGGGACAGAGAAAACAGTTTCGTGTTTTGATGGCTCGGGTGGTGGGGGGTTCTGAGTTTTGAGGTTTTGTTGTTGATTTAAAAATTTAAGAGACATTTTGTTGTTGACTTTTTGAGCAAACAAAAAAACGCTATTTGGCTGATGATCAAAAACAAACTTCTCCAGCACAACACACTCTAACTATTAAACCCCCAGACAAGTACGAGCATACTCACGTTTCTGGCACAGGGGTCGACGCTTGCGCTGACAAGGTATGAGGTTCCATCGTCCTTGTGACGTCACTTCGACGCAGTAGACGTTGCTGAGAATTAAAAAATGTTTTTGTAAACATCTGATCAAACCAGGTGCAGAAAATTTAATTCGTAACTGATTGAGAAACTGATGAAAAATCTTAGGAACGTCCCTTACTGAAAGATGAAGTTCTTATTTTCTGCGTAAAAATGTCGACCGCACGAAATTTTAGGACAACGAAGGTTCTGTTTCTGCGTTTGAAGAGAATATATTTTTGTACGCACGCAGAAATTCTTGCCTGTATCTCTGACGAGACTCATGCACTTAAACAAACGAACAAGCGAGCAAGATGATTGGAGCTAAAATATTTTTCATTGAACACAATCTTACAATGTTTGCAATTAAAATAACGTGAACAAACTGACCATCGCAGGAGGATTTAACTCAGATCGCCTGCAAAGGATGCAAAAAACGCGTGAGAACTCACTTTCGCTTCAAGCGAGCCTCCTGGCTCCGCGGGAATCTTTCCAGATCGCCGGATGCGAGCTTCGTTCTATCGCGCCACAGCAGTGTCCCGTTCTTGAGCTTGATCAATCCGATCCAGTATGTCTGTTGGCGACCGAAGGCGCGCAGGACGTTGTTGATGTACCTGCTGGGCAATTGAAATATAGCATAAAGCGTTCGATTGCAGAAAAAATAGCAATACGCTTGTTTTGTTTCTTGCTTTTCATTTAGAATTGTTGGAAAGATGAAAACAAAGTTTTTATTATGCTAAGTTCGCACTTCTTTCCACGAACTTGGCGATAGATACGAGCACGTAACTTTTTTACCGTTGTCAGGTTCACAGCATAACCGAACGGTCGAAACGTACGGTTTTATGACACAGAGTGGGCAGACATGACCAGCGTCTGAAGACTTCGATTGCCCACGGACTTGGTAGTGCTTCACTGAGAGAAATCAACCACGAAATCCCGGCGTTTGTGCTCACCTCAATTCTTCGCGATTTTTCAAGATGGCCAACGCGCCTCCTTGCCGATGGCAGTACTGGCGTGCTTGGCGAAAACTAAACTTTTCGTCTGCCAGCTGAATCAATGTTCCCGTCACATTGGATAGAAACCAGCCATTGTAGTCGCACTTTTGCTGTCCTCTTTGACCTTTAAAAAGTAGTTGGAAGTTATTGTAATTGCCCTTTTTTCCCGCTAATAAGCTTATGAGCCTTTTCTTAGGCAAAGGCGAGACTTTTAACCGATAATGATGAAGGCTTTCTGGCACGAAACGAGGAAAAAAGTTGCAGGAGATTGCGTTTGCGCCTGCTCAGCGCACACCGCTGTTGCTATAACAACGACGCCGGCATTACAACACACAAAGCATGGTTTCTCGGAAGGCTTGGGTTCGAACTGTTGCAAATCGAAGATACGTCAATTCGCCAACGCAATGAAAGCACCACGGCTACGCTGATCGCTATCTAACCATGCTTGATCGTCATGCAACACAAGGCGGCTAACCGTTGACTCGATGCAGCCAAGTCAGTCGGCGAATGTACTGGAGATTGCGCTGGTGCTGGAATTCAAGGTTTCCCAGGTCACGTGACAAGTTCCGGTTGACTTCCATCAGCACGGCGACGTCCGGAATGACGGCGTTTACTTTCGCAAAGCACCGGGCCGCCTTGTCTGTCATGTTGGTCGATTTGCACTTGCTGCTGGTCCTTAGCTCTACCAAACGCGCACGTAGGTCTTGCGTGGTGTTGCGGAGGTCTGCAGAGCAAATCACTGACGCGCTTCATTCAACCGCTTTGCATGCAACCGGGTTTTTTTTATTTGACCTCGGCGACTGCTGAAGACTGTTTGAGAGATCGCAACTGTTTGATCTGATTATGGAGGTTGTCGCAAAGCGAGGGTTTGGTGCATTTTGGTGGTGGTTGTACACAGCGAGGTTCAGCTGTATTTTGAGAGATCGTTGGAAAAATTTGGGAGACCGTTTCGGTCACTCCCGAAACACCATGAAAGGAACACTGGCATGCAGTGATCGTGAAGCATGCGACTTCTGGCGAAGAAAAGGTGCAAAAGCGGCAATTTGATTTGTTTGATCGCAGCAGCAATAACAAAGCCAAACATGCACCTCAAAACCGCAGTGATGTAAGGAACAAACTGAGGCAAAGGCGTTTTTGCTGACAACTCTTTTGTAGCCAGGCTTCAGAGTGAATTACTGTGCACTTAATCAACCATCATGCTGGTCATCTTTCAGCGAGGTAGTAAATTCGCTCCCCCCCACCTCCTATCTCGTCACGCAGCACTGTGACTTCCTTCTCCTTCTCCGTGGCGCATCGCTTCTCCAGTCTCGTCAGCTTCTCGGAGTTGATTCTCGCCTCCAGCGCCATCCGCTCTCCAGCTTTCGAGAAATTTCTCAGCGTTTCGCTGCAGCGAAACAGCTCGAGCTGCATGTCGTGGTTCTCCATCCGGAGTCGGCGAACCGTACTTTCCGTAGCGCTCGTCTTTGAGTCGACGCTGTTCAACCTGGGGGGGAGGGTGAAAGCGTTTTGCGAAAGCGTTTCACGTCTTTGCCTCGAGACCCTGTACTCGTTATCGCGTGAAGTTTTTACTTGTCAGGATGAATTACTCAGGGCGAAAACATTAAGTCAGACAACACTGCACAGTCCGACAAGAACAACTTGTGTATGCACAACCTCATTGTTTGAAGAAGAAACCGGAAAATGACAAGAAATTCAAGCTACTTTTTCTTGCAACAGTACATGCAGGTAGCGTTAGGACTTTGCAAACCGTCTGTCTATTGTTGCTTGTGGAAAAAAAATACGTAAATGCGTCAACGAGAAACGTACTTCCGCCAAGCGTCGTTCGCCTTCGCGAT
>JGI24159J19872_10014847_pt1 | contig 10049 bp, 6 predicted proteins | sample Ectturendosymbi4_FD_19872 | JGI IMG/M metagenome (IMG submission 19872) | reverse complement strand
TGCCTACCACAAAATTCCAAGCGCCACCTTAAACCATACGAGCAATCCGAACGTATGCGTAAACGATAAGACAGATGAAGTGATATTTTTTTTATTGAAAATTTAATTAGATGTATCCAGTAGTATAGTTATTTCAGACATTCATCCATATTGCAACAACAAAAATGATCGGCATTGATTACTAAAGGCGTTATGGGATTTATCTTTGAATTGTTGATCTATCTTTGCCCAAAGAGTAGCTCCTCGATGAGAAATTGTTTTTTGCCACCGTTCGTTGAAACTTGTTGTATAAAATAGTTTTGGTTGGTTGCATATCTTGTATTATGACAATGAACTTCAGCCTTTTTCTGAAACAAGTCTTTAGATGATGTCGGCAGCATTTCATGGTGAAATTTATGCATCAGTTTAGCTAATTCTAATTTATAAATATCGTGAAGTTTCAGAACATTGAGAGATATATACAGAGTTGTAATATGACAACTATAGTTGTTATATGTAATAGTTCGTAGAAAATTATTGTGCACTACTTCTAGTGGTTGCAAAACAGAATTAGTAGCTGTGCCCCATGAAACAATGCAGTATTTTAGATGACAATGCACACGATTGAAATATAACATTTTTAAAACATCAACTGATACCACATTTCGAATTTTATAGAATAAATATGATGCCCTAACTAGTTTTGATTTTATGTATTTCACATGAGATTACCAATCTAACGAGCTGTCTATCAACCCCCAAGTATTTTGCACATGTTGTTCGTGGAAAGCAGCTGTCATCAATTTTCGATTTGGAACGAACAAGTTTCTGATAGATTGCTATTATTTTTGAAAGGTTTTGTAAGCATAAATATTGATTTGGACTAATTTTAAGGACAATTTGTTTGAGCGCAACCTGTTTTCTACTTTAATTAGTTCAAAGAGCCAAGTTACTCTTGGAGTTTAAACATTCGATAGATTTTATCTCCCAGATTCGAAGTTGAATATACGAAACTTCAGCACTGTTGGCCCCCCTGGAAAAAATTCATCCGACGCCCATTCTTGCAATATAGAAGCTTGAGGTTCGGCTCATGGGAAAGTGTTCTTATAGGGTAGGAGACTAGAATTTGCCAATCCCTTGGACCACGCTGCCCCTCGCTCAGAGCTACAGCAGCCATACGGCTCCTCGGAATGAGGTAATACCCATACGCCACAGGAAAAACATTCGTCCAGAAACAAGTAACCAAATGGCTATTTTAAACGAAACAGAGTGAAACGATGGAGTGGGAACATCAGACATCATTGCCAGCAGTGAGCACTCATGAAAGGCCCATCAACTTGAACGAAGTCTTTTGGAAAAAATATCTTCTATCTCGGCCGTTCTACCCTCCTGTTCTTCGCGTGGACCTTCCAAGCACATCACTTCAACCGACGTTCTTTGAAGCCTGCTACGAAATATCCACCGCCTTTGAGTAAGTGCAATTATGTGATGAGTAACGTTGCAGTTCCACGAAAAAGGAGGGGCCTTGTGTCACGCATTGCCCTATTCAAGCTTACGGTAATTTACTACATAAGGTACTTGCTCACGCAACACAAACAAAACGTTTTTGCTATTGATTTGCTATAATAGTTTCTGAAAGGATGTTTTTCTCACTTCTTCCAGCAGCTGAAAAAATAATTTGCCAACATAAAAAATGATATGTTTGTTTTTTTGCACAGGGCTTCTTGCAAAAGTAGAAGTGGTTCGCCAGAAGCAAAGAAACGGAGACTATGTTTTGGGCCTCCCTAAGTATAAAGAACGATAAATCTATAGTATATTACAATACAATATAAGCCTTCGTTCCAGGTAATTGCTGCACTAAATCGTCCGGTAAACCTTTCCTCCATGAAAGCACGAATTTACAATTTAATATTCTTTGCAGATAGAAATTTGTAAAAAAAAACATGAGCAGCGAACAGATGGATGCCAGACGCATTTCAGTCTGAAGGTCAAAGGTATGTCAGAAATTGCTTGGAGCCAACATGTTTTGTAAATGAAATGGATTAACAGAGTGTATCCATTTCGGCACACCGTATTTTGGCGGCTGCAAGTCACATCTCAACATTGTTTTTTCATCAGTTCACGCGACCTACAATCAAAGGAGCTTAACGCTTTTAATGGTATTTTGTCTGACGCTCTTTGTGTTCAGTGTTGCTTTGAAGGATTCAAATGGTCTCAAATTTTTTCAATGCTGGTCTCTCAAAATACAGTGGAACTTGTCTGCAAAAGCACCACCAAAATTCATGACCATCTCGGTATTCTCATGAAATAGTTGCGGTCTGTCAAAATGTCTTAACGGTCACCAAGGTCAAACCTGAAAACACCCGATTTGTGCCTAAGGGCGGCTTTAATTCTTTTTGTTGTAACCTCTCCGTTGGCGTTGCGATGAATGTGCGATTCACCACAAACGGGATGTGGGCGAAGAAGAGCAACCATAGAAATATGTGGCACAAACAAGCAATATTAGAGTTGACCATGGCATGTGTTCACCATTGTAGCTTGCTGCCGCAGTGTGAAGCTTTGCGCACTTGCTGGTCGGGTTTTCCTATCGCAAAAAAATGGTGTTGTGGCCAGCATGTGAAGGTCGTGCCAGATGCAACCTTCGCAAAAAGAACGTGCGATCGGTAGGGGTCGTTGTAAAAAGGAGGGGATGTTGTTGCAACCTCTCGATTGGCGTTGCGTTGAATGTGCGATTCACCACGCGCGGGATGTGCGCGAAGAATATCACCCATACATATGTGACACGAACAAGCAATAATAGAGTGATCATGGCATGTGATCTCTATTGTTGCTTGCTGCCACAGTGTGACGCAGGGTAGCCAACACTTCTCACAACAAATATACCAAATCTAGTCTAAGTATATATCCAAATTGATATGTGCAACAAAAACTTGCAATTTAATGCTCTTTTACTCTTTCACTTAGTAGAACACTTGCGGTTGAGTAGTGCCATCGGCATCAGAGTGATGATGAACGCTCAATTTCTACTTCTTTAACTTTAGCAGAGACCGATTTCTTAGCCACTAGAAAATTTAACCTTCCAACACCTGCAACTACATTTTCCTTTCTTTTGTGGTCCAGCGCATTATGCTGTATAGTAGCTGCTTTGCGGTTTGCAATTTTCTTTTTGCACAGTTAGAAATGACAGCACCGGCAGAACACTGCTTTGCAAGCCAGAAGCAATGTAAGTTCAACAATCTACAGTATCAGTCACTCTTTGCTAAATCTTCTGCCACTCTCATGCGCAACATTCCAAGCTTTGGATGCATTGGCTGACTAGAATCGTATACCTGAAGCCAAGTTCAATTTTTTCGGAACTTCTCAGCTCACTTCCCGCCTTGGTTTCCGCTAACCCGCTTACTTCCATGTCAGGCGAAATCACCAAACTTTTGTAATATTGCTGTATCACCACATGATTTCTCTGTTTCCGCTTTGTAAGATCACAAAGAAATTGGTATAAAGTCTCAACTAAACTAGGGTTACCATATCTGATAAAGCACAATTCCTGACGGATTTATGTTAGTCACTTTGACCAATTTTTGCAACGAAAACACTCTTATTATGGTATGAATTCCCGAAAGCACTCTTATCATGGTACGAAAACTACCTTTCCGGAAGCATGGACGTTTCGCCTTCATCTTGTCAGTAAATTTACATTTTCGCTTAGCCATTTTTCACGGTAAAAATTACAAGTTTAATCTTTAGCACTAAATAATTCTTATTGTGAAAACATTGCGGTTAGATTTCATAAAATGCATTATTCCAAAATCCCTGACATTTAAGCACTTTTTAGCATTTCTCCCTGATGCATATTTGGCCACTACAATCCCGGACATGTCCGGGAAAAACCTGATGTATGGTAACCCTAAACTAAACCCTCTGTCAAAAATATACCAAATTTTGCATTATACCAAATCAAATTTATATACCAAGCACTTTGAAAATATACAAAAATTTTCAAATTTGGTGTATATACTGTACATACCAGTTGGCAACACTGGTGTGAAGCTTTGCGCAGTTGCCGCTTGGGATTTCCGATCGTAACGCTTTACTGCAGGGGTGTGCAACAGGCGGGCCACAACCCGGACCGCCAAGCCATTTAGTGTGGCCCTTGCCAGCACTGATTTTTCCTCATCATGCACGAAAATCCTAATGTACATGAAAAAACTAAAGTGTACATGAAAAACACAAATTTTTCGTGTGGCCCAGCTAGATGTCTGAAGTTGGTTATATGGCCCACCGACAAAAAATGCTGCACACCCCTGCTTTACTGCATAAATTAAAACAGTAAATAATTGAATTGAGTCCTGCCATGCTCGTGAAACTGCTATACGGTTGATTGGACCTTACCGTGTGAACAAAGCAAACAGGACATTTTCGTGTTTCAGCGACACATTGCTCAACGGTAAACTAATCTGAGAAACAGCCTCACATCTAAACGTTTCGTATCTTAACGAGTAGCTTTTTGAAAACACATACTAAAATTACGTTTCTTGGCAGGTCATACTAGCAACGAAAGGCGAAGCCGGAGCCACAGTTGACTGAAGAGCACGTAAATCCACTTGAACTCCATCGGAAAAGGGAATTGGAATTAAGTCATTCTGAAGGCAACAGTAGAAGATGAAACTTTGGTTGCACAGCAACTTATAGACCAGTAGCTTCTAATCAACAAACGCAGAATTAAAAAACTTGTTGAAAAATATAACAGATGCGGGGACGGTGAACTTTCAGTTCACCCTTGTTCCACAAGTGTTTGGAAGCACGCTAAACACATTGTCAACGTCTCGCGCTATGCACTAACTACAGCCATAGTAAATTATTATGCAATCGAGAGGTGGAAGCTTTTACGTTGTTTCTTTTAATCACAGTCGTCGGTTTCACTTGCCATCTGTTGTGTTTTTACCATTTTATTGAAATATTCTTGACAAATAAAAAAGTGCATTAAGTTGGAAAGGAAAGTGAATGATCACATCCAGAGTGCCACGACGTAATAAAAATCAACAAAAAGTTTTTAAGGATTGTATTTCTTCCAAATTAGCGATTCTTCAGAAGACCTATTTCTGCTACTCAAAAGACTTTTAGTTGCGGCCATATAGTCACTTTGTAAAATGTAAATCCAGTTCTCAAGATTTTCAAAAATAGTTAACGACATTTATTAAATTCAACCTACACAAAAGCTTAACGAAATTAGTTTTTAAGTTCATCTCGAAACACCCTGAAGGTGATAGCAATAACGGTAAAGTTGAAACCAGCATTTTCTGATGAAGTGTGAAGTTTAGGTACTACAGCCAGGGCCGCAACCAGCTGATAGCTTCGGAGGTGGGGCAAAATGATGCAACTTGTTGCTGTGACTGATAACCAAATATGATTTTGAAAATTCCGGGAGGCAATTGTCCGGTTTCCCTCTCTGGTTGCGGGCCTGCCTATACAGCACTTCAAAGAGGACCTTATTTGTATCCTTACGTCAGTTTGAATGTACTTTAAGCCCAAACGGTGGACAGTGGATAACAGCATTTGAAATTGCTGTAAAGTGCGAAGATAACTTGGTTGCTTAAATCTAAACGTAAAGTCTAAATAGCGACACCTTGATAGTTCTGCAAACAATAGATTGTAATGTAGGCAAACATAGCACCAACCGTTGCGGTTTTTCGATACTTCCTGCATTACACGTGACCACCTCGTCATCTTTTCTATCCTTTGAAATGTTTTACTTCGTTCCTACTTGGTGTTTTGTTGCATGTTTTTCAGCAGGATCTTAATAAAAAGAATTCATCGTAACTGGTAAGAGATAACGCATCTCAAGGACGTGAGTACCACACACCAAGGTCGAAAGCCACCAGATTTTTAATGTCTCGTGAAAAAGTTGTATCGATCCTGACAGTGTCCGGCTATTTTGATCAGTGAAAATAGTATCCCTTTTGTGTGTGAACATAAGTGCTCCTCACTGAGAACCAGCAGGGTTGCTACTCCGATCAATGGTTTGCATTACTTGGAAAATGGTCTCTTTGAAATTGAGCGGCAAAACTGACTTGTGAGTGTTTTGGACGTGGGCAGAAAACAAATATGATTGGTCGAACGGGTTATTTCAGTCAGCAACATGCCATACAGTAATATTAACCGGCCAGCCTATTTCAAAATTACCTTAATTTTGTATTTTGGCAATAACACAAAGAAACTGGATAAAAAGGTGTTAATGGCTTACATTTTACATCCATTTAATAAAATTTTCTGAAGCAAAGGATTCATTGCAGGTCCAGGGGTTTTCAAGGGAAAAATGCGCTTTCAGGCAAAAAAAGCTTTTGAAATATGCAGAAACGTGACTTTTCCTGCAGCTACTATTACAAACTATTTTTGAAAACTCAGGCAAGTTAACAAACCAGTTTCATCAAAAACTTTTTCGAAAACCGTGTACTATCACCAGTCTTTTCGTCTCAGTAATTTTATTATTATCGACAACAAACTACTGTTCCTGGTTGTACCTGCCAACTAATGAAAATTCTACAAAAACAGCCTGCAGGCCTAGGCAATTGTGTGCAAACAAAATACCACTTTAAGAAAATTTTAATCTTTCACTGCATTTTCATCGATACACATGGTTAAAGCTGCGGTGGCTGTCTGCAACAGCTTTTTCAATGACTTGAAAAACGCTGCTAACACTAACAAAAACTGTTGTCAAGCGTTTTGTATTGCGGGTGTGCTGGCAAATATCTCTCAGTGGGAACATCTGATTTAAAAGCAGTGCAAAGAGTGTTGACATTGAAAAAATATTAATACTTGAGAAAAAGAGGGTAACTATATTCAAAATGCCATTTTTATCCAGGCACGACGGCATGTAGAGATGAACCGAAATCTATTTATGATTTTCAAATCCGATCTAAAAATTCATTTCAAAATCCTATCCAAACCCGAAAACTGACAGTTTTAATATCCAAATCCTATTAAATCCCAAGTCATATCACTGTGATTAAGTTATATGTAATCCAGCTCGAAGATTAAAAAAAATACCTTGGAAACTAAATCAAGTTAATTAAGCTGTACCTATGGCTCACAACATAATAGTTGACACGTCAAGGTAATCACGATCAGCCAGGTGCGCAACCGGGGAGGGGGGGGAATTTGGGGCATTTGCCCCACGAAAATTTTAAAACAATGCATTATTGAGTACGGAACCAGGCGTTTGTATTAGGCTGCTGACTTTTACTCCGTCTTGATCGTTCGGTCTGCATCTTTATTAAAATTTAAAAGTTATCCTTTTCGGAAATGCTGCGAATAGAACGTTTTCTGTGACAGTTTGCAAAAAAGTTGTGCCACGGTTGAAGAAGCGCGATAACGTCAATCGTACGAAATTTAATGAAAATTACCCCCCCTCCGAAATAAAGGGCTGGTTGCGCCCCTGCTATTGGCATCAATGCGATGAGATGCTCAGTAATAGCGTGAAAAATATCAAACCAGAAATATTATCAGGTATATAACACAAGGGCCACATCAGTACTATAGGTGGGCATACCATATTTTTGTGACTGAAAACCGGGACGCTAGAACAACGAGCCTTATCAGATAAACGCGGTTCATATCTCACTTGGTAGCTGTTTTGGATTCCTGTAGCAAAGACACCAAGAAACACTAAAACAATACATTTTACTAAGAAACAAAACAGTGTTGAAGCATTTATAAATTTACATATTCGCCCAATCATACTTTTCTGTAGACAATACTTTCTTCAAGAAGTGTTTTTTTCGATTAATTTTGTCCCAAAAATCACAGCAGGAAAAGTCATTATTAATTTTACACGTGAGAAAGGCTTTCACATTCTGTTCCAGCATTGTGCTTCTGTTATCAGGCCACATGTTATTCATGATGGATGACTGAATGCCTTGCCTAACCGGGACTTATTTGTTGACTGACCGGGACGCCGGGACAAAGCCTGTAAACCGGGACTGTCCCGGATAAAACGGGACGTGTGGTATGCCTAACTATAGGCTGCACATATGATGATGAACTGTGGTAAATGTTACTAGCTAACAGGCAGGGCGGGCCTTAGCATGAGCGGGGCCCAATTGGAAGCACTTTTACGGAGCCCCATCTTTGCATCTTTTCAGACTTTTTGCAACTTCCAATTTGATAACTAAATCTCAGAAATGAAGACGCGAATCTGTGTGAGACTGATGCCATAATCCTTGTTTCGGTAGTACGTCATTAAGCAACTCTCACCATAAGAACATCGATGAGCCTTACTTCGCTTAAAACGTAAAACTGTCACTCCTGTTGCTTTGCAAATGGTTTTTCTGTAAATATTTCTTTAAAAAAATTATGTTAGTTTTAAAGAAACCGGTTGTTTTTTGCGAGCCTGTGATATTCTGTACACATAATTAAAACTAGGTTTATTTCAATTGTTTTCGTCAAATGCAGGTTGCCTCGTCAGATTTCTTTGAGAGGGAAATTGAATAAGACTGACTTAGCAGCACACATTTGCACTTAAGAACTAAACTTTCAGCAGGCAGTAACTGTTGAAACAGCAATAACTATCCAACCTTATTGAACGTATTTTCCAGCAACTATTGAAACTTGACCTGCCAAATACGAAACGATTATAACCGCAACAGTAAACAACTTCCAGCTTCAAAACTTAAGCCCTCTCTCTGTTGATTAGCTGCTATTGAAAAATCTAGACTATATTATTGAAAAACAGAGATAATAATTGTTAAGATTGAAGAACGAATTATGATCATTAAGAGCGTTACAAATCGCGCAGTTCACTGTGATACACGTTGGCAACAGGCCCACGCTTAAAAAAACTGTGGGCCCCGTGCCGGCACTACACAAACAGCTTCAATAGAAAGTGTAAGTTTGCGTAGGCTAGTGGTAAGCGTAGCGCGGGGCCCGATTGGAAGCAATCGGTTCAATCGGCTAAAGGCCGGCCCTGGTAGCAGGTACAGTTTTAATGCACGTGTAACAACCATGAGTCAAGAAAAGGGACTAGATCAGGGATTCCCAACGTTTTTACGATCTTGTATCACTTGGGCACCGCGTATTGTCCACGCGTACCACTTCTTCCAGAACAATTAATTTTATTGAGTCTTAGTTTATTCAGAAGAATAATATACAATAACAATAAACGACCACAACTAATTTTGATGAGATTAGTGTTTTTGTTTACCTTTTACTAATTGGTCGATGCGTGGCGTAAATTTGTTAACAGTGCATCGAAAGCATGGACACAATTTGGTGGGGGACACGAGGGACGTGAAATGCAACTGGCTTTGCTCTAACGTTGTTTGTCACGTATTCGGAAACAGGTAGCGTAAAATTTAATTATTCCAGTGCAAATAGCTTTAGAAAGTTACATTTTCAGGCATATCTCTGCGAAGTTTTTGCCGAAAAAAAAAGCAGCACTATTGTGGAAGATTGGTTTTAGGCACGCCTGTAACCAGGGGGGATAAGCCCCTCCTATAGTTCCCCCCCCTAGAAAAAATGTGTTGGGCATAGTTTAAAAAATTTAGGCCCCTCTCAGAAAACTCTTCGCCCCACCTGGTATCCTAAGCTAGTTATGCACCTAGTTTTAGCATGGGCAGTTTTACTAAACACCGTCTTCGACCATCAGTAATTAAACAAATTTCAGCCAAAACGATGAAGTTTACCTAGGTATGTATTGACCTATAGCTGAAAACTTGGGGACTTGACCAGGAATTAAATATAAAATATACATTTATCCTCACTTCTTGTGATGTCGCGACAATGGTGACCAACAATTCCAAGATATATTTATTCCGTGACTCCTACACTTTGCGACTAGTGCTTGTGCTGAATACATTGGTTCGTAAGTCATCTGATTTACCTAAGTTTAACCAAACCCACTATACAGCAATGTTTTCATCCAAGTGTGAAACATTTGCTTTACAGGTACATGACACCTGGTTTTGCTAGACATTCTTTTCGTGTTAATGCAGGTGAAACCTGGTACTTTTTTGCCAATTCACCGTTGTGCATTTTCATTTCTCTTTACTTTGAAATAATTTTCCTGTCATTATGCA
>JGI24159J19872_10014844_pt1 | contig 10051 bp, 11 predicted proteins | sample Ectturendosymbi4_FD_19872 | JGI IMG/M metagenome (IMG submission 19872) | reverse complement strand
TCGTGTTTACGCTTTAGGGTTTGGTTTCATTAAACTGAAGTGAATGTTTTCTATGTATCAGTAAGGACAACTGAAAATTACGAGTTTGATAAGATTAGCACTGCTGGAGTGACTGGAAACGCCACTAATTATAAAAACAGCCAGGGCGACAATTCTATAATATGTTCAACCAGAGATGAAATTTCGCAGACCTACCGGGAATTTTCACCACGAGCCGCCACTGCCACCACGTTTTGCAGACCTTTCGTCCACTACGCATGTTTAATATTATGTTCCGAGATAGTTCACCTGGATTTCTATAGGCCTACATAACCAACAAACGAAAGTTTTCTTGCGTACTTTATCCGCATTCTCAATTCTTGTGTCGTTCAGCAAGATTCGATCTTGCAAACCGGGGTGTGCGTCAGCCAGTCTAGCTGCACACCTTCTATTCTCGATTGCTCGTATTCGACGAGACATTAGCGCACCCTGATTTTGCAGTTGTAAATCGCTCTGACGCAGTGCCGAGTATATAGCTCTGACGTAGTATTGATGAGTGTGTTTCAGTCCCCTGTTTTAACGCACAGCTTGACATTTTTGCAGTTATGAACTGCTGTGTGGTAGCCTTGAGTGTATTTTCCTCCGATATCCTAACTTCAAGCGCTGGTGGTTTATTTTCAGTGCAATGGCATAAAATAACGAGAGTTCGTGTGGACGAATTTGTATATTGTGTCAACAAACTTCGCCAAAACGTTGGTTTGGAAACATGATTATGACGTCACAAACAGCGCGCGCCAAATACAAATGACCACCATATGCCACTGATTGAAAACCCCCATGAACATTTTCTGCGTACGCCACTGGAGCGAACAACGATTGTATGCTGTGTGTGTGTTGTCTGCTCGTTGTGCTGTGGACTGTACGCTCTCTTCTTTGGTGGTGTGGGAGTGGTAGCAATCGTTTGTAGTGAGCGCAGATGTCTTAGGAAGCTAGGTAAGTAAATTATTGAAAGTACAATATAGATTACCGGTAGTTCGCGTTTAGAGTAGCCTACTGCATAACTGATTGGGAGGAGCATAGAAAACTGCTGCTCAACCAGTACAGTACTACAAAACCGAATTTTGAAACAAATGGCGTTTACCTACACAAGATGAAGTTTAAATAGTATTCTTTAAATGTTTAAAATTTTCAAAGAAATTTCATTTATACCAACTCAATTTGCCAAATTTTATCTTATGTACAAGTATAATGGCGAAATATTGTTTTTGCTCGTGAGGCAAAATAGACACAACAGTGCTTTTGCTTTATGAGGCAAAATAGACACTGCCTACCTTATGGGCCAGGCTGGGTACGGGTCAAAATTTGGAGGTTACGAGTACAGGCTGGGTTACGGGTTTGGTGTTATGGGTCGGTCCGGGTCATAAAAATGTGAGCCCGTGACATCTCTGATGTGATGACAAATGTCAGGTTTCCAATTTTTTTTATTTTATTCATGTCACATACATGAGCAAAGTCAAACACAATGCAATAACACAAATTAGAATCAGAGGCGAATGGGCATCCTAAGAGTGAAATTGCAGAAATTAAAATACGGTGGCCAAATGCTTTTTCGTATTGTAAGGCTGCTAAGTTGCTGCATGGATTCAATTTTTCGAAACATAAATGTATTTTTCATATTCCTCAATACTAGAATTTGGCAAGGGTGCAAAAAAACAAGCAGTTGCCCCGGGCATCATCAGACGTTTACACGCCCTGAATAGAATGCGATCAGTGTGTTGGGAGTGAAACAGTTAACAGAAGTAAGGTTAATGCATATGCTAGAAATATGAGTGGCAATGTTAAAAATGTAAGTTAGGAATGAAGAAACTGCAGTTACAGTAGCAACATCAAACTGTAGTAATTTCATTAAAAGTACCGATGTTGTTCTGCATAGGTGTAGTCTAGTTCTAATCTGAGTTGCCAGATATTTTCTACAGCTTATGGCCAATATCTTAACCGAAAATGGCCAAAATGGTTGTTTTTCATAAAGTTATGGCTAGAAATACGACATGTTGTAACTATGAATGGTAATTTGTATGTAACCATAGGCGTTGGGAACCAATGTTTGGGAGGCATGATATTTTCTGGCCGAAATATCTGTTTCTGCCAAAGAAACAAGCTTTGACACTAAAACAGCAATTTCTGCCATGAACTTAAATTTGCATCTTCCCACATAACATTGTTTATCTCCATGATTGATTTTAATTTGGCGGTACGGAATGCATTGTGTAAGGCAGTGCTTTTCAACCTTTTTGCTGCAGCGGAACATTCCGCCAATGTTTGCGTTGCTCATGGAACCCCATGCAATGACCCGAGTGTCTATGTTGCTGCAACCGCATAGAACTGTGGTTGCAAATTTCCTCACATATTGGGTGTTTCGGCGGAAGCCCTGTTGCAAAACACTGACGTAAGGTATACTCTTCAAGCAAGTGACCGCCCCGGCACCGACAAAACAGAGGTGATCTCGTCAGGTGCCCCTTGACGTCAATCAAACCTTGAAAGGCCTTGCCTGCCAGGACCGGACCATGCAGTCTTAACAGCTTTGGTCGCGCGTTCTCAACCCAGCGTCTTTTGCTGCACACAACGCACGTGACCAACTGCAACCGTTGCTCCTCAACGAGCGTTTCGCGTCAACCTGCAATTTTGTTACCGTGCCTACGCGTGTCGCCTTTGTTACGCAGGAAGTGACGCTCAAGCTTTATTTGAATTGCAGATAACCTGCAAGTGACTTGTAAGCTTGGCAAGCCATGGACGAGTTCCAGCACAGTGTCGCGCTGTCAACTGGATTATCTTGTCATGGTGAACAGAAATTTAGGACTTTTAGAGACAGTCCTGAAGCGCTAGTTTGTTTCCAAGGGTGTTTGCTTTCGGATTATGTACTGCAGCATTCCAGATAACGTATGTCTCGCTATCTAGGTTTTCCATGGCGCGTCTTGTGTCCGACATGATACCGCAATTTTGAAACCTTACGCAGATAAATTGGCTCTTGCAATGAAAAATATGGAAAACTTATGCACAAGAGTTGGCTCATCAAAAGAAAGTAGTGAACACACTTTTCAGAATAGTTTTGGCAACAAATATTGTTCTATACCTTTGGAACTATATGGTCGATGGCAAGACGAGAGCACTAAAATATAGTTAAAAACGCAACCGTGCAAAGTATTCTTGTTGCAATTCATTAAAAACCACTCCTTCGCCTTTCAAAGCTTTCATTGAAATTAAAAAATTTCAACTATACTTTCAAAGGGTTTTATTTTTAAACAATGCGCTTGCATAAAATTGTTTTCTTCACCTTTGAAAAACAACATCTGACTGATTTCGGTTCCGAAACACGTACATTTTAAAAGACGCCGTCGTGCGTTTCCCAGTTGATTTACGATGCTGTCGTAACAATGGACCTGCTGTCAGCGTCATCGTCCATGGGATGGTTTGCTTTGCAGGAGCATGGCAAAGTAATCAAATCTCTGCGTGCACCAACCAACCTGTGTGCGTATCGTGGTTTCAACTGAGTCCCACTGTCACAAACAGTTTACCTTTTTGTCGAATTAGCATAGACACTCATTGGTTAAGGTACAGAGTTAGCGAACGGTTATATTTTACGATCCAGATCCAGTACTGAATTTTTTGAAACTCAATCCAAGTACAACCATAGTCCATAAATTTTTAAATGTCAAGTTCAAGTCCAAATGAAGTCCAGAAAATTAACAAAACACAGGTTGTGAATCAGCATTGATCATCATTGGTTGAGGTCAACCTTTGCCGTTCCTCACAGTGACGGGAATATTGCCACTGTTATTTTCTTTTGTTTTCGCTGGTGGTGGAAGCTTCTCGAAACTTCCACTGTAGGCGGGGCCGTAGCTATGGGAGGAGGGGGGGAAGGTGCGGTCGCCCCCAAATGCGTTGGACTGCAACCGTTGAACCGTTTAGCAAAAATAAACTTTATTTTTCTGGCTAGCCCCTCGACTGTGAGTGCAGATCACCAGGCCTGCCCCAGGCAGGTCAATATCCTTCGACGAGTCCCAGGGACAAGTGGAGTAATAGTAAGTATAGTGTTACCAGGGGGCGTAGCGAGGGTAGATGGCGCCCGGGCCAAGAAGCAAGTTTGGTGCCCCCATGTTTGAACCTTAGGTCTTTCGGTAGCAAATGTACTGCACTGAAGAAAGATCTTGTGACATTGTTGGGACTTTTCGGCGTCCCCCATAATGGTTCGGCGTGCGGGGAATTGTGCTCCCCTTGCCTACCCTCGCTACGTTCGTGGATGTTACCCAAGCCCATATCCAGGGGGGCGCAATTTTTTAGCTGCAAAATTCTTCGCCCCCCTGAAAAAATGTGTTGGACATAGTTTAAAACTATTGGATATAGTTCAAAAAATTTGGGCCCCTCACAGAAAACTCTTCGACCCCCCGGTGTCCCAAGCTGTTTACGCCTCCGGCTGTTACCAGTAAAGCAATAGCAAGTATGGTGTTACGGGACGAACGAGGCCGCTAGTTGAAGAGACTGGTGCAGCATTCAGCATCGCACTTGGACCGCTGTGTCCACGCAAATGCACTTTGGCTTGATGTTCGGATAGATAAATACAGCCCAAGGGATAGAGGAACGTCATTGCACTTTATTCAAATGGGTACCGGAAAGGAGCGGCCTGTACCGCTCCCCCCCCAATAAATAACGCGCTCCTTTCGTGACAGTTTTCAAAAACAGAAAACCTGAGTTCGACTTTTTCGCTTATTTGATAGGATTTTCCCAGTTCGGCAAAAACTGGGATTTTCCCAGTTGCGGCCCCCGCCCCCCCAGAGAAGTGGGAGGTGCGGTCCCCCCACAGAAGTGGGAGGTGCGGTCCCCCAACAGAAGTGGGAGGTGCAGCCCCCCGGGCTCCGACACAGTTGCGGTTCGGAGGAGGATTTTCATCCACAAACTTCTCCCCTCGGCCACGCCCCCCGCGACATGCCAGGTCCTTGGCACGCCTCTCCTGCGTCCGCGCGCGTTATTTTCGCCACGATTCTGACGTCACAAAGCGCTCAATCAGAACTTGGTCATTTGTCGGTGAGTGTCGGATCTGGTCCGATGCGCTTCGATGGCGCGGCTCGATGATTGGACGGCGCTCAGCTCTTGCAACGCTTGATCGAGCTTGACTTGCAGTTGCTTGGCAACGGGCGGGTTTCTAAAATAAACAAACGCGATAAACGGTGGTCGGGAACAAAGGCGGGAAGGTTCTTTTGAGCAGTTGTTTGCACGTGCGTGGCTAAAAAACGAATCGAAAATGCACGTCGACTACAAGTTGAAAAGGTGGACGAGATCCGCACGTTCACAAATGCGCACTTGGGGGATGGAGCCATGCCCCCTGTCCCCTCCCTTCCGACGCCCATGCTCGGGGCGTTTTTTCAGATGCAGGGGCGGCGATATATGTCCACGACCTTGTTTGTTGCGGGCGATCAAAATCTTTAAATGCAGTTAGAAGACGTAACAGTCGGTTCTAATGTTAACTGTGTCACGTCACAAACGTGATTGTGTTACGTCACAAACCGCACAAACATAACTGCGTGCTGGTTAAGCCAGCAACGGGCAGAGATTACCGTTGACGCAAGAACAGCAGCGTCTGTTCGCTTTTGGACGGAAAAACTGTTTACTCACTTATTTCTATTTCGAGCAACCGATTCTTTGAGCTTCGCGACTTTCGCCTTAATTCGTCGCATTTCAGTGTCGTTTTTCAACAATTGCGAGCTCAGTTTCTTCCGGTGTGACGTCACGCCGCACTCGTTGATGCCGAACGAGTCCTTCTTCGTTGACGTCACATTCAACGTCACGTCCTGCGCCGCTTTTCGATCGCCGAGCGTCTTGTTGAGGAAGTGGAAAACCGACGGCGGGCGATGACGACGAGAAGCGCCGGCGTGCTCCTGCGCCCCCGCCTGGCAAGGAAAAAATTTTCAGCATTCCGCATGAGCGAGCACTGAGCAAAGCGCTGAACTTTCAAAATAAAAAGATAACTTATAAGGGAAACAGGAAACGTATCGATTTTTGAATAACAAGATATTTCACACTTGCCTCTGCACCTGTCTGAAAGTATCTCTGGAGCACACTTAAGCACCAATTAACACCTTTGCAACATATTCAAGCACCAATTAACACATCTGGAGCACCGATTAACACATCTGGAGGACAATCAAACACCAATTAACACATCTGGAGCACACATGAGCACCGATTAACACATCTGGAGCACCAATCAACACATCTGGAGCACAATCAAGCACCAACTAACACATCTGGAGCACACATGAGCACCAATTAACACGCCAACACTTAATTTCTACAATTTACCGAGCAAACACCCACTTAACCATCACCGCATATGAGCCCGGAAAATGCAAGAGTTGAGAACAGACAAAAATGGCTTGAGCAGAAATCGATAAATCACAGCAGGGCAAACACTTTTTGCTTATAACTTATTTTGTACAGTCGCTATATATTAAAGCGAAGAGAAAAGACTGCAAGTAACGGTTCCATTAAACCTACGCGAGGTACATGTTACGAATGAAAACTGGTTTCTTTTTTGAAAGGTCAAACTGGGCAGAATCGCTGAAACGTGCCACACGCCAACGGTAAGTTTGTTGTTTAGGAACGCATTTCACGTTTCACAGATAAACGCTCTTCTTTGAAAATGTGGCAACTTATATCTCCCTCAGCGGTTGTTCATTACTACAAAACAGTGCTGGGGCAAATAATGGCCGACGCTGCAACCGGACCCGTGCTGCAAATGTCCCGCGTAAACCAAAGGCAACACTCTCCTACGCCAAAACAACACATGTATGTGGTGAAAAGCAAATACCACAGGAGCAACAACAGCAGGCCCAAAATTGGCCCGGGACACAAAAACGTCCCGCGAGGATAGCAAGTTGCCCAAACTTCCTTTCAGTGAAGTCGTGCACATGTGAAATTCTCGTGACCAGCTATAAGGAAATTGGATGCGTTCCTTTATGTTGACAAACCGCTCACGAGCAATGCGTGATTATGATGCAACAACGCTACGTCATCAGGGTTCCACGCAATTTGGCATACAAATTTCCCGACTTTTTCCCGACCTTTTCCGGAATTTTTCCAAACCTAACATTTCCGTATGACCTATCCAGGCCCAGTACAGGCGCCACAATAATAATTAACACGATTTAAGTACAATTATATCAATCTTGAATGAAATAATATGAAAATGCATATCAAAAGGAAAGTCCGAAAAATTATTTTCTTTTTCTATAGTAACAGACATAAAAATTTTTCCCTAATTTTCAAGCCTGCATAGGAACCCTGCGTCAGTGTAAACCTCAAGTACCTTTGCTTCTCTTTTCTTCTCTTTCAACTTCATGCAGTGGTCAAGGGACTTTCCCGCGGGCAGAACCACGACCGGCACGGGTTCGACGCGACCCTGGCCGTCCTTGCCAAGGCCTGCACCGGGCTTGTACCTGACGTAAAACCAAAGAGAATGACAAAGATGCCGAGTCTCTTTGCAGCAGTCCACGGATGAAATCTTACGTTGGGGGGGGGGTTACAAACGTGGTATACGTTTCATAAAACATCAAATCGCCAGCCTCGAGAATGTTGTTACGAATGGGCAGGGCCGTGAGCAGCTGATATTTTCGGAGGGCAAAATAATTGTAACTTGTTATTGTACTGTTTTCGATGGGGAAGCAAAATGATTGTGACTTGTTGTTGCACCTAACTAATAAACATGTTTTTGAAAACTTTGGGTAGGGACGCAATTTGCCCGGTTGTCCCCCCCCTGTTTGCGGGATACAACAATAATCAGGGTTCCCACACAAAAAATCGACTGTGGTTGCGGGCCTGCGAAAAAAGATACCGATCTTGCAAATGCCAAATTTCTAAACTGATTTGCGTATAGTTTTCAAACAATGCTTTAACCTCTCGAAATATTTTTGTACGGATTGTGGATGCTTTGCACCGGTTTCAAAATTTTTATTTTTACAGCACAGACCTTCGGCAATCATTTAATGATACCAATAGTAAAGGTTGCAAAACATGAAAAACAGATAGAAAGTTTTCAATCATTAATCGAGAATTCATTTTCGCCAGCGATCTGACGTTTCAAGTTCAAAATCAACGGCATCAAATCTCAAAACTGCACAGCTATTCCCTTGAACTAAGAATACTAAGCCGTAAATTCCAAAAATTCAAATCCCAACAGAAAATTCCATAATTTAATCAAGGAAAGGGTCAAAAACTACCGAGCACCTCAACCACTCTACGTCGACTTATTATATCGACGTTCTGCCGCAAAGCGCCTCCTCACCGACTCACCCCAACTTCAACATAATCTTCGAACCGAAACCGCGCGTATGTTCCTCCCAAGCCCCGAACTTGCTCGAGTCTATCTTCTGGCGAGCTTCGCAAAAAGAAACAAAGTAAATTAATTGTGACGTCGTTTTCCGGCGAGACGCGTCAGGGTGACGTGTGCAGCGATGAGTGCGTGGTGGGTTCGGCGATACACGAATATGGGCAGCGACGTCGCCCAGGGATCGCGAGCAAAGTGTATGGGGGTGTCTACTAAAGTGTATGGGGGTGTCTACTAAAGTGCATGGAGGTCATCGGGGGTGGGAAGGATTTTTTCCAGGGGCGGTCCAAAGGGATTTTGTCCAGGGATGGTCAAAAGTTTTTTCCAGGGATGGTCAAAATTAATTTTTTCAGAGGTGGTCAAAAGGATTTTTTTCAGGAGTGTTCAAAAGGATTTCTTCCAGGGTGGGCCAACAGTGATGAAACTTCATTTTATCAACTCCGAAACTGAATGAAAAACATTTTTCTACTGAAACGTTTATGGCAAAATAATAAAGTTTAAAACCCAGGGGGACCTTACCCCCCCTTCCGACGCCCATGATGAGGGCGTCTACTAAAGTCCAGCAAGTGGAACACCGGCGTGTAGCGGCGCTTGATCACGTGTTTTGTTTGCAAAGCGTAAATGTTATCATAAGAGATGCACTTATGGACAAAAACTTAACGTAAGGTTCGCAGTAAAAGCCTAGTTGGCGCCTTTACTCTTTTTCTGGGCAATACACGAGAAGCTGACTTGTTTCATCTGTTAAAGCTTGACGCGCAACTTAAAGAAGCATGCTTCAACTTCAACTTAATTTCTCAGTGAGCGAATACAGGACGCACTGTTCAATAAGAAACATAAAAAACTTTGCGTTTGCGCAGCTTTTTCACTTTCGCGCGTCTAAGCGCGCGAAGAATAAAAAATGCGCTGTTTTTCAAAAAAATCAAGCAACCAATGACGCAACAAAGAGTTAAGCGCATTCTGCTTTGAGCCCTGCATGCATGCAAGTAAGATTCATTCAAATACAAACATAAACACAACACGAAGAATAACAATAACAACCTAACACGCGTTCGCACCACAACATCAGCAGAGCTTTGACACATGTATAAAAACTTCGGTGGTGTAACTTTCATTTACTCTTGGTGGGTGTCACTGAAGCGAGAACCGCAAGTACCACAACCAGCAATACCTTGAAATCAGAGCAGAACGGAGTACTGACCAACAGCAATCTAAAATATAATGGGACCGCAACATGTTGGTGCAGCTACATAATGACAGATGTGTGGCAATCATAATGACATCAAGTATTGCTCTACCTTCAACGTCTTCCGAACGTTTTGCTGTAACTGTGCTGCTGAAGATGAAAGTGTTGTTAAAAAAACGTGAAAAAGCAGCTGATGTAGCGTTCCTTCCAAAAAAACAAGCAGCCTGCAGCACCATATACTTCTCCAGACGGTATTGAGCATGCTGAGTTTGCAAAACAAGTCAAACAGCTTGAGGTCCTACTCCATGGCGCGCTCGAGGAAGACGGTGACGTTCAGAGAAAAGTTCAAAGCGCGTGGAACACGCCCAGAGGGACCATCGCTCAATGTTCAACTGCAGCAAACAGACTTATTACGTGCCCGGTGCTTGTCAATTGTGGGACAAGTGCTCACAGTCTGGCAGGAACGGATCCAGGGGGGGGGGGCGATCGCCCCCCCCTAAAACCTACGAAAG
>JGI24159J19872_10014843_pt1 | contig 10052 bp, 5 predicted proteins | sample Ectturendosymbi4_FD_19872 | JGI IMG/M metagenome (IMG submission 19872) | reverse complement strand
TGGATCCCGTTGTCATCTAATTTTTGAGCGATTAATTCACGTATGTAGTTGATAACCGTAAATGCTAAAGTGTTTCAACGCGTTTGAAAAATGTTTGGATTTTTGATAATCCGTCAGATGTTTTGGCTACGTTCAGCCTATTGCGTAAAACCTTGTAGTTACTTTAAACTTACTTCGCTTAAATTGTTTGATGAGACTTTGCTAAATTTAATTGACTTCATTGAAATATAAGATGGAATTAAACTGTAAACACAATCGTAACCACAATATTGCAAAACTTATTGACCATGCTCAGCTGCATGCAAAGATAGCTTAGCACCATAGGCGTAGCCAGGGGGAGCAAAGGGATCATTCCCCCCCAAACTTTTAGAAAATATAGTCATTTTGTGCTTTGAGAGGCGTTTGTCTAAACAAAATAGTATTATTTCACCTAAAATCATACATTTTGGCCCGCCCAAATTTTTGGGCTGGCTACGCCACTGCTTAGCACTGCACGTAATTAAATACAGTATGTACAAAACAAGGGCTTCTTGAAAATACAATAACTTATCTGCGGAATTCGAAGCCCAATGGGAAAAAAATTCAAATTCCATCTTATACATTACCTTTAGCAATGGCGATGCTTTAGGCCCCTTTCTCTGAGAGCTTGCCCCTAAATTTTAATATCCACTTCTGTGCAAGTTATGTCAGTATCTGTAAGTAATGGCAGTGTCAATTCCCTCAGCACTTACAAAATAAAAAGCATCTTGCTACTTTCGTTAGATTTTGCTTCTGACTCTTCACGTCGCAGTCAAATGATTTCAAAGAATTTACTGTAGGATGTGGTGGCAATTAACATCAGATGAAAGTTGAAACACTGAACTTATGAACAGCAGGTCGGAGTCTAATATCTTCAAAAGACTGATTTTTTACTTGCCGGCAAGGTAAAGGGAAATCATTGATGAAAACGTTAAGGCTCCACATAATTGTGATTGAACCGTCACAATACATGTCATCACAAATGAATAACTGGAATGAATGCTATTGTTGCTAAACAGTGACTATGGTGCAGTGAAGAAGACTTTGAAACTGAATCGTTTCTTAGCCAAAGTTTGAGCTTCAAGACATACGCTTTATCAAATTTATCTCACCGCCATATTCACGCATGTAGTTTTAAAAACTGTGCAAAAACAAAAATCTACGATATTGATTTAAGGCTACGCTGACACCAGAAACAAGGATAGGTTATATTTGTAATAACCACGGTCAGGGCCGCAACCAGAGGGGGCAATCGAGCAATTGCACCCCCCGAAATTTTCACAAACGTATGCATTTGTATGGTACAGCAACAAGTTACATCATTTTGCCCCCCCCCCGAAAATACCAGTTGGTTGCGGCCCTGCCCACGCTTACCAAAGAGGAATTTGCGATAGTCTTGAAATGAAGCTTACATAACCATTAGGTGAGATACAGCAAGCGGGTGCGCCTAAAAACAGCTGCGAAAAACGTCACTCCAATTGTTTTTCTTGCGGTCATTGATTATGATTACAAAACGTCAGATACAAGTTTGCATTCGACTAAAAGCTGAAGTAGGATAGGTTCCTTGAGGCAGTTTCGTTGATTTGCACTGAAGTATTTCTTTGGCTTATACTTCAAATATGTTATTAACCTGAAAACTTTGGAATTGGGGTGGCATTGCTCCGTTGCCCCCTGGCTACGCGCCTGGTGGCAAACGTATTCTGATTGCGGGCTACAGACCAGCGCAGAAATTCGTGATTGAGCGAAGTTCATGTGCACACCGATTCGGTAATTCAAATTAACCAACACAATTTTCAACAATCATGACAATTCAATGTACATAGGAAATCTGTATACTGTCTCTACAGATAATCCAGTGACAATGTTTATTTTTCTTATTTATTCCCTGGCTTTATGCTGGGAAAAATCGTTTCCCATGAAATTTGTAAGCATGAAATTTGTACAACTACATTACTTTTATCACAGAATTTTTGGGGAACAAAAGATATCATGTCCCCCCTGTCCAAAAGTTGTGGAGGACATGTACCCCCGTCCCCCCCTTAAACTCGGTCTCTGATTTGTGATAAGATTTTCCTCGTTTTTATCTTCAAACCAACGTGGGCCTTTGAAGCCACGCTTATACGTTGCTGCTCATGTTGTGGATTTCTTTGTTTGTAACGGTTTTTGTAAGACATCCTCCGGTAAAGCTATATCTAAATATACGCACTAGTTACATGTCCTGATAGCAGATGCACCTGGTCTGAGAACCCAACATGATCCAATAAGGTCCGGATGTTCCGATTTTGTCGCAAAACATCAACATATGGCAACACGTTTGCCCATCTCCGCCTGGTGAACATTTTACTTTGCTTGGCATGCAATTGAAAATTTAATTAAAAGTCCGCCTCACAGACTGTCCAGAAATCCCTAGCTCTCGACTGTCTCGCCAGGTTGATTTTTTCGGTCTACGACCTACCAAATCTCGTAAAACATCACCGTTTTCTTTATGTTTTAGCAATCACCCTCCGAACAAACTAAGTGTATCGCCGACATTTAGATCTAACGATTTGCACAATCCTATACTGCCTGAGTTTCTTAATCCAGTTGAAAATCATATTTTTGGTGGAGCGTAAAGGGACAGGAAATGTTTCCAAACCTTCGCGTAGTCTTAGATTATCTTGAAAATTTCTTGGCGAAGTAAGCCTCTATTACAATTCCCTCTGATTTGGTTGACTACTGACATTTTTCGGAGGAACAAATTTTACAATCGTTCATACCTAAAGTTTACTTGCAGCCCCTGCTCAGGAAACTTGAGTGGTCCAACACTCCTGGGCTTCTTTTTTGTTGATTTTGTATACCTAGAAAAATATTAGACACCTGTGCTTCCATGACTTTTCCTGAGTTTCAGAGACAAGTGGAATGGTGGCAGAGTTATTTTGCAAAAATGTCCCTGAAAGCCTATATAATTGGGGTACTATACTACCCAGGGTTACCTGATGTGTACAAAATTGTGTGCACCTTAATACCTCAGCATTTCAATGTGATTTTAAGTGCAAAACCTGTTTGGCCAAACATGACCACGATACCTTATATGTTAAGAGTATCCTTAAACCAGGACTTGATTGATGAAAAAATAGATCTAAAACGCGCATGACGTTTTCTACACACAGACAAAAATTCCCTTGTAAAAAATCCTTTTTGTGAATAAAATATGTATGCTATATATGTTTCGCTGCGCAGAAACGATTTTGTTGTGAAAGGGATAAAAAATGGACGTCGGGAAGTCAAAAATAGTTTGGTCCGGAAATAACGGATGTCACATGTCCCAGGAAACTGTAATCAACTTTGGGGTTGCATTACACCCATGATTTCCCGACTCATACAGCATTTTAAGGTTTCCTGAGCGAGGTAAGGAAAACGAATTTAAAAATCTTCTTCAAATTTTTCAGAGTTTTTTTTTTTTTATCAAACCCGTATGATGGTCAACCCCGTACATTGACAAAGTTAAGCTGAGGGAAAAANCATATTGATCAATAAGNAAAAATTACTACGGCGAACAACATTCTTCCATTCTTGAAAATATTCAGTGCTTTGGATATGTTTCTATGCTCTCCATTCAACTGACTTGGGGTGAACATTTGCCAGTTCGAAATACTTTAATCAACAGCGTTTTTTTCACATTTTCTACTAAAACCTTCGTTATATATACTTTCCTCAGTAAACTCTCATAGATTTGTATGAAACATCATTCATTTTGTTCTCGACCAGATAGCGACATCAGTGAACAGGGACGGTTCCAGATGGGGCAATTGGGGCGATCGCCCCCCGTAAAATCTACAGAAGTAATTTTATTCAACATGATTTTGTGCAATTCGGAAAACAGCATTCAAGATTGCTGAAGGTATTTTGTAAAGCCATTTTGCTGTCCGTTCTTTTTTGTCACAGCAGTGCTGTGAAGCAAATATGCTTCATCTCTCTTACAGTAGTGGGACCATAATGAGACTTGACTACCAAATTTTACGAAAATCGCCCCCACCCCAACGTCACTGGCTGGACCGCGCCTGTCAGTGAATCAGTACAAGCCACCGATATTGCATCACGGCATTGCCGAACCGTTTTGTAATCTCTGGGCAGTGAATAACTTAGGAGTTGTGTTTCGCCGCTGTCTGGCTCTGATGCTGATATTGCGATCCGAAACAGTTCCAGGATTCAGGGAGAATGAGAGGTTGCTGACAAAAGATCCACTGTACAACCCGCTCAAGCCTTAGCAACCATCAAAGAACTGCTTTATGTGACCGTGATGAGCGGCGTGATCGGCTTGTTTGTGACTCACTTATGCTTGGGCATTCTAATGTGGCTCTAATCGTGGGTGGTCCAACCAGCTCTGGTATTGCCACGATGTATGTAAACCACTTAGTGGCCTCTGAAATGGAAATGACTGGGTAGTCCGTGCAGAACAAATAAATGCAGCAGCGAAGGGAATCCTTGTCGTTTTGTTGGCAGAATGTGGTACAGGAATAAGCGTATAATCTAGAAATGATCGCTGTGACCAGGAAAAGGAGGTTGAAAACTAAACAATCTTGAGCCTGAAAAACACAGAACCATCAACAAAACTTATGTTTGTACTTGCTTTGGTATATTCGCACCAATGTACATTAGTGCTGGAGGCACAAACAAAATTTATTCCTTCGGATGAAGGAATTATAAACTGGATCAGGCGATTTTGCCGCAAGGCGAAACCCTACTGGCCAAACAAAGAACCATATTGCGACACCGGATAAAACTTCAACCTATGCTCTAAAACCGTTCTTTCGCTTATGTCAAGCTTTCTCAAACGCTTTTGTGTGCAATAGTCAGAGGCATAGCCGCTGGGGAAAAATGTATTTGCGAGGGCAAACAAATTTTTGTCCAACATTTTGCAGTTTTTGTCCAAAGGTTTTCAGATCAAAAAATCATAGTGTTAAAAATTTTTCAGCAAGCTTTTGCAGTTCTTTTCTAGACTTAAAAGCTTGTTAGCGTTTTGCAATTTACAGAGTTTCAACAGAACCTAAGAACCTTTCCCCTTTACTTATTATTGCTATATTTTACAAATGGACATACCTGTTAGAACCGGTATTATAGTGTTGAAATGCTATGTTTCAAAGCGTTAGTGCTTCTCAAGGTGGATACGCGGGATATCGAAGTAGCAACCCATGCACACTGAAATACTGGCTCGATGCGTATGAAACTTTCTTTTTTTGTCAATATGCCATTTGCTTCTTCATTCATATCTTGAACCCTTTTTCTGTAATTCTGTACATAGTGGCTCTTTTTTGTGTAGTACCCTTCACCGTTCCAAATGCTCACCCTACAGTATACACAAGCATGTTTTTCACCCTGTGCATTTGTTTTTCTGTGATGCTGTTTTGTTGTTACTAACTTCTCTCTGACGTGCAAATTATTGGATTTTGTCACTTCATTTTTCCACTTCCTTGGAAAGTGTTCAATTAGTATTAATGCTAACGAATTGGGCTGGCTGAGTAGTTCAACGATTAGGCATTTTGCCAATTCTTAGTGTTTCAAATTTGTAGTTACCACCAACTTCCACAATTCCTACGTCTCCAGTTGCTTTTCTCAATTTGACTCCGCACGGTGGTATTTATTAAATTCTCGAACAAAATCTTTTTGGAGAGGCCCAGCGGGAGGCATGAGTAATTTTGCTATCACGAGCGTGCCACTAAGTTGAATTTGTGACATGTAGGTTATGCTGTACACACACAAGACGATATTCCCACGCTGTCTGGTATTGGCGAGCGGCAAATAGAATTCGAGCTATTCGTTAATAATTCATAAGGGTCGTGGTATTCANTATAACGCCAACAAAGAAAAGTCGCATTGAAGAAACTGTTTTTCACTACTCAGTCCACACTTAGTAAATCCATGCGATAACTGCATCAACCATAATTTTAAATGAACATAGAACCTTGGTAGGCTTTTACCACCAACAGTGGGTAAAGTCCAACCACTGATACCTCAAGTTCTAACCTTGCATGGAGAGGAACACTTGAGCCAGACAAGAACCGCATATGAGTGAGTATTTTAACGTGTATTTCAGGGCGAGTATTGTGCACTTCAACGGTTTCATCAATGAGACTGTATAGGTAAGTCATAAAAGAAAGCAAAACGGGTACGTAGCGCCAGCGAAAGTTTGGTGCCGTTTTCAGCGCGTGCGGAGCCAGTCAAGGCCAAGTTTATACCGGACAGGTAGTATCAAAAATATATTTGCCCATAAGTTGGCGTCATGAGTACAAAGTCAGAGCTTTCCTTAAAAGCATGCCGGAAAACAAGACGCCTGAGAACGCAGACTGAAATAAATAACGACAAGCTAACATTGGCGCGACATTGAAGAACACCTTGCAAAACTAAAGATTTCTGACATCGAGGGGCATTTGGTGTCTGCAAACGTCGTAAAAGTTATGTCGTTAGAACTACTTCTACCCAAAATCAGGCTTAAAATTAGTTTCGACGGTAGCGTGTTAAAGCGTATTTTATGACCTTGGAGAAGCTCGTAAAGCATCAGTTTATGTCGCAGTGAGTTTGAGTTTAAAACGTTTTGGCCCCGCAGGTCATGACGTACTAGGAATAACTGCGGCAAGTATTTGACTTCACCTGCTTGCTTCATTCATTCATTCATTCATTCATTCATTGAGATACTCAGGCACAGTTAAAATCGCTCGTGCAGTCGGGTAGACAGCAGCGTGCAGGATGAGTTCCGTCGAGTAGCGAAGATGCACATCGTGCGAATAGTTTGCTGCGTGGAAATAACAGCTCAACAAGTAACAAGTACAAAAGACAATAGAAAATACAGCAAAAAAAACGGCAAGAAAAACCCACGAGTCGCTTAAAGTTACACACCATATCAGACTCGCGTGACATCGACTTTATCTGAACGCGTGAATAAGAAAGCCTAGTACGAAACGAAGCAAAAAATCAAAGACAACGACAAAACAAACAAAAGGAAATAAACACACATTAGAAGTATAGAAGCAATAAATTAAACAAAATACTGAACTCGAAGGCATCGCACAATCAAGCGCAGGCCTGTAAATGATGAGTACGCATTACAATGTGAAGCCACTGCTGACAATATCTCTGGTTTGAAATCGGCAGAAAGTTTACTCTGGCAATTTCTTTCATTACAGTCAGCCACCAGCCGTCACTGCTTCATATTTTTAGGTGCAACGCTATTTTGAAGAAAACACGCCATGACTGCTTGCATCTTAATCCACGCAAGCATTCTGAGGCTTTCCCTGGCGAAATGCATGCGACAGAAACAGTTGAGCGCTCACACGGGTTCTATTTTGACGATGGGGGATTTTTTAACTTGGCGTTAAAACAGACATGCCGAACATTGGCTTTCAGATTATGATGGTCGAGAACACAGACCGTGTTCTGTAACATAGGCCATCAGGACTAAGTTCGACTGTGTCCCACATGATCTACTAAATATGATTGTTGAAGAACAGCAAGAAGAAAGCGCACAGCGCTCTTCGCAAACAGCGCGACCAGCGCCAGTAGAAGATAATTTAAATTGCTGCTCCATGGCGCTGTGGCGCAAAACATTCAGCAGCGAGGAGCAGCGGAGCAACAGCAGCTGCAATTGCACATCCATTCGCCACGTAAACTCAATTCACGTAAGGCTGCTCATTCGCGTCCTCAAATATTTTTGGATTTTACCAAACAAAACCCGAGAAAGTTTTCTGTGATGTGCTGCGACGTTTCTTTGCATAATCCGTCGCGAGTTTCGCTTCTGACGTTGTTCACGAAGCTGCATTGTTTGTCCTTTTGAATTTGAACGGTATTTTGATCCGGATCGAAGTGCATCTGCATCCACCGAACGATGCACTCGATTTTTTGCTTTTTGCTTACGTCGTCCGCGGCGTTTGCAGCGCTTCTTTCGTTTGACGCACTTTCGATTTCTTTTTCTTTTCCGGCACTTCCTTATCTTGCGACTTCTTCTACATTTTTTCTTGCGACGTCTCTTTCTGCCCATTTTTGACCCACTTTTCCTGGGTCTTTGCGGCACCGAGGTTGCGGTCGTCACCGGTGTAGTTACTTCGGTTGCCGGGGCATCTGGATGAACAGAAAATTGAACATTTCTATTAAAATCACAATCCGGTAGCGATTTTCAAAATTGAAATTTTTCCTGCACCTAATTCGTTGCAACAAACTGTGAACTCGGAAGGAGTTTTACAAATATCTTAAAGGATCAAAATCATAGCCCAAAAACTTTGGAAAGCACACAATAGTTTTGCACACACTTTTAACTTAAAACTTATCAAAAATTGTGACGTATTTAAACACACTGTCTGTACCCATCAGCGGTACATGCCGATCTTACGAAAACATACCGATCTTACGCATAACGAATACATAATTAGCAACAGTGACAAAAAAGGAACGGTGTCAGAAACCCTATTTATTGCTTGGTCATAACAGCGCTCGTCACAATTTCGGTGCAAGTACCGGTATTTCAGTCTCCACCTCAAGACCACGCTTGTCAAGGATTTTTATTCGCGAATACGCAAAAACACAAGCAACCAGGAAAAATCTACACCGCCGCTTCTCAAGAGTTACGAGTTTGCACCCGGAGCTTACCCGAAACTTCCGCGGGGATGCTCAGCGACGGCGAGACGCTCGACTGATCAACGTTCGCCGGCGCGTGCGGCGAGCGGGATGCGGTCGCTTGGGGGCTCGAAGCGACCCTCGGCATCTCGCTTTGCCGGAGACGATGAAGTCGGGAGCTTCCGATTTTCAACACGAGAAACTCCGCTTGCTCGTCATCGTCCGTTCGCACGACGCGCCTGGTTTGCCTGCCCTCCGCCGTTCTTGCTACGTAAGTACTGTGCCGGACCGACCTGTACGCGTCGTGGGATTGGGCGACGTAAACGTGCACGAAGCTTGTGTTCGGATCGTTAGCGTTGGCCTGCGTAAAACAGCAAGAGCTGGTATGCGAGTCAAGAAGCGGTTGCCATTATGTTTAGCAGCGTCGCATCACAAGTCCACTGCGAGTCCACTGTTGTCAGAATAAATAAAAAAGCATTCTGGGAAAATCTGAACAAACATGAAAGACCATTAACTTTCGTGCAATACAATTGTGTAAAACAAACCCTTTGGAAAAAACATTGTAATCAATACAAATGCTTTTTTTAATGTTTCTTTCAGAACTTTCTAATGTGAAGGAAAGTACAACATGAAAGCATTGTCTGAGACTTCCAACAAGCACTTCAACTCAGCTGTTCGGCATTATATGGCAAGCCGTGCGTGGGCTAAATAATGGACCACCAACCCTACAATAGAATGGAACAAGTGCATAACTGCAGTCAACCGGGTGGTCACGCAGGATGCCGGGGGCGTTTTGACAAAGCTCGATTAATACAGAAATAACGGATGTTGTTCAAACAGCAAAACTGGATGCTAGTATCAGTACTTTTGGACGCAAAGCCTAATTTGGTTGGACGCTTTGCCCACAAATTGTAGGCTGTGCTCACAACGCAGTGTTCTCAAAATTCGCAATCCTCTTACAATTTACGTCTTGGCTACGTAGGCTGCGTCGAAAACGGCAGCATTTATGGCAACTATACAAATAACCTCTCCGAGGTTAGAGTTGTCACGTCGTTTTTTAGCGTTCAAACGATAAAGGTTCTGCCATCACCTTCTACTGCGACGCAGAGTGGAAGAACTAATTCGGTCTCGAGTGGTAGTGCCATGATTTCAGAAACAAGAAAACAAACTGAAACAAGATTTTTTATTTTTATCTCAGCAACTTCAGTGCGGCGACTTAGAACGCAAAAGTGATTTTGATACGAGCCATGAATCATGCGCACAGTCGATGTGCGGAAACCAGATGATTCGCTTGTTGGTATGTATTGCTAAGAAAATATCATGATGCTTTGACCCATTGTGTCAAAATGTTTGTTAGTTTAACTTTCAAATGATATCACACTTCTAAGTAAAAGTGATAGAAATAGAAATCATGATGTAACCAATCCTGACAGAAGTGGTTAAATATACGT
>JGI24159J19872_10014842_pt1 | contig 10052 bp, 6 predicted proteins | sample Ectturendosymbi4_FD_19872 | JGI IMG/M metagenome (IMG submission 19872) | reverse complement strand
GTATGCATGAACTACGTTATAGATCAGGCCTTGACGGTGACACCACCGGAGTGTCGACCAGACCTGCTTTGCCGCTACGTAGATGACCTGTTTTTACTATTTTCTAACGAAGACTCTCTCAAATCTTATTCCTAATTGGTGAAATTGGTGTGATTTTTTTGTGAAATTGGTTTTGTTAAATTTTTGGTTTTTCGGAAATTGGTTTTGTGAAATTTTTTTGTGAAATCTAATTGGTGAAATTGCTCTAAAAAAACGTCCAACACGTCCAACTGTTTCGATATTAAAGAAACAGCCTTTTGCGTTTTTCATTTTTTTACAGCGCTTTTCTCCTGAATGACCAATAAGTAGCTGCAGCAAGATCACTGCAGTTCTATTGCTATGGACTGATGATGATAACAGGAGTTATCGAAACGTTTGCAATACGTCATTTGTATCGTTTGCTTTGGCTGTGATATTCATCATAAGGCTATTCAGCACTTCCGCTTTTCGTGTATCAAAGTTGACTTTTGTCGGTAAAAAAGTAATGCACCGCTCATGCGTTCAACCAACGTGGAAAAGCAAAAAGGTTTGAAGATTTTACTGGGAATAACATTACGTCACTCACGTCCATGAAATACTTCCAAAAGTCCTGACAAATATAAATAACTTTAAAACCTGCACTCGTTTGAAATGTCGAAAAACGCTGAGGCGGCATGTAGATATTGCAGTTCAAGCATACCTGCAGCATGTTTTCGAGCTGAAACATGCATAGACCAAGTTCCGCCATTGAAGGCTTAAAAAGTTCGCGCAGTTTGAACTCTTGCATGAGAGTTACGAAAACAGCGAACGCTTCCTCTTCTGGTAAATGCATCAGCAGCAGTCCGACGATGAAAGCGCTGCCCTGGCAGTAACCAACTTCCTTGTCAATCAAGGAGTATGCCTGTACGAGACATAGGTTCAAGCGATGTATAGCATCATCAAGAAAACGACTGAGGCTTACGCTTACAACCGCAATTCTGTCAGAATTAACATCTTCAGAGCAAAAAGATCCCAAGCTAATCTAAACTCCAACATAACTACGGGATTGTGGACTGCAGAAGATTATCAACTGTTGTAGTGAAAAATCAATAAATTATTATCTAGGACAGATGTGTCAAACTGGTGGCCCGCGGGTCAAACGTGGCCCGCCACGTCTTCTCATGTAGCCGGCGAAGCTTAAATTTTAAGCCTCAGCCTGCTTAATTTTTTGGAACTGTAGTGGTTTTATACCTGTTTGTTTTCAAATGTGAACGATGGTGTTTGCCATGTTACAACTTTGCTATTTTAGTCACCTTGCTGACCGAACGTGTCTCTTCGAAAAAGTTACTCAGTTTCAAGGCTGCTTCCATTGCAACATAACAATTACTACGCCACAGGGACGCTGTTTAAGCATTAGCGTAGATGATTGTGGTTAATTATGTTACAACTGGCCCTTTGAAAGCAACCATACAGTTGCAAGTGCCCCTTTGAGGGCAAGCATAATGCTGGCATGGCCCTCAGTGAAAATGAGTTTGACACCCCTGATCTAGGCTCTGGAGGTGATAACTCCCACAGTATATATCAGCAACAGCAGGCGACTTTGTCAATTTCCTACCATCGAAAGCAAACAAGCTATCACCGGAAACACAGGTCGACTTAAATGAAATGAATCTACAACGAGACGCGCGTTATCAGATGTCACTGTCGTCGTGCAAGGTCTGACTTCCCTGCTATCATTGGCCGGATACCAATGCACGACCGAGCAGTAGACCATTTACAACCAGGCCGGGAGTCAAACACGTTTCAAGTTATTTTTAAAACCAATTAGTTTCCATTAAACAAGTGCTGGCCACCGACCACAACTGGGCGGTGGATTATTTCTTATCAAAGCAGCAGTGAAGTCTGTCCTATTTGATCTTCATAGATAACATTCAACCTCTCTTTAGTCCCTATCACCGGAGCACGTGGCAATGCTTAGAGCAGCAGCTGTGGTTAAATGACAATGCGTGGAACCGGGTCCTGGAGCAGGAAACGAGCGTCGGCATGAGTGAATTGCTACCAACCGTTGGAACGAACTACCAGGCAGTGGCAAATGTAACAGCAATACAAGCTGCTAAGTCGTCACATGCACAACTTCAACAGCGCAGCCTGTTCTCTTGTCAGTTAACCTTGCGTTGAAATCCAGCGTCCGCTTCCGCGGAATTGTTTTGAAAACCTTGAGCTTAAATAGGACACAGCTCTTCTGAATATCAACAATTAACAGCACACGTCGGCTAGCAGACCAAAGCTGGGCGGCAACGGGATTCCAGAGACACATGTTTTTCGTCACGATTACGGCATTTGCGTCAAATACTGGCAAGATAAAGCACGTATGCTTCCAGGTAGCAATTACCTCTAAGAGGAACAATTAAATTCTTAAATGATGAATTTAAAAATCAAAAGCTCGACAAAACCGTTGTAGATGCTATAATCTGCAAAAAGATAATTTACGACAATAATTTTTAATAGTACTTATTAGATACCAGACATATGTACCAACAACCAATTTTAACGTTCATTTATGAACCAAGCAGTTCTACGTCTAATTTTCAGTTTGATTTGCAGATGTGAAGACGTCTGCAATCAACGAACATATTTTACAGAAGAGGCAAGTTTTAAACCTATTGGGTTGTCACAAGTCATGTTGGAGCTAGTTATAAAAATAAATAAAAAAGGCTATAAAATTATTGCTCAGTCATAAGAACAAGTTGCATGAACAACCTTGACCACGTTGAAAAGCACTTCCTGTCCACCACTGTCCTTGTCTTTGAAGAACTCTTGTTCAGGGTAAGTCCTGGCAATGTCTCTCCGGATCAGTTTTTCGAAAGGAGAGGATTCTTTGATTAGTTGGGCGTACTGCTTTTGATAAGGTGAGTCCGGTGTGTAGCACAACCTCTGCCACACAATTCCACGGAAATGGACAGGGATCCCGAAACGGATGAGCTCCTGTTAGAAATACCGTGAAGTTGTCATCACATTGCAGTGCAACAAGCCCGGGTGGGACGCCCTTTGTGGAGAACGCGAACTTTCCAGTTTCGGCAGCTAATATATACAGGAACTTTGCCTGCTCGCTTCGCTCACTTACCCAGCATTAAACATACGCATCGTGACCGATACAACTTCTAAGGCGTTGACAACCTGACAATGAGAAAATGGTGTGAAACATCTAGAAGCGAGTTGCCAGGAAGATCCATTTATTATTTGAGATTCAGCATCTTTCTGAACTTTGCTTTCTGTTATTTGTGGCGATCCTGGACTGCTCATATTGTCAACTCCTGCCTCTTTCGAGTCGGCAGCACCAGAACTTGTTTTTTTCGCTGAAACATTTCGGTCATTTTTTGCTGAGAAATTTTGGTCACTGAAACATTTCGGTCATTTGTCTTACAGTTGCATCAAAACTCACCGTAACAGTGTTCATTAACCAATATTTTCAGACATTCTGACCGAAATGACTTAATTTTTTTCGGTCATTTCAAAATCATTTCGGTATGTGACCGGAAATAAACCCAGACCAGAACCAGAACGCATTGATGCATAGAAAACCAATTTGGCCATTACCATGGTATCTTTGTGAAAGCAGCAAAATCCGTTTTCCTTGTAGTTTCAAGATGTTGCGCTGCTGACTCGAAAGAGACAGGGTTTTAGTTGACACGTAACAGCTTTAGACCCCTTCATGGTTGAACAAACTACCTTCATAATTGAGTAAACTTTTAGTTTTTTTGTAGTGGCCCTGATGGGCAGCAGATTTGTGGTTAATATGCCATCAAAGGCAACACCATTAATCGTGATACGCCACAGCCACAGCGAGATGGTCAAAGTGTGAGAACCACTGGTCTGATCGAACAGTCCAAGCTCACGGTACTGAACGGATCACCAACATTTTTGTGCCTTAACACTTCGTGCTTATTGAATTTTAGCTTGGCAAGCAGTCGAAAAACTCACCATCTTCGCCAGTGAGAGTAAACCGTTACTTAAAATTTTAATTCGAGAAAAGGTTGTCGAGTTTTATTAAGAGTTAGGCGCATTAGACGACAGACAGCGAGTAAAATTGGCAACACGTTTTCTGCCATTCAGTGTTTGAGCATTAACGCCACACTAATACGATATCAGCGCATGCTATAGTGCCGTCGATAACTGAGTTGTTAAGATGAAAAGAGCTCAAATTTAGCATTACGACCACGTGACACTTATGACCAAACGTAATGCAAGCATGAGCAATGTCCACAAAGCTGAATCGCATTACTTCACATCCCAACGTCTTGTTTGAACATCCCAGCCAACTGCTAAAATGCTGCTTTTGAAAAATTCCGTTCCAGTCGCATGTGTCCATGCTGAGATAATGGTGCTGCTGAAGCAGCTGCATCTTACTGTGAAATCTGAGCTCGGAAATTCTGCTTTCAATAACTTTCGGGTGGAACAAAGAGCTACAGAGCGACATATCGAACAATGCGGTTTTCATGCGCAGTCACCAAAGAACTTTTGCAAACTCTAGTAACTAATTCCTGTTTCCATCAACTAGGCATCCAATATTCTTCGGTAGAAAATGCCATACATCTTCTCATCTTTTTTCAATCGTGCTACCAGAGTCCTGCGCCGGTTGAGATTTTTGTCCACTCCCACCCCGCACCCGCAGGAATTTGTGAAATCTTGACTGCACCCACCCTGCACTGTTTCCGTCCCAAATTTGCACCTGTCACTTTGTACCTGAAAACCACAAANTCTCATTCAACGTGTTTCATCGCTNGTGGTAATTTATTCAGTGGTTCATTTCAAAGCCAGCGGAAGGTCTTAAAAATCAACTGTGAAGTAAAAATGTGAAACCTAGTCAAACTTCAGCNCTTCTTTCTCAGGGCAGTGTGGAAAAAGANTATGTCGTTCACNGAGGAACTCATTTAAATTTTCTCTGCTGCTGTTCACGACATGGCCATCGACACTAACTACTCGCTGATTAACAGCTATAGTTGCCATCACGCAGAACATAGAAACTCCAACCTGTGGTCTCCCTGCCACGGGAAATGTCTCCACACCAGCTATGTCAAACCCGAGGATCGCCTTTAATGCGTGTTTATCATGTTCCACGCACTGATAGATTTCCACATGTCCAATGACACCTCAGTGCAAAACTGATTTCTAGTTTTCCGAATTTTACTCAAGTGTTCTTCTGCACTCAACTGATTTATAAGTACCCTTGTTCTTCCATTAGCACTAAATTTGCCTGCGGTATCACAGTTTGGGAGTGAGTAAAAGTATCATACAGTCATTACCATTGCAGTTAGTATTCGAATGCTTTCAGTAGCTTTAAACTAAATTTTGGTCTGCTAAGACGAAAGCAAGCATTCAATGTGCGGCCCTCACCAAGATAGTGACATCATTTGTGGCTCTGTACGGTATTTCGGTTGGCATAGCTGCTCTCCACCTTTCCATCACAAGCTCTCAGTGGCATTATTTTTTGCTCATGTAACTTTCACATGCATTGAGTCAACATTCCGTTACCCGCACAACAATTTCTTATCCCGCGTCCCCCCCCCCAAAGCAGTGCGGGTTCGCGCACCCTCCCCGCAAATGCGGGTACCCGCAACCCGCGCAGGACTCTACCAGCTACACAAAAAATCCAGTATCGTATGACTCGAGTACTTGTAGAGCTGCTGTAGGTCGGCACTGAAGATCACTGAGAATGTTTATACATAGCTCCAAAGCATTGATTGAGTCGCGTACTCACAAACGTTGGCTAACATTGGAGATGGTAGGTCACTGTTTTACGAAGCACTATAAGCCACCTCCGTTTTTATGACATTTGAAAAAATGCGTTTGTGGTGCTTGTAGTTATTAAACAACATCCCAAGGAATGTTCAAAAATAGCACACTGCCCACGGACAAGACAGACACGAACGCCTCTCACCCGAAGCTGCTTCGCATTTCTTCTTCTGTAATCATCCCATTCAGTAATAATTTTCCCCCACAGAATGCAAGACTTTGCATTGTAATCCTCCGTGCGGTTGACGTTGCTTTCATAACCATTGATGGCAGGTGCTCTGTGTGCTGCTTGCTGCAGTCCAGATGATGGGGACGGCAGAGATCCAGGGCTGCTTCTTGGTGATGGATTGGAACGGTCGCTGGCGACTGACTTCAGTGATTTCCTGTCAGCCTCGAGCAGCCTGCCGTAGAAACAAACGAAACGCTCCAAATATATGTTGACGCTTTACGACAGTACTTCCTACCATAAAACCTTCGTTGTAAAATATCACTGAAACTAAGAAAACAATTTTACTGCAGTGCACTTAAAGCATTCAATTGTTGCTGGATACTTGTTTTCCAGGTAGCGTAATTGCAAAGATGAATATTCAACGATGAGGAGGNTGGCTTGGTCATGCCGGGATATTTATTGCGAGCAACAAAAACACAACCCAAAAGTTACTACCGAGCAATACATAAAGTCAGTGGCGTGCAGAAGGGGGGGCAGGGGCGAACGGAGCGACCGCCTGGGGCATCCACAGTGTGAAATCATAAAAATTAAAGAGCTGCAACTTTTTCCTATTTTAAGACTACTAACACATGCTGCATGGATTTAGTTTTTCACAACTTGTTTTTTGTCAACACCAGTTTTTACATATTTTTAAATACCAATAATTCTAACATTCTTCAGTACCAGGGACCTATACTTTGTGTGCAGCACACACCCAATGAAACTGATAGTGATGTGACTTTTTCCAGATAGTGCAATCAAGAGAAAATCACAAAAAAGGATTGAAAGATAATTATGGATGCTTGATTTGAGCCAAATTTCAAAACTGTCCTATTTCAATTTGCTTGATTTAGTTGACTTTTTGATGCATCAGTAGTTTCCCATTTCGTTTTTTGATGTGGTAACCTGGGTGTTTGCTAATACAGTCGCACAACTGTACTTGTGCAACATTTCAAGTTTCGTCAATTTTGGCTCTTCAGGCGGATTGATCATAACGACTTACACAAGCCCGTATTTGTCCTGTCTCCCCAGTAGTTGTACATATAACAGACACATAAAAAACTGAAGTTTTCTTGCATACTTTATGTTCAATGTGCATTCTCAATTCTTGTGTGGTTTAGCAAGTTTCAAACTTTCAACCCTGGGTGTCCGACATCACAACGGCACACCTTCTCTGCTCGACTGCTATTCAATGAGACATTCGCGCAGCCTTATATATTTGCAGTTGTGAACTCAGGCTTGTACCCACTGGGGGCATTCAGGTGCAATGCTCCCCAAATTTCGTTGTGCCCAGAAAAATTTATTTTGAAACATATAATAAAAACAAAAATCTTGCTCCCCTAAAAATGGATTTTTTCCCTCCAAACCTTAAAACCTGGTTACGGGCCTGTGTCACTGTGTAAACTGCACTGACATACCATTGAGTTTGTTGTATTCCCCTGTGTTAATGCATTGCCGGATATTTTTGCGGTTATGAACTGCTCAGTCTTAGCGTTGAGTGCTGTGTTTTGCTCCAGTCTCCTAACTTGAGCACTGTTATGTTAATTACAGTAACACATTGTATAACAATGAGCAAAAAGAGTATGTGTAGAGTAACATGCATGTTGCATCAAGTCAACAAACTTCACCAAAACCTCGGTTTGCAAAGTGATAATGACATCATATTATGACTGCACAAACAACATATATCCAGTAACAATGACCACCATATGCCACTGCTCAAAACTAGAATTTGGTAGGGAGGCATGCAATCAAGCATTCACCCCAGGCATCGAAATACCTCTGCACAACACTGCACAAATTGCATTGTTTCATGGAATAGCTTGCCCAGATGACCAACACAGGCTCAAAGAAGGCAAACACTTGGAAAAAGTCAAACTATTCACTCAATAAATAATGAGACATCATCTAAGTTTACAATAGCAGCAACACCTAAACATTAGTGATTGATGTCATGTGTATAATTTGATTTCACAGCTGTTCATGTATTTGAATAAAGAAAAAGTCTTTGAGTGTATTCATTCAAGTCAATCAAGTGTTTTTATCAATAAACTACTTAATGTTAGAAAAAAGGAAACATTTGCAGTGAACCAAATCATACTGGTTTTGCATTTCAATCTTTGCAAGCATTTCTAATTCTTCAGGATTCAGCATTTCTTTGACATCATCTGTTCGATTTTGGCAAAGACCTGAAACAAAATGCATTCTTGTTTCCTTGCTGCACACATGCTAACCATCAATCGCAAATATGCTTAAAAGCAGGCAAGTTGATGCGAAGATCAGAACAATAAACAGGTTGTATGAAACACACAACCCAAGCTTTTCACATAGAAAAGACATAATAAAAAATCAATGTGGTACATGCAGTGTCAACAGACCTTATTTTTAAAAATTGTAACACAAGAAAGGCTCAATAAAAAGCAATTAGCAAGACACACCAGAAACTTCCAGTAAGTCGTGTTGCAATATCTAGTGACATTACTAACACTAAATCTAAATATCAATAAAAATGCAATGTCTTCTTAACTTGATCATTTTCCAAAAAACTAAACTATATAATGTCCTCAAAGTAAATAGCTACAAGCAAGAGTTGCTTATAGTAATGCTTGCAGCAACGTCAAAGAAACAAAAACATGGATGAAATCAGCAGTTTCAATTTAGTAAAATCAAGCGATCACAATACAATTTTGAACATTCTGGAATCATATGACACAGAAAATTTGACTTACTATGCCCATTTCGTGGTACTTGTGAATTAAGCGTTTGCGGACGATTGCTTGTGACGGATTCTGTGGATTCATTCATCTGCCCAGGGGAGGAAGATAAGAATGGCAAAGGAGATTTTATCAAACCTTCAATTGCTTGTCGAAAACCTGACAAAACAAAAGTCAAATATAAAAACATACATAATTCGTAAGATGCAAGTGATGCCACAAAGATTCTAGATTTACAAGTGACTGATACCAAACACATTAACATGGATGTCTAAACTGGTAGCAAACTTGCCAACTGCAAATTTTGCATCCGTGCGAGCAGCACCCCATGACAACCTTGGAAGGTTGATAATAATTAACGATCAATATAAATGTCATATGTGTTTTAACAACAATGAAGAACAACTGCATTTTGTATGCTGACATTGCTTACAATGACTAACCCAATGAGCAAAACTTTCATGCTATCATTCAAGTCATGAAATTATCAGGATTTTTTAAATGTTAAACCACAAAAGTTAAACAAAGTACAGTAAATCCTGTGTCATGAACCATGTAGTTTCACAATTGTAGAGACATGTCTGAAAATATGATCAGAAATTTGAAATTTTCATATAAACAGTACTAAACTTGAAATTTGTAGAAGTAAAGCTGCACAGAATCTGTCAGACATAATGACAGTTCCTACATTGCTTTATGTTTAGGTAGACCAATTTTAAAAAACAGGGTTTCAGTCACGTAAACTTGGGTCAGAAATCTTCCACAATCAATCAAGTGAAAAGCATACAAAAGTTGGAAACATTTATCAAAATTCAACAAAACATCTGCATCAGGTGTCGGGAACCTGGCTGTGGCTCTTTTGATGGCGGCATCTGGCTTCCTTGATATTTACTTAACACGATGGTTACGGATGAAAGATTTCTGTAATTATCCTACAAAGCCATCAGCAATAACATGCAGCACCAGAAGTCGCATTAACAGTAAAAAGCATGTTATTAAAGAGAAAATTCAGACATTTGCCATTGTTTAAAATTGTTGATTTTGCTTAAAAATGCACATGTTACTTAAGTTAGCTGCATTAACACTTTGAGAACCGGCGTATGATATATTCGTACTTGGATTTCGGCCTAAAAAAACAGCAGTTTTTGGTTGCCTTACCAACGCCCTAGCTCCTCCGCCGATTGCGCTAGAGAGCTGTTCAAGGCCTCAAACGGATCGACCAGTCTAGTAGATTACACTTGAAAAAAATTTTTTTGGTTGGGGGTTGCAGATTTTTTGTGATTGACGTCAAAAGTGAGGCAGTTTTGGGGTCATTTTGGCTCATGTTGTCTGGCCTAGGG
>JGI24159J19872_10014835_pt1 | contig 10056 bp, 8 predicted proteins | sample Ectturendosymbi4_FD_19872 | JGI IMG/M metagenome (IMG submission 19872) | reverse complement strand
ACACTATAACTGTGAACCTGACTTTTGTGCAGTGTGAGTTTCATACCGGCAAAAAAACTGTCATTGCAAGAATCAAATCAATTAATCGGAATTAAGATGCCGATTTCAGGTTTTTCCAGAAATATTTGCTTCATAATCCCAATTTACAAGCGGGGAGCTGATGTCCGTTTTGACCCCCGTGCCCTGCGGACGCCCATGCGATTATTGACTATTTTATACCAGGTTCCATAAACAAGGCCAGCTCATCTAATGAAACGAAGAAGCGCTTTTGACTAAATTTTAGCATAAGTTAGTTTTAGCATCTTTAGCGGGTAATGTGCAGTACAAAAGTATTTTTGGCGATGATTTTCAATGAACTCAACTGTCATGTTAACACTTCTTTAGGTCTGGTGGGGGGATGCATCCCCTGCATCCCACCCCTGTGTCCGCGCCTGCCTGGTTGATCTTGGTATGAAAATAGCAGACCACACCTTATGTTCGTCTGGCCTTGCTAGCTATGCAGTTGCCCGATGTTTCTAACGATCTAGAGATATTTTTGAAACGCCCGTCTTAAAATGGCTGTGCAAGTAATTAACCCGCAACCAAATCAATTTCTTCCCCTCCTTCAGGCATTGTGTGTTAGAAAAATTGCTGTTAGACATGTGAAGAGCTTTATGAAGTCTAACAGTTGAGATGTGAGAGCGCAGTTCACACCCGAAAGCTTTATTCCTTCATGACGCAGTAGTATAGTGACCCGTTTGCGCCATGTAAAATGTTTGTTATGAGTGAAAAAATTAACTGTAAATTTTTTTTCACAAATAATTTTATCAAAAAATTTGTTTCACAAATGAGTTAAATACTTATTTCAATTGAAAGCTTATTTTTATAAAAATTATTTTTTATTTAATGTTTTCCATTGAAAATTTATTTGAAACAGTGAAAAATATTTTCTCAAGAAATGTTTGTCAAAAAAAATTTCATGACAAATATTTCTTGCGTTACTGGTCGCAACTTCGCCACTTAACTGTTTTTCAAAGAAAGGTAAAACTATTTTAATGGAAAGTTTATTTTAAAAAACTTCTCGGTTGAAAAAATTTTTGAAACTGAAAAATTTTTTTCTCAAAAAGATATTTTTCAAGAAGAAATTTCATGACAAATTTTGGTTGTTACTGAACCGAACTCCGCCAGCCTGCACAACTCTGGCGTCGAAGAGTTTCCCATTTTAATTTTTGAATGAACTATGTTGTAAATTTGCATGTTAGATTTTGCTGCATTATTTTTCAATATAGCATTTGTATCCAAGTTGAGGAATTGATTTTCGTTTCGATCAGTCTATTTTTGACCTTTCACCAGAGCCCACGACCTTAAAATACAGTTAGTACAAAAGCGTCTGGGGTTCAGCCCCACATCCCAATGGGAGTTGCAGCATTTCCAAAACAATCTATATGCATTTTTCCCGGTTTGTTTGCAAAAGTTGTAGTAATTCCAATTCTATGCATCATAAGCTCTAACCACTAACCAACTTATGCATACCCTCTCAAATGCAAGGAAATGGTAAGAAATCCTTTTACTTACTCCAGAGTTATATCCAGCGGTACAGCTTACACATTTTTAGCCTATAAGAGCAAGCTTCAGTCTGAGGCAAACCCTACAATAAGGTACAATAACGTCCGCTACAAGCATTATTACAAACACGTACGATGACCTTTCGTACGTTGCACCTATGACATATCCACTGTACTTCGATTAATCTAATTCTAAACACGTGGTGGGAAAGGCAAAACCACGCGTTTTCCGTTTATTCCCGCTTACTAGTGTTTCCAATTCGGGGCAGAATTTTAAAACCCGTTTTTTTCGGTTTTTGAAATGAATGCGATTTTGACCGATAAAAGTTCAATATCATTGTGAAATTACTACTGTTGGTCCCTGCGCAATTTATTAGCGGAATTATTAATTAAAGTTAAGCACAGTTTTTCAATGATGTTTATAATACTGACGCATGACAATCAAGGCACACTTTCATCGTTCAGTCTGTTTCTGAGTTTTGTGTCAAATAGTCCCGTGGCTGAAAAAATCCTCTCTGGTTCCATTGATTTGGGCTTGATTGTAAGTAAGGCATGGAACAGTTTTTTCAAGGTTATTTGACCTCTTCTTTGTAGCCTCAAAAAGACTCATTTCCTTTTTCACACTTTGTAATCGGATCTCTTCAGGTGTCGGAATAGTTTTGTGGTCTTCACTCCCAAAGATTACATGGATTCTGTGCTTTGATTTCAAATGGTTGATCAAGCTTTCGGTGCTTGCACCACCTCTATTTGTATAACTTGTATAACAGAGCACAAATTGCACTTTGGTGTTGGTTGAGCCTTTTTTTATAAGAAATGACTCTAAGCTTCTGATTTTCTTTGATTACTAACGTCTTTAAACTGAATGTGTATGATTACAAATCTACTTAAAGTCACTTCTAAAGGAAAGCCAAATATTTTGTGGAAAGTTATTGCAAATTGAAAAGGAACGAATCGATTTTGCAATGAATCACAGCTTGTTGATGCCCTAACACATAACAGCTTATAAATGAACTTACTAGTAACTACGAAACTACGGCATAGCTTTGAAGAACTACCTCGCGTGGAAGTTATGTAATTAGGTTAGCGAAAAGACAAAGGTTCGCGTAGACACCTATTATGTGCAAAATGACCTCACGATCCGTCTAAATAGGTCAATTGAACGAAAATATAAACGGACCAACAACGAATTTACGATAGTCACCGAGAAAAACCCGCACCTTGTGCCTCATGATAATAGCTAAATGTTCAAACGTGCTAATTTGGCCGTTACACGCACTAATCTGCAACTTGAGTATTATAAGAATTACTAATATTTGAATGCAGCAGCAATTCAATGTTTTTTAAAATACCCAGGTTTGGTAGTTGAAAAACCCCTGGTTTCGGGTAGTAGAAAATAACCAAAAAAACGGGTTTCGGGTTTGGGAAAACCCGGGTTGGAAACACTACCGCTTACAAAAAGCAGGCTTAATTTAAAACCCACTTCATTAACAAAAACATACAGCATTAGACATCTTTGAGAGGATGCGAAGCAACATCCCGTAAGAGGAACAAGATAAGCGATGATTTAGTACATATAAAATTGCATTGGATTTGGTAATTGTGTTTTAATCTTCTTTGCAACTTTCCGGTGAATTTCGGGACTGTAGATTTAATCTGTGAACTTTCGTTCAGCGGAGTTTCCTTCGTCTTGGATTGTACATCGTGTTTGTTTAATTAAATTTTGAACCATGACAGTTACTAGTGATACAAGTCTGTTCTCTTATGTATCATGTCGTCAAAGTTATGGAATTGGCCTGACTTTCATTGATCCAGTCCCTTTTCTTGACTTACGATTGTTATACGTACAGTAATACCTACTACCGACAAATATTTAGCACACTTCATTATTTATATATGTACTGTAGCCTAATGCACATACGTCACTTGTGCTGTTTACCTCTTAATCTTTCTGGCTTATTATCTTTCCAAAGGTAAGATGAGCCAGAGGCAGAGCATAAGTTACTTTGAATTAGTTTCCAAGCTGTTTTGTTGTTTTTGAACCTTTGAGTTGGATTATGTATAGCCTAATAACAGTGATAGGATTTTGGATAAAAAAGGATTTGGATTTTAAAACTGTCAGTTTTCAGATTTGGGTTGGATTTTAAAATAAATTTTATGATCGGATTTGGATTTGAAAAACGTGAATTCGTTCTTCTCTGAGAGTTAGACTCAATAACGAAAAATATTTCGTGATGTATTTTTGAAAAATATTTTTCTAAGCAAATATCTTTTTGTGTTTCAAATAAATTTTAATTCAAATAATTTCTTTCACAAGTAAAGTTTTGTTATGAAAAACAAATTTTTGCTTCGTAAACTCTATTTATGAAGAAAGCTTTTTGCAGTGATATTTGAAATACAGTATAATAATGATTTATTTGGCGAAAACAGTGTCCCCATAAAATAGCGACCAGTGTGTCAGCACCAGGCTTTTTCACAGTAAAGATAAATTGGAGAAGCGAGTGACCTACGTTTAGGTTCTCTATCTGGCCTCACTGTAGTGGCTGTAGTCCATAAGAAAACGTTCCAACAGGTTACAACTTTTATTTTTGAAATTAGCTAATTACTTTATTGTGTAAAAGACTAATGCAACTGTTGCCGTAATCTTCTTTGCCCTCAACTATTTAATACGAATCTGCTTTCGTGGAATGCAGAAAATCGTGCAAAAAGACCTAAAGCACTAGAAAAAATTTGCGTAAGCACTTCAAGTTTTGTGGAAATTAGATATTTACCAACCAATCCTTCGTGCTGTGAAAGCATTTTGATGTATTTTATGTTTGAAATTTTCTAACATTTAAGAAGTTTACGATTTATCCTTGCTGGTGCGCGAACTTAGAACATGTGAAGAGACAGCGTCCTCATTATCATTATCTGTGCGCACAAACTGCATTGAAAGGAAAAAGAGAAGTTGCTATTAAAAACCATATAAAAAGTCATTTGAAACAGAAGTACATTTCATCTAAAATCAAACAAACTGGAGTTCAAGATGAAAATGCAACTGTAGAAAAAGCTGAAAATGACGCAGCAAGTCCTGACAAATGTTAGATTAATAACTAGTCCCATCGCCATGTGGGGCTTTAGTGGGCTTATGCCCCCAAGCAAAGCTCCAAGCTCACCCAAAATTGAACTATGAAACACTGTAAATCAGTGGAGCTTTTATCAAATTTTCAGAATATCTGTCCTCTGCAGAAACGTGAAGACCCCATTGAAGATTTTGTGACGACGGTTCTTTTAATGGCCGAGATAAAATAGGTAGCAGCGATGACAGAAAAGACTCTTTCACAAGTAAAAAGATCCAACACATGATAAATGTCCTTTCTGTGATCAGAACATGCAAAAGCGAAAATTTCGTAGGCATTGCAGAAAAGAACAATAAAAGAAATAGCTCAGTGGTAAAGTGTCTGCCTCTCAATTGTAAATTGGGTTTTCGATCCATGGCCGTTGAGTGAATCGCCGTAGCGCTAGCTCCTTGGGCAAGAGCGTTCACCTCAGTCGCCTCGGAAAGAAGCAAAATTTCAGGCTTCGGCCTGCTGCCAATTGCCGTCACCATAAATCAAATTAAAAAACAATGAAAGAAATAGTCAATGCAGCAATTTGCGATGACTTCAAGAAGGGAATTGATCTTGTTCGCAAATCTTCCCACTGTGGAATTGTTCATCCATGTCATGTGAAAATATTTAGGTCAAGTTTAAACGAAGATTTCGTATTACAACGCGAGGACCAAACCTGCATTGTTATTCTTAGTGTTGCGTGGAGTAGCTTAATAGGGCCGGCCTTAAAGCCGGTGCACCCGATGCGGCTGCATTGGGCCCCGCGCCATGGCGTTTGGAATGGTTGTTCATTTTTGCCAGATACACCTTGCACACGAGAATTGGAGAAAGGTTTACAAATATCATTGTTAAGAAATAATTACCTCGTTTGAATGAATGAGCAATCTCATTTGAATGAATGGTGAAAAAATTTCCTAACTACATCGAACGTTATCAAACGTGCTCAATTCTCATCCCCGAGCGTTATATCTGCCCTCCATCACGTCCCACTCTTCATGGATGAATTTGGTTGCTTCTAGTGCCAGTGGAGACTGAAGTAGACCTACAGCTACTGCAAACAAGGTGCGTATTGAATCAATACTATTGATTCAGCTCGCAATGAACAGATCAAGACGAGTGTCTGTCGTATTAACGTTGATGGCAGTTCTGCTAACGTAACGTTGTTCAGTTCTCGAAAGATTCTTCTTTTTCGGAAAGTTTATGGTTAGTTGCTTACGGGCAATCTGCATTTTAACAAAGGCTTGCAGTTTTGCTTCATGGAAGATTTTGACAGACTAGGTAATTTATTATTTTATCAAAATAAAATTAATTGTACCACATTGAAACAAACGACAAAAGATGAGTGGTTACTAATCCTGTGGAGGCCACAAATCTCATGAAAACCCGCGAAAAATTTTGTGAAGTGTTCACACTTAAATATGACTCCTTTCTTTTGTCCACAAAATTGTTCGGCGTTATTTGTCGGTCCTGCAAGCACTTATATCATCTACCGCCCCATCAAACTTTTATTGCGAATTGCCTATTTGCCAGCGCAGATAGGTAGAAAAACCACCACTCCAAAGTCCCATGCAGGTTCATAAACGTAAAGGACACTTAAAGCTGCTCTGCAGCTTAACCACGCAAGGTNAAAATTGTGAATGTCATCCAGCACACTCGTTCCTGTTTATCAATATATTGGGCGATGGGAGGAAGCTGTCAACTCCATCGACTTCTCGCACTCCAACTACAAGGCGTGCAGAACAGTCAGCAAACTTACAGGTAGGTCTGGACGCTCCTCTCACCTGTGCCCCGTCTCGGCAAATTCCATCGTCTCGCAACTCGTTAAGAACGGGGCACACAGAACCGGCGGCCACGAGTCCACCAGGCTCGTCAACAAGCAGTTGCCGACCTATGGAAGATTCCAACACCTAAGAGTCATAGTATTTCTGAACCCTTTAGGCCGGAGGAGTTCGCTGCTGCCCTCAGAAGCCTGAAGCCAGGAAAGTCTCCGGGATTGGATTCCATCTTCCCGGATTTCATACTTCACGCTGGGTCGGCTCTCAAATCTTAGTTTTGCGACTTCCTCACTTCCTGCATGCGTCAAATCAAAATTCCAAAGATCTGGAGAAGAGCACTAGTAGTTGCGATCCCCAAGCCAGAAACCCACTGGGGGACCCAAAGAGCTATCGTCCTGTATCTCTGCTGTGCGTCCCCTTTAAAATCCTCGAGAGACTCATCTACGCTCGTGTCGAAACAATCATCGACCCAAGCTGCTGCGATTGCTGCCTGATAGACACGTGGTCCACATGATCATGGAGATGGTTGGCAATCGCAGCTTTGCCCTTACCACCGGAAATGGCCAAAGGAGCATGTTACGACGCCTCAAGAACGGTGTCCCAGAGGGATCTGACCTGGCGCTTCTTCTCTTCAACATCTACATCTCTGACCTGCTGAACACCATCTCCAGAAAGTATTCATATGCTGACGACCTGGCTATCATGCACGCTGATGGAGACTGGCAGGCAGTGGAAGGGGCGCTGAGCAAGGACATGGCAACGCTAGGTGAATACCTCCAGACTTGGAAGCTAAAGCTCAGCACTACAAAAACGGTGTCGGCAGTCTTCCATCTCAACAACAAGGAAGCTAAGTGTGAGCTTAAAGTCAACTTCAACAGCGAAACCCTGCCCTTCTGNTCCGAGCCCAAATACCTCGGAGTAACATTGGACAGATCGCTCACGTACAGACCCGTAGCCACGGGGGGGGCATTCGGGGGCAGTGNCCCCTCAATTTTTTTTGTGCCCCCCCAAATGATTCAAACTCNAAAAACTAACAAATTTTGCAAATATTCGTTTTCAATCTGCTTTAATTGCTACGTCAACTCACAACACCACCACACGTTGCATAAAAAACCTAACCTCATTGTTACAAAATCAATTGTACTAAGGAACGTCCATGGTAACAATTTCGCTTTGTAACGTCACAGTCACTGAAGACAGTCTTTCGTAACCGTTTGCGCAGTCTCTCTGTTAGCGCGAACAATGCCATGGCACTATGAAGCGGACAATGGTAATTTCATAATATAAAGTCTTAACCAGCGTCCTCTCTAAGAAAATTTTAGCAAATGTAGGTTTTAGTGAGCATCAGAATTCTAAATGAGTTGCTAATGTGGCAAACTATTAGAATTTAGAACAAGCATAAAGTCTTATAAAAATACGACCAAAGTAGGGTTTACACATTTATTTCAAATAGCTTCTCCTTGTTTTCCTGCTTTTCCAAAGTTTTAGAATGTTGCAAGTGCACGAGAACCAGATTTTACTGCGCTAATGTATTGGTGTACTGCGCAGTTTGCGCACCTTAGAGGGAATATTGGTCTTAGCCTTGCTTGTAGTTGTAGATAAAGATGATATCCCTCAAGAAAAATTCCTCGGAGTATATGGATTTCAAAAATTTGATGCAAAGTCCATTTCAGAAAGAATGCTTTCGATCTTGCATGAATTGATTTGCGGAAACTTCTTGCACAATGCTACGATGGAGCGTCGGTGATGTCGGGAAAGCACGGTGGAGCGCAAGCTTTAATTAGTCAGCATGTTAAACGTTATGTTCCCTACATTCAATATTTTAATCACCAACTTCATTTAGTGGTTGCTCATGTGTGCGACGGTTTACCTGTTGTTCGCGGGTACTTTGACATTTGCAATTTGCTAAGCAAATTTTTGTCCACTTCCAGAGTTTCTGTCATGTATAAAAAATTTGGCGGTGACGCCATGGCACGACTAATGGACCAAAGGTGGTCTGGTGATTATAAACCACCCAGTCTCTGGTGAAAAACTTTGCTGAAGTTAGAACAACGCGGGAGTAGTTTATCTCTTCTGAAACAAGCGATGCGGAAATAAGCATTAAAGGGGCTGATTAGCTTGCAGCATTAGCAAGCGGCAATTCATTTTCGAAAACGAAGTGATGAACTTGATTTTAAATCTCGCTCCAGCAGACAAAATCTTGCAAGTGCAACAGCAATCTAGCAGCTTGGTTGCATGTTACGATGTAACTACTTATTAAATCTACTATCACAGAGATCAGAAAATTAAGAAACGATGCAGAGTTTGAAAAAATACTGCAAAAATTAAAGCTTCCATTAAAGTTATCTCACCCTCCAAACAAGCGCAAAAGTCAGTTTCGTGTCGATTCAGAGAGGACGTCATAACAGAACACATCGGAATTCACAGTGGAGGTGAGAGTTTGAATTTGAAAGCATCTTACTTTTAAATCATTGATACTATTCGGAGCGAGTTCAGCCACCGGTTTTCGGAGTTTTATGTCTCTCATCAAATCTTTGCGTGCTTTTTCACCGGCATCGAATTGCTTCCTCGACAAGGAAGAATCACAGCGTCTTTGCTTTTCAATCAATTCAACTACCAAGAGTATCAGCGAAGATCTTGTCGATGCTGAAACGACTATTGTGAAAAGCATTGTCTCATCAAAGCTGCCTGATGTGCTTTTCAATGAAAGCACCCGCATGAATTTGGACCAGTTTTTAAGATGGTTTTGGAAATACAAAGCAACTTTTCCCACCATATTTGCTGCTGAGCGGGGGCTTAATTGTAGGAGTTTCGACAGCCACATGCGAAACAAGCTTCTCTAGTGTGGTGTGGATACCCACACCTTATCGCATAGGTGCATGACACACTACCGTAAACGTCAGCTGGTTTGGTTACGTTTTCAAAAAAATGAACAGCTGCTGTGGCAAGCGAAGACATCATTTCTGAATTTTCAATCAAAACTCGAAGACTGCATCTTTAAAGTATTCTATTAAATTGATACTGCCAGTGCCTCCATACGTATTACTAATCTACAGTATCAGGCTATGTAGCAGGTGTCAAAACTGCAGCTTTTGTGACAGTTTATGCTCAAATGTCTTTTCTTGGTACTTTTATGTTTTCGTTTTTCGTTGTACCCGGGGGCGTAACGAAGGGGGGAGCAATTACCCCGGCGCCGAACCACCATGAGGGCGCCGAAAAATCCCAACAATGTCACAAGTACTTTCTTCAATACAGCACATTTGCTCCCGAAAGACCTCAGGTTCAAATATGGGAGCGCCAAACTTGCTTCTTGCCCCGGGCGCCATCTAACCTCGTTACGCCCCTGGTGCCACAAGACGTTTTGAAAACTGCGGGTGTTGATAAAAGGTAGAATGTTTATATGCTACAGTACATAGTTCGACTTCTAGCTGTTAATGGGAAAGATTGATTGATTGTTTCAGTGACCAATAGAATGTGTGTATTTATTATATATAATTTCGTGCATTCTTGTGACTCTTGCGAGAAATTAGAAAGAGTTTATTTCGTACCAGTGTCTTCACTTTAAATACTGATACGAATACAATTGGTTCAGTTTGGTTGTTTATGCCAAAATATTGTTATGTTTTTCAAAAAAGTTAACAGTACATTAGG
>JGI24159J19872_10014832_pt1 | contig 10056 bp, 6 predicted proteins | sample Ectturendosymbi4_FD_19872 | JGI IMG/M metagenome (IMG submission 19872) | reverse complement strand
GAATGAGCCGTGTAACTTACCAAATTACAGTGTGATCTATATACAGATCAACCACAAATACCTACTTTGACAATCACAAACTAGGGGTGCGACCTATACACGGGTCAACCACAAATACCCACTTTGACAGTCACAAACTAGGGGTGCGACCTATCCACCGGTGTGACCTATACGTGAGTATATACGGTAGTTAAAGTTCGATTTGTGCAAGCCTGCTTAAACTCCGTCTCTGGTTGTAAAAATGTACATTTTGCTTGTAAGACAAGATTTTTTAGCACATTAGGGGTAATTTATTGGAGGAATTACAAGTAAATCAAATGTTAATGTTTTTCACAAATATAGTTATTCCATGTTCCTAATTAACTGTTTTAAAGAATTCAAAATAGTGAAATATGATGGTGATGCAGGTGTATGAAATAGGAAGACAAGCATTTTAGAAAAATAACTATCATATGAAATAGTTTGGCACTTTTGAAACAATTTTAGTAGTAGCAACACAGAGTAGCAACTTTTTTGCTTTTGATTGATTTTGGTTGAGAAATTTCTATTTATTTCAAAAATACTAATATTGTTTTTAAACATTCCCATTGTCTTTTGTTCCATACCAGTTGTGAAGTCTGTGTTTTAGGAACAAGCCAGTGGCACGCTTCAGCTCACATAAACTGAAAAGGAAACCTGAGCTGTTTTTGTTTGGTGTGTTGAAATATGTGTGGCATTTTCCTTACCCGCCTGAGCAAAGCTTGTATTGTAAATTTAAATCCATTGAAACTACGGCTACATTCAATGTAGTACTTGTTGGCAACTTCTTGTGTTTTATCTTAAGTTTTGTTGGAAGCCTGTCATGACAAGAAGCAAAAAATTTCAGGCTTCAGCCTGCCACCAATTGCCGTCACCAAAATAAAAAACCTGCCATGCTAAAATATTATTTATAAAACTATTGTTGTTAGCTTGGTTTTATACTATTGGTTTCAAGGAAATTTCAAAAGATTATATCAAATTTACACAGCAGTCAAAATTCATGAGCCAGATAAAAAAATTTATTGTCATGTAAATGATCCCATTTACCTACTAACTGTACTGTTGTTGTGTTTCAATTGCATTCCAGATTTTATGGCTTATTAATACTGAGTTGTTGTAGTGCTCATAACCCAGGCAAGCTTTGTGTATATCCCTACACACCCATTTTTTGTGCTTGCACAGTTTGTATTTTTTGTTGATGTCTGGTAGGTTTTTGTCCACTAAATTAATGTTTTTCAGATTTACTGCAAAACTAGTTAGTTTGAAATGTTAAGTTGGTTGTGAAACCTGAAATTACTCCTAACTAATGAGTTACATGTATGGTCCAATTCTTGTCAGTACAGTTGCTTGTGATATGCCCTTGTATTTTGGCGTTCAACTGAATGTGATTCAAATTGAATTGTGTGGCAAAAACTTTAGTTGACCTGTGGTGGTCATAAACCTTTGTTTCTTCTAACTCTTCTGATGATATTCTGTCCTTATTAGGCATGAAATTAACCTTTGGTGTCCAAGGCATTACAAAGCTACCTGCTTTTGTTGCAGTATGCTGCAGATTTGGTACATGTTCTGGGCCTGACTCTGAAGAATAACTGTGCTTTCTGCTGCGATCCCAACACTGGTTTGCTTGCATACCCAGCTGGTTGTGTGATAGTTCTTCACAACCCAAGAGCAGACAAGCAGTCATTCGTTTTCAACCCAGGTCAGAAAACTATCACTTGCTTGAGGTTCACCAAAGATGGGAATTTTATTGCAACCGGAGAGGTTTGTTAAGTTGCAGTATTTTTCATTCCAGTCTGTAAAAATTTGTAACTGAAGTCCAATAATAATTTGAGTATTAATATTTTTACTGCTCATGACAATGCTTGATAATTGCGTGTGCTTCGTGGATGAATTTTGTTGAGTATTTAAAGTTCTAAATGCATGCATTTTTAGATTGCAAAAAAGATGTTTTGTTACAATTTGTATTTCTGTTCATTAAATGTAATAAAGGAAGGTTAAGGGAGTAGTTCCTTTCAATCTGGGAAGGTGCAGTTGGACTTGCAACGCAGTCATACAGAAAAACATGCCACCTTCATTTTTAATGGCTGTTGTGAAAAGGCTGTTGATATCTTGCTTTTGCGATATTAGGATTGCTTTTTCTTTCACAAAATTAGTTAATTTCGCTAAAATACCTTAACGCAAACCCCAATGCAATTACAACATCTGTGGAAAATGGATGATAGCTTGGTTGCTGCCAATCGTGCTGCCCAGTTTAATTAAGATAGAACAAATTCAATATAGGTCTAAGCACGCACTTTTTCCCGTATCGTATTACTTTCCGTTTTTATAGCCGCGGCTTGATCTGGGTGGGCGGTTGCTCTTCAATCACGTTTGCCATCTAACTACACGAAATGACAAGATTATTTCGAGGCACATTTACATTTGAGCAGCATTAACATCGACTGTGGCTTGATTCTAAATTCAAAACGTATTTTAGATGAGAATTTTTTCTAGACTTCTGTTATTGCTTCGATGATAAACTGGTGTATTCCCCTAACCTTTGCGTACATAATGATTTATGCACTTTGCAGAGTGGTCACCAACCATGTGTTCGAGTGTTCTCTGTTTCGGAGCGCTCGCAAGTTGCATCGTTTTCAAGTCATATATACGGAATTTCGTGTGTTTTATTTTCTCCCAACTCAAAGTACGTAATATCCATCGGATATCAGCACGACAACGTCATTAATGTCTGGGACTGGAAGGTAGGTTGCAAAAACTAACCATGTGGTTCTTCTGCCTTGGCGTGTTGGTGCAGGCCGCCTCCGTAGGCGGGCGTAATGCGTTTGTTGGAGTGTAGCTGTTTGTCAATCTAAATATTTAAATAAATTCAAACATGCAGCGCAAGAATTGCTATCACCCAGACATTTTTTTCATTCCTGTGTATCAGTGAAAATGAAACGCGTGACCAAAACAAAATGCGTCAGAATTGTTCAATGCCTGGGTTTCAAATCAAGGCAATAACGTGTAGTCACGTGAACCGGAAGTGCTGGCAAGCAATGTAATATTGACTGGGCGCAGTGCCCAATGCTTTCGTTGTGACCTGCCTTGTCATGCTATTTTGCCATTTAGTAGAAAATTAATGTCACCTCTTAAGTATGGGCTTTGTTATCTGATAAGTTAAGAGTTTTTCTATGACAGCCATGCTTTACTTTGCAATCTGCAGAAAAACGTTTTGGCCGCATCGAACAAGGTATCTACCAAAGTGAAATCCGTTGCTTTTTCGGACGACAGCAATTACTTTGTTACTGTTGGAAACCGACATGTCAAGTTTTGGTATCTGGAAAAGGCCTCAACTCCTGACGTGAGTCAAACTTGTGCCTATGATGTTTGTTTATTAATCGGCTTAAATCACGTGATTGCTTTGGATATGCTATCAGCACGCTTGACGCACTGACGTTGTACAATTAAATCCTTTTTGCAGTGTTAACTAGGATGCTTTGATGTTGGAAGCAGTTTGACACCGGGTCGTAAAGTTTGATTTTTTTGTTTTGTTTCGCAAAAGATGTCAACAGTTCCGTTGAAAGGCCGCTCGGCAATCCTGGAGTCCTTTCGCAACCACATGTTCTGTGACGTAGTGTGCGGGCTTGGATCTGAATCTGGATTGACATTCGCCGTTACGCGATCGGGTCTGCTGTGTCAGTTCAATGTGAAACGGACAGTGTCCAGACACGTGGAAATAAAGGTTTGTTCGAAAAACCTTTGTCGCCAGAAGATACTGCGATTTGAACAAAAACGTCAAATCTGTTTTCAATTCAGTCTTTGTCTGTGACTGATGCGCACTTGTTTCTTCGGACAGTTTTTCTCATTTTTGTTTTGGCTCAAACGACGTTCACACCACTGTGAACAAACGAGACGTTTGCACAGCTCGTTTCAGTCATGTTTAGTGGCACCACGCGTCGAATTCGAGTATGTCAATCAGTAAGTGCCTCTGCGAGTGCAAACTGTTTTGCTACGTGTTTGCATAAGACCGTTGTTGTTGCGACCGGCAGAGCGGATCGGGAAGGAGTATTTCCATCATTAACGACACTGTCCTGTGCGGAAGTGGCGACGGATCAATATATCTTTTCACCAGCAGCACGCTCGACTTCATCACCAACATTTCTCCACCGGATTTCGTCCGGTATGTTCATTGAGACCTTCGAGGCTAGCTTCGACGTCGCCCTTCTTGCCGAAATGAGACCAATCACTGACAAAACTGTCGATATTTTCAAGTTGCACTTTTGTTTTGTGTATAATAACTTTCACTTTGTTCGTTAACACACGGTTTCAGTTTCGTTAGTTGGCTGCGCGTAGCTTTGATGCTGACGCATCGAGCGCCATGCGCCTATTCAGTGCACAGCACGTACTTCGAGTTTTAAATTGCGTATTGCGGTTCCTTTGTGAAGCGAGATGATCCGATGTCATTATAGACTATTGTTGGATTGCGATCTATTTGTTTTGCGAGGCTTGTTGAGCGAAGCTGCTTTATTGCTTCTGGTTTATTTNCTCTGCCCAGTGACTCGGACAGTTAANTTTCCGNTTCCAAGGTATGAAGATTTGCCAGGCGGAGGACAATAAACGTATTTCAATTACGTTACATGACATCACAGCACTAAAGGCTTGTTGAAAAAAAGAAATGTGCTTTTGTTTGACAGCATTTAGTCGACATTTTGCAGATTTTTCAAATACCAAAATTATTTCATAGCGTATTCTGGTCTTACTCTTTTTTTTGTTATGTAGCCTGACCAGGGCTTACTCAGAAGTCATTTTGTAACCGAAGGTCAAAACTAACTTCGCATACTTTGGGTTAGGCAGTAGGCATTGCGCGATCTAACTGGGGTAAGGTGTGCTGTATGTTGAAAAGTATTTTTCAACGGTTATTGTCTCTACACGTTACAATTTTTTTCAAAAGCCTGCGTCAGACTAAAATCTATTTGCTTTCTTTATTTTAAATCCACATCGCAGCAAGTGTCAAACTAAACAGCGGTGCTCATAAAATTACTTCGTTATAATTTTGATGATCCGTGGTCTTCACTTTCGCGCTAAACTTGACACACCCAATGCACTAGTTATGCTCATTGACCGGCAAAGCCATGTGAAGGCAGCACTTCCTTAGTTTTGGTGGCCAACTAGGTTGTTGCTCAGTTAGTGAATGATATTTAGCCTTATAATTACGGAATGTAGAATAGTTGCTTGACCCACAATGCTGCCTAAAGCTAACGTCTAAGATTTACCCGCGTTTGCTTTTTCCAAATTAATGTAATCAATCGTTGCAGTTTAAAAACCGCTTCTTAGCACAACGCTAACCGTGAGCGTACATCTATTTCCTAGGGGAGAAATCCTGGCAACTGCGATTGACGTTCGCAACATGTGGCTCCACACGGTGTACGCCGACCATTCGCTGCTGATCACCGATGTCGTCGACTTTGCTGAACCTCACACGCATTCGTGTTCACGGTTTCACAACTCGTGCGTTTGGGATGTGAAGGTCGGTGAAAATGATTGCTTCTCGCGTTCGGTGCATTCAAGCATCTCCGTCTTTCAAGCGATTCTTACATTTGCTCAACGAGTTGTTTTCTGACTTTCTTTTGGGGAGATTTTGCATTAACNACGCGCAAGTAACAACATACAAGTTTCTGAGTTGATGATTTAGCCGNCTGCTTTAATGGTTTATGCCAGTGATTTTAACGTGGCGGTCNAGTTCNTTTGCTTTTAGATCTATGTCACTAAAATTCTAACCGCATGGCATGTCATTTGACGTCACANTCACTGATTGTTGTCGATATGTTACAGGTTATGCCAGATTCCGGCGAAGTCACTGTTCTACCACAAAACTCTTTCCTCACGTGCTCGAATGACAGCACGCTGCGATTGTGGACAGTTGAAAGCGGACACCACGTACGTTGTCTTCGCCTCCTTCAGTTGTTTACGTGTTTGTTTACTGTTTTTGTTATGATTGGAGATGTCGTTTCGTGGCAGGTTGAACTGAAATAACAACGAAGGTGCTAGTCTTTCATCTTTTAAGACACTGTCATATTTACGAATACGCAGTGAAGGTGAAGTTCACGAAAAGTTAAACAAAATTATTACAGAAAGATAATCCCCAACTGACATCTATCGTGCAAAGCAGCCTTCTCAGGTCACGAGCTTGGATTTGTGGGATTAAGTGGCACCTATGAGCACTCTCGTTTCCATCCAATTGTTTGCCATGATTTTTCGACGATAAGTTGAAGAGCATTCTCGTGTTTATTCAACAGAACTTACTGAAAATAATTAACCTCGACGTTGCTGAGAATAGTCCGCTGGAAACTGACGGATCAGCGAAGTTCGAGGCGCGGTCAATCTGCGTTCGCTCAGATGGAAAGCATGCCGCTGTCGGAGATAGAAGCGGAAACATCCAGTAAGATCATGGCCGTCCTATTTATAATTGTTAAATGTCCTGTCACGTTGTGACCGGGGGATCGTCCTCGGCTTTGTGACCGAGTCTAGATTGAATTAGTCTCAGCGAAGTGGGGCGCTCGTCTCAACCAGCACAACGTGAAACGTCTTGCTGTTCATGCGACCGGGATTTCCTGCTGTTTTAATCGAAGGAAATCTGTCCCTAGATTCTATTTGAATGAAAACTGAAGATGTGTTTAAATACACGAATCTAGTTTCCCAATGAAATAAATTGTGATAGATTTACTTGTGCCACTTTGTGGCTTACAACTATTGATAAATAGATATGTGCAAGTTCGAATCATCGCACAAGTATGAAAGCAGAAACAAGCAGGCAGATTCCTCAGAAGCTTGCCATGAGGCTAGAGCTTGTTTTGTTGTCCCTAGTTTTCGAATCGGGAGATATGCAATATCCTTACTCAAATGTCCAAAAGGTGGATTGGTAAGCGCATTGGTCAGCTCATTTGCTCTGCCTCCTAGTTGAAACTGTAAAATAACGCGTCTTATCTGTCGAAATGAAAACAGCTCGTGCTGCATCATTTGTATGCTTACCCGACTCTCTGCAGCGGAAATATCGAATATAAAGCAGTTGCGCTTCTGTTTCCACTGCATTTTACCAGCGACGTTCTATTTTCTTTTCAGCGTTTACGATCTTGTGACTTTCGATCGTCTCGCTTTCATTCCCACCCACGATGGTGACGTGCTGGACATGGATTACTCCCCAACTGGCGAAATGCTGGCAAGCGCGAGCCGCGGCCGATGCGTCAACATCTTCGGCGAGAACTACGTTCCCACCCACACCATTGCCGACCACTCAGCTGCGGTGACCGCCGTTAAATTTGCTCAGCGCGATAACGAGGTTGGTGCTGCTGTAGATCAAGATTCGAGCAAACTTGATCTCTCGTTTACGATACTATACTCTGTGCTGCTTTTATTGCGCAAATCAAAGACCAGAGTGATGCTTTTTCATATTTTTACGTGTACCGCAACGACGTGATCAATAAGTGTTTTGAAAAATGACCTTTAAATTTGTGTTAGTGTGCGCTTACATCTTGAAAGCCTATCGGCTTATATTGAATGAGCTTAATTATTATCGAAACATGCCTATTAGTTGTGTGAATGAAACCTCCAACTCGACCTCTGTAATTGTTGGTTGCGTTAAATACCATGTAGCCGAACGCTAATGGCGGCAATATGCTTCAGATCGCCCGCGGCATTTTAATTTCTGTGTATGCCTTATTCCCGAACAGACCGGCTTAAGTTGCAAGCGCGTACCTACCTGTCACTCACGGCGTGGGTTCGGCGCTTTACTTTTTTTTTGGTACCAAAAATCAACTACTGAGTTTCACTCAAAATTACGGACGGTTTCATGACGGCAGCAGAAGTGTTGCGCGCAATCCTGATCGTGTGTTCACGGCTGATGACGCGACTCTGTAAATGATTGATTGCAAAAATACTAACATCCAGCAGAATATTAGCACCTACTTATCGAGCGACGACTTGGGACGTACAGCAATGTTTTATTGACTTGTTCCGGATTCAGTTTCGTCTCATCACCTGCGGCTCTGACAAGTCTCTCTACGTGTGCGTGATCAACAACAACACCGGCAAGGCCGAGATCAGCCGCGAGCAGCATTTCGTTGAGAAGCATTCAATGGGCGACATGGCCATTGTCGAGTAAGCTAAACGAACCTGCGTAGCTGTAGACGTTTGACGATCTGTCGTTCAAAGCGTTGCAATCGCTGCTTTGTTATGTTTCAAACCAAGTTTTTGTTACGCAAGCAAGTGAACTATCCTGGGNATTTTTCCTGTGTAAATACAATGCCACATGCGAGGTGAAGTATAGCACGCGCTGTAGTGTCGTTGGAGNACGGTGGCCGATAGCATTTTGGCATGTTCGCCTCTCGAAGACTCCATTAGTTGAAAGTTGTGTTTTTACTTCACTGCTTCCACCAAGGCCTGCTTTAAGCTAGCGTCTCACTGCTTATGATTTTCAGTCAAAGGTTGTTGACCTTCTTTTGCAAGTTACCCACGCAAGTTACCCACGCTCATACCCACGGGTCATATTGATTTTGTGTGAAAATTACCGAATTTTGACAAACAACAACTTGAAATTTTAGTTTCATAAAGTCACACAAAGTCAAAAAACGAAAAGTTTTTACTTTTTAACGAAAAGTTTTTTCCCACTGCAACATATCGCATATCGTTATACTGGATAACCCTCTATGTTGAAAAAAGCAAATGATGCACATGTGCTAAAGTGCTTCTACCAGTTGCATAAAAAACTGTGGTAAAAGTTCCAGTGCAGTATGAAGCAGTACAGTCAATGCTGCGTCCCGGTCCCTGCTGATTACTTCCAACCTACCCTTGCGTATCTTTGTTCACGCGCACACTTGAAAGGAACACCTGACAGTCAGTATCGCATACTGAGCATACCGGCCTCGTAAGAAATTCGACAGCTGTTGATTCGATGTTGCTTCGTCGCACGTGGCTTCACTGATGACGTGCCAACGGTTTTTGACAAAAAGCTCTCCGGTGAAAGCGTCGCCTTTTCAACGGAACTCGTCCTGAACCGTTGCCGCGTGTCGACGTAACGAAAACTGAAATCGACCTTGGTTTTACAAACGGAAGCAAAACATCTAAAATGTGCCCTTTTTTAACCGTGTATTGGCGTCCACAGTGCAAAGTCGCTTTGATTCACTTAGACGCAGTTCGCAAAAAACACGCAGTTTGCAAAATGACATTGATCTATATCAGGGGTTCCCAACCTGGAGTACATGTACCCGTAGGGTACATTTTCCTATCTGAAGGGGTACATTTAAGGTTGGCGATAGAAGAGAAAAATTCCTTTACATATAGTTTATTTCCAAATATTTATAAATGTATCAGCGAATATTATTTTTTTAAATCATTATATACTTATATGCTTATTGTTAAATATATCCGTGAATAATCATGACAAAATATTTTGTCATAAGAAATTGTAGGGGTACGTGTTCATCTGTCAAAATCATGAAGGGGTACATGCTTATCTGGTGAAATGCTGAAGGGGTACATATTCATCTGTCGGAATGCTGAAGGAGTACATGGTAAGAGAAAGGTTGGGAACCCCTGATCTATATCGAAAGATAAANATTTTTTAATGTGATTATCAAATCAGATCTCCCCACTATGTCAGGGTGCAAACTTATNAACTGTACTTTCTGTCTAAAAATTAGTTAGGGTGAGTTTGTGTATAATCTACAATGCTNGATTGCTGAGTGTTGGGATGTGCTGGTTTTGTTCGNAACTAATTGACTCCTTTNGATNTGCAGCGTGTCTTCTGTACTTTTCTTTTTTGTCAGCTTCTCGATCGCAGTTATTTTAAGGGTTTTGCTGCAGGTTTTCCGCGATTTCGAATTGTTAGATTATTTCAGTTGAAACTTTGCCTTCCCCGACCAAGATTTATGTCAACGCGAAAACCTATTTCGTCTTACCTGTACTTTGCAAAAATTTTTCGTGGAACTGTGAATTCCAACATTTATTCAAATTGCAAGCAGTCGTAACAAAGTAGCGAATAAGCTGACAAGCACAATTGCTTGA
>JGI24159J19872_10014831_pt1 | contig 10056 bp, 4 predicted proteins | sample Ectturendosymbi4_FD_19872 | JGI IMG/M metagenome (IMG submission 19872) | reverse complement strand
GTCTATGGCAAAGTAAACAGAAAAAAAATTTTTTTACAACCTTTTCGGACGTTTTCAAATGTAGCTCTTGAACGGTTAACTTTTTTTGCATCACAAAACCCCAAAATTTCTTCTAAACAATTTTAAATACCGCAGACTGTGTCATGTTTTTGCGTTTAGTTTTACCTGAAGATTAAAATAGGCTTCGAGTGACCGTTTTTCAGGAGCAGCAATCGATGTTCTTTTTCGTTTCTTATCACCCATTCCAGAGTTCTCCAACTTTCTTCTGTGCTCTTCTTCAGCCTTCTCGAGCCACGCAATCAATATGGGCTTCAGAGCTACCATGTTGTTATGGCTAAGGGTCAATGACTCGAATCTGTTACAACGAAAGTATCACTATTAGAAACAGTAAGCTTTCATTTCTGACACAACTTAAGCTTTTTTCGATCTTTTGTGAATTGTTTTGGTGTTAATCCCGAGACAGCGTTGTGGAAAATAGTTGTAAAGTTCCCGGTTGAGTTACCCGTTCCCATTTTATTTTTCCACTTTTAATCTTTGACGAAAATGCACAATCGATGCTTACTGATATTTTTCTCTCAACGAAGCCAATATGCTTTTGCTTAAATTATTTTAGCAAAAACAGCATTGTTCCAAATTGATTTTGTTCCAAACCGGTGTACCACTGCAGGACATTTTGTCTTAAGTTCGAAAATGCTTCATACCTGCATATTGTGCTCTGGCTTAGTGATCCGACTCCGCTTAACTTCAAGTTTGCCAGAGCTCTGCCAACATCATTCTGTGTTACTCCGAGCTTGATACGTCGTTGCTTGAACCTAGAATCGAAAAGGAGCTTGTAGTAAAACCTTGACTGTTGCTAAGCTAAATGCTCGATCTCCAGAGAATGCAAAAAGACCGTTTACCTTTCTGCAAAAACTTCCAATTCTCGAGGATCTGTCTCACATTCGCTTGGAGTAAAGCTAGTCAAGGCGGAACACGTTGATCCTGCATGAAAGAAAATCCATCGCATCAATCAACCCAAGAACGTCCACCACCGTAACCAAAAAATCGAGGATTGATGCTGAACATTGGTTTTATGCTATTACTGTCCTTTCATAAGAACAAGCGGCATTGATCTTTAACACGATCTTTCTCCTTAATGCTGAGCAACACTGACCTGCCTGCGTTGAACTAGTTCCTGACGTCGGTGGAGGGGGTGCAGACGAATGAACGGATGTTGATGGGTTGAAGTGAGTAGTGGCGTTGTAAGCCTGGCCAGCATGACCTATGTAATGTGGCTGTGTAACTGCTTCTGATGTAGGCAACATTACTGATGGTGTATTGAAAGTGTGGTGTTGGTAGGTCGGAAAAGCACTGCAAAAGCATAGGACGTTTTGTTGATTTACATAAGAACGAGCGCTGTGGTAAAAAAACAGTGGTTTAAAACACTTACTGGGACGAGCCAAGTTGGTCAATTACGTCACTACTGTCCAATGTTCCCTGTAGTGCTGCTGTGTGGTGAAAAGCTGGGGGAGGAGGCATTGAGCTGTAAACTGCAAGATGATAAATCTTGAGTGAGAACGTTTCTTCCTATACAGTCATATGACCGCAAGTAAATATCAATGAACTCTTTTCACCGTCTTTACAAGGCTTTCGATTAAGGGCTCATAAAAGTTGGAGCGCAATCTGCAAAAGTTGTCGCAGGATATCGATGTATCATGCAAAGTTCGAGTAGAAATTATGTGCAGAAGTAATTATTCCATTTGTGATAAACACGTCCATAACAAATGTGAATTGCATTTCGGTCGCAGAATATACAAATAAATTGAAAAGTGTAGTTCAAGACTTAGGAAGAGGTTCACATGAAGATCCACATGGTGACCTCAAACTCTCGGTGCAGTGGAATGCATTTCATGTGTAAAACAATCCACCAAGACATTAGTCGCAAGTTATCGCAAACATGCCAAAAAGCCAAATGTGCAAACAATGGAAACCGAATCATTTGAGAACGCGAACCACGAGACGTTAATGAAAGAAAATCAGTATCTAAGAAATTTACCTGGAGGTGGCATGGCAGGAGAAGCGTGTTGTTGCGTGACATAGTGAGAGGCAGATGGAGTATAAAACGAGTGACTATTAGGTTCCGGTTTGAACTGAGTTTTTCCTGTGTAGTCTACCAGCGCCTCAGCTCTTAAAAATGCGTCGTCGAATCCGGCGAATATATTTCCCTGCAAAAAATTTTTTCTTTGAAAAGTACAAAAACGCACGTAACGAACAAAACTGTCGAAAATGATCCGAAAACTAAAAAAGTTGATGCCAGCTTTGCTTGGTGATCACTCAAAGATGTTGCGTAAAATAAGCCAGCACGTCCATGGTCTGCTGCACAGGTCAAGCAGCAAGCGGTGGCCAATTTAAATGCCCTCGTTTGGAGTATGATTCGATACACGTCGCGCAAATGATCGTGTTCTCCCGTTTTATGATGGATGACGCCATTTTGTTTTCGGCGTAAAATTCCATATGTTGCCTAAATAGCGTGACAATACTCTCTATTCTGTGTAATTAAACTGTGTCTCGCATTGCGCAGACCTCGCAACTTGCCTCTGAAAGCCTCCAAAATAACGGGTGCAATACTGGATCCCAACGCAGAATGATTGCTTAAGTCCAGTTAAACTGCCTATTTAAGAGTGGGCTGCTCCTTCGCAGTTACATCTTGTCACAAGTATTTTTGGCTTTCCCACAAAAAGTTTTTAAAATGCAAACACGACAGGTAATGGCGTACCGAATAGGCTACTGGTGAAGTCATGCAATGACGCCGCATTGCATCTGCGGCGTTGTGCAGGGGCGTATACTTTTGTTCAGTTGCATAAGTGTTACAACTGAGAGTCGTCGCAGCGGTGACGGGTGAAGGCGGCCGGTGATGATGTGGAGCAAGCATATTAGTAAACATTTTTGCGCAGTGTTCTTGCAAAAAGTTTAAAGCTTAGAATCTGCACAAAACCTGTGAAAATACGTATCAATCGTGACAAATACAAACAACCACTGAACTTTAAAATGCGCTTGTTAGAAGTACCAAACACATCACAAATGCTGTGTTTTCTTTTCCGTAACAGGTAAACGGTTTCACCTGCAACGATTTTGCTGTACATGTAAAACAAAGCGTGGGTTTCTCCTATGTTATCTATCTGTGTTGCCAGCTTTATTTAACATATACAAGAAAGTGTCAAGCTTCAAACCTATACGAAAGAACATAATGGAAATTTTCTTGGGATTACAACCCATTTATTAAGATTTTATTTGAAGTATTTATTTAACGTTAATTTATTTCTTGGGTAGTACAAAATTTTAACATTAAGATGAAGCCTAGGCTTGTTTTGGGAAAAGCTTTTAAAAGTTTCATAGGTTTTTTGAATTGCTATGTGATTTTATTTCTCTCACTAAAAGTATCAAACAACATCTTGACAATGCATTGATTGCAGAATCTTTTCTCATGAAAGATCGAAATAATTTGCCAACTAAAAAGTCTTGTTTATCTGGTTTTGGGGCTACCAATGCAACATTTGGTTTGATTTCCTATTCCTCTTTCCTTTTTAATTGATAATTCTCGCCTAATTAACATCGTACAAAAAACCTTTTGTCAAGTATAAATATTTTATCAAATCTGTAAAATTCTCAATGGACTCTAACGATTAATAAATTATTCACTCCGGCTGCTACGCATCCCCTGTCTAAAATGAACACCCTACCCGTGACTCGCATTTCTAGAAGCCTCCCTTCTTCCTTCGGTGCTCTCCTTTCGGGATCCGTAAAATCGGCATTCGGACAACCAATATCACGTGACCTATCGCGGGTGAAACTCGAGAGATGCTTAACGCAGGTCTCAATCAACGATGCGCTCTGAAGTTAAGATTTGGGCTGAGTTTATGCAAGCAAACAAAACAGCACTGCAACTTAAAGTAGCTGCTCTATTTCAAAAAAGCTGCAGTGTCAATGAAAGTGACTGTTATCGATTGGTTGTGTTTTAGGATCATAAAATGGACTGTTTTTCTGCACACACCACAAAATTTTCTTTAAAACATCCTCAACCACTGCAGCCAAAACGAATTCACTCGTATATCGTATGCTAACGATGGCATACATATCTGTACCTAAATCTTTACATCACCCGATTACATATCAGTTTGTCTTACTCTATGTTATTTCGTGTTTTAGGAATGTCAAAGTATGTGAGCGTGCTTTAGTTCATAAGCTAATCAAAACCAACTGAAAATCGGGGTCATTATTGACATTTGTTCACTGACTCATTAGTTAATAAAGGAGCATCTCTGCCCATGGTATTGGTCCTGCAGCCCGCGGCCCATATGCGGCCCGTGTGACCATTGAATGTTGCCCGTGTCAGTTTTCGTTATCCGAGTTTTGTTGGATCAGCGTATTAAAGTAAAAAAGCATGTTGTATTTGCGTTTTCAAGTAAAAAGATGTGCATGTGGTTGTAGTTTTCATCATAAGATAAAATCTGGAAATTTTTGCGGCCCGCAAGTGATATTTCTACAATTTATGTCGCCCGTGATAGGTTCCCCACCCCTGGTATAAAATCTGAAACAACCGTGCCTGATTTTTAGAGTTATCCTTGAAACATAGGTTGTTGATACCGAAATCAATGAAGATGAACATGCTGGATGAAAATTTGTATTCACAGCGTTTTGGGGTTTGTTAAAAAATAAAAAAGTTCCAAAGTTGTTGAAAGCGCCCATCAACAAGAATCGTAGCTGCAAAAACACACTCGAAGCACTTCCGCTTCGACGCAGTAATGCAAAGGTAAGCACCAACTTACGACCGCTCGCTCGCACAGAGATGTGTTCGCACCAGCGCGCTTCGGGACTTGGCAACAGATGTTATGTGGAAGAGGAAAAAATTATGTGCGTGGAGACAGCTAATTAGAAAAAAAGGCTATTAATAGCTGGGAGGAATAATAAAAAATCAATGCTGACTTCTGACTGGAGATAACAGATGCGTTTTGTTATCTCGGGCTGTGACTTAGCACAAGGCCAGAACAATGTCGCATAAAGGCGGTTTTGAGCGTTAATCCGATTGATATAGAAGACAAATGTATCTCTGTTGGTGGGAACGCATACAAGTGTGTATTAAAAAAATTCCTGGCTTCATTAAATATGAACGACCGTGAGAAAGTTTGAATATTTAATAGCTTCAGTCATTAAATATTTAATTTTACTATCATCTTGATTTCACTGCTCCGTCACTTTGTTTACAAATAACTGCTTTAAGTGCAAAAAGTTGCTTGAAAACAAAACCGAATCTGACCAGATTTTGATTAGTATTTCCATAAAGTGAAGCCATTTCAGTTGGTTAAAATCGTTTATTTTAGGGTAATAACTGCAATGCAGTAAATAATCCTCTTTGCAGTAAAAAGCGAATCTTCCCAAAATTCAGAAGGCATGGTGAAAAAAACATTTACAATAATTTTGAAGCCTGTTTTGAAACGTAAGCAGAGGCATGTAAGTTATACGCACCGCGAAGGAACAGGCTTGGAAAAAATAAGAAAGACCAATGAGCAATTCAGAAGATGTTTACCATTATTCCAGGTGATAACATTCTAAACAGGTAATTTCATCCGGAATAAAGACAACCATAAAGGAAAAATAGTATTTTGAACTACTGGGTCCATGAGCATGACGACGGGCAGACACGCGAGCGAGCCTAAAATTATTTCGATCGCAATTAATAATTTATAGATCACGTGACAGGGAAAAGACGAAAACATTGGAAAAGCCTGTGATCAATGAAAGAAGGGTGTTTTCAATTGGCTTAAACCACAAAAGTTACCAAACGCCCGACAAAAAAATGTCTGTAGATATTCTACAACTGAACAGGCAAAAAACTTATATTGCCTACGACGGAGTAAAAACATTTTGTCGTTACAACCAAGAGTTTGTGTCGGCAAAAATGCGAATACAAAAAGAAAATTTCAAGCTTTAGGTTGTTTACATTTATCTTATTTGTATCACCATGATCATTTTCTGTTGCTGCGAACACACAAGGATTTACTGTTACAAAATAAAAGTTTACCAAAACTATTTTTGTCAACATTCTTTGAATTGTTTCTCAACAGACATTCAGGTGAAGTTGTAAAACTTTCCTTGTGACCTGATAAAAATGTGGTGAAATTACATTCCAATAAACCCCGCAAGATTGCAGTAAAGTGCAAAAAGCATGAAGAGCTTGGGAAATAAAAGTGGGTTAGAACGGGAAAACAAAGCAAGCCTCTAGTTAGCGTTTTTACAGTAAAAAGATATTTTCAACTTTCCTGGAAAGTGGTTGCAGTTGGTCTGTTAAATAGCTCTGCAATAATGCAATATCGCAGCACTTATTTATAGTATAAACGTTTAATTTACAGTAGATTTACAAGATATTGAGAAAGGCAACACTGCTAAAGAGCATGTATGCTGAAACGCGTCGTGTTGTGTCAGCCAAATGCTTTTAGGAAAACTGTTATCACAGGATTTAACGAACGAAAAGTTTTTTCTGCTTGAATCATCTGCTTTTGACCTGTTCCCACGTTTGTTTCCTTGAAGCTGGTTGTCGTACCCCTACCGCTACCAGGAGGCCTTGGCAAAGAATAATTTGGGGAATAAAAAGTTTTTTTGATATGGAAAGAATGATTTCCAATCAACAGCTGATGGAAAAGTTGCTGTTTAAGTGTGGCTTTCAAGTCTCCCGGAGCAGGAGCACTCTGCGGTATCTCAATTTGTTTCCCCAGACGAGCAGCGGGAGCCAAGTAGGGCGTCTCCGCTTGTGGATGACTGGTGGGGGAGACTGGAGATTGTTTCGAACGGACCCTTCTGCCTAAAGTCCGAATCCGGTCTTTGTTTTTTTGCGCGGCGACTGATGCGGAAAGCAATTGATGTTTTTCATGTTAGTACCTTCTCAAGTTATATCATCGGACAGTCGGTTGAGACATTTGTGCAGAAACTTTTGAGCCAACAGGGATACCACGAGGAGGCGATTCTACATGGGACTTTTGCGTAGGACAGGCCTTACATTGCGAGCAGTCATAACCGAGTCGGTGAGCGTGTCACTGCTAGAAGTTGCAACAGCAACGATTTGCTCTTTGCGAAAGAATATGGTGTTACTTGCATCATCTGAACAGGGCCTTCGACATGCACTCGATTGGCTTCAGCTACGGGCGTTCAAGCTGGAATAAACATTAGCCATGAAAAGATCAAGATTATGCCTCTCCAGATACACAACTCAAGGTAAGCTGCAAATAAGCGACACGAGACTGCAACAAGTCGAGAAGTTTGAGTAACTTGGGGTTTTATTCACGTTTAACGGAAGCAGAACAAGCACACACGGTTCGGTAAAACACACGCAGAATTGCGTGAGTTTACAAATATCGCTTGGCTTTCAGTTTTTAAATCGGTCGTTGTTCCGATCCTCACCATGTTTACGAATTTTTCGGTAATGACTAAAAGAGTTTTTATTGTATTTTTAGCTTATTTTATAAATTGCACCATCTTCAAAATGTTGCCTAATGCTTGACATTATCGATAAGGCAAGCTTATTTCATTTCCTTGTATCACCATCCGTACACGCGTTGCTCCGTCTTAACAAAGCATCTCTTTGTCACAAATTAATGAACCGTCTGTTTGGAGAAAGGAAGCTCGGTATGGTCATATGCGCAATGTAACTTAAAATCGCTACGTAGTTTAAAAATGCATGCTGCTTGCAAAAGAGATCTGCGCTCAGAGTCTAAGGAAACAAAGTCTTACGAATGGATAAGACGACCATGTTCTTTGGTTTACTAATTACCGGCATTACTTGAAAATTGGTACCAAACTTGTGTATGCAAATTGAGATGGATTTTTTGCCACAGGGTTGTTTCATAGCGATCAGCGTTCATCTTCTAGATCTTGAAGCTAATAGTAAAGAAATAATATGGAAATGTCACAGCGAGCGTATTATCTGCGTTTTCGCATTACAAACATTTCAAAAACTGTGCAGAAAGGGCATTCCAATGATCACCGATGACATCACAAATCAATCAACCATGATGTAGGTAGCACGCCTAGACCCCAGACTCCCATTATAAAAATCGTTCCACTACCCCTAAGACCAAGGATGGCGTGATCACATTTCCGACCTGGCTTGGTTTCTCTTCAGCGTACAGCGAGCAGAGCTATCAAAGACTGCTGTAAACCATGAAGTTTTTCGAGACCTCTTTGGTTTGCTACACTCGCGACCTCTCGGAGAGATGTGGGTCTGTAAACGATTGAATAAGGAAATGAAAAGATTTTGTAAAACCAACTCATTTGATGATCGTGATAAAAACTTTGATGCTTTCGTGAGCTTATCTAAGACAATACTCATTACAAGTTATTAAACTTCACTAAAAAACAAAAGTTTAATTGTGTACTCTTCTATAATATACTCAATGAACTTGCAAAATTTTGTAAAGAACTTCCGAACATTGGCCATAATCTAAGTTTTGCAAGCAGGTACTTTCAATCTAAAACCACCAAACTTTTCCTGCAACGAAAGACAGGCTGAGAGCAGCAAATTGTGATTGGGCGTCATCTGCTCCAATCCTTTTCGTTTGATCTTGCCGTTCATCCCACCTGTTATAGCGTCTTAGCAGTGTGAATCGTTTTACTTGTAGTTTGTAAATTTTCAAGTGATATTTTTATTCCAGCAGTTATTCTTGTCTACCAGATTGTTGAAACAATTCATCAAAATTAGGCCCAGGCACGCCACCTACCGGTCAGTTAAATTAAATAAGCCAAACGTTTTTTGTCATGTTATAGTACAAGCACTACTGTCAAAAATCTTTTTGTGAACTCTGATTTGAAAACTTTCTTTGCCTAGTATATAAAGAGAAGCGAGGTTTCATCTCTTATTGCATGAACATATGTTAAAATTAAGGAAGAAAAGTAGTATAGCACTATGCAATAATAAACACGAAACACCTAGATGAAAAGATATAGTGAAAACAAAAATAGCGGAACCTTAAATTGGAGTTCAGAAAAAGGTTCAACTTGAAGGCCAGATTATCGATTTCCTAATAGTGATCGAGAACGAGCAACCAGGAACATGCCCTGACACTTGCGAGGCATTTAAAGGGAAAACGAAGTCAACCAAGTAACAAAACCAGCTGGACTAGACAGTGACCATGTGTTTCAAAAGGCTTTTACTTTCTCAGAATTGAATTTTGACGAGACGTCGAGATCAAAATAAATACGTATACAAATATACAAACTTTTGGGGAAAAGCAGAAATAAGAATAACACTAATTTTTTTCCTAAAACCTCCTGTGTTATATTTCTAAATTCGTTTTAACTGTTTTCAGTTCACAACAGGACAACGCCAAAAGCAGGAACTGAACAAGGTACTTTTGAAGAGACACTGGGGGCTCTTGATTATGAACATTGGCTTTTTAGATGACAAATATTTTTTCTGTCTCCACAATCAAGACGTTGCCTAATCAGATAACATCACCTGATGCCAATACCAACAAACATCTATCTCGGTAGTAACATCGGAAATCTGCAAGTAAAGGATCTTTTGCGAACTTTATGTCGATGTACCGGTTTGCATGTGAAAAAGATGTGAATTAAAAGTAGCTACGGTGGCCATAACGCCTCTGTTTCACCGAGTCTAATCCAGTTTTACGTTGGTGTCCCGGTTCGTTTATTTGCATGTCCCAGTTACGCAGATCTGGGGAAAGTACAACAAGTGGGCAATAAGCGACATTTTGATCTTCCATACTAGAACGTAGAGGGCGCTATGGAGTTAGCTTTGAAGCGTAAACAGTAAGTGCAGATTTCAGGCCTGAAAATGCACCAGCATCCTCTTCATCGCGGGAGCAGGCAAACGAAGAAACACATGAACAAGAGCAACTGGGATGCAACACAAGGCATGCTGTAAAGCTGTATAACTTAATACGAGATATTTCACAGAACCACACTATGAAATGTATTTTTTTCATAGCCGAGGCAGTAATGTTGCCAAGGGCTTCACACGGCTTATTGAACAAGCTTTCCAAGAAAATGTCTAGCTTTTTGATCAGA
>JGI24159J19872_10014827_pt1 | contig 10057 bp, 6 predicted proteins | sample Ectturendosymbi4_FD_19872 | JGI IMG/M metagenome (IMG submission 19872) | reverse complement strand
GGTCAGATATGTTGCAGATGCAGCAGTTTTGCTTGATACGTTTTTTTAGTTCTTCCGAAACAAAAACCACATATGGTCGTTTAGACACTACCGTAAGGTGCCTTTGATATCGATGTCAGATAGGATAGTTTTTGGAATACCAGTCTTCTCATGTTTTTGGCTACATCACTGTTGGGGTTGTTAGTGGTGGGGTTTTTAATCTTCTTGATTGTGGATTTGAATTTCACAGATACATTGCAATTGTTTGATTCATGACATTTAATAAAGAACTGGCTAAATGGCCTATATTGGTGAGGGTACTCCACCAAAGCTGGTAGACTCAGACTGTGTTCAATTCTGGGTCATACCAAAAACTTAAAAAATGGTACTTGCAGCTTGTCCAGCCTTGTGCTTGGTATTTCTGGGTGGATGCAAGGGAACAGTTCATGTAAGGTGCTGCCATTAACTTGCCACCAGTGCAGCATTAACTGATAAAGCGGCTGCGTGGCTCACAGCACAAGCAAGCAGAAATGGGTGTCGCAGCACTCATGACAACATGAAAGCAGTACAGATACCGAGTATAGACAAAACTGAACTGAAAAATTAATAAAGTAACTTCATTTTTTATAAGTTTGCTAAGTGTTGAAACCATTGAGATAATGCAATTTGCCATATAGCAAATCATATTAAAAGTTGTAAATTAAACTTAGTGAAACTGAAAACATGTTCGTCAGCTTTTTAATATTTTCGTATGGCAGTGCCATGTTCTGATGAGTAAAAGTGTCAACTTTCTAGGTTTGATAACACATCAAATGACTTTGTACGTTTTGGCAATAATACTATCAGCATGTCTGCTGAATAGATGTTTTTTATTAAGGTGGTATGATTGTAAATCAATTTAGTTGATCTGATGCCTGCATCATCTGCCATTAATTTAATTTTCTATGATTTTTATAGGTTATTTATAAGGTAATGGCAGGCACTGATTTTGCTCAGTGGTTTTGGAATGAAAGGTTTTGGTTGCCTCACAACACCACATGGGCTGATCTTCGAAACACAGAAGAGGCCATCTTCCCTCAAGCGTCAGACTTGTGGATGGTTCTTCCTCATTCAGCCATTCTGTACATTCTACGAATCGTTGTGGAAAGGTATGATTTAATACGTTTTTGTTCTCTGGGTAAGGGGCTATGCAATAAAAAATTCATCCCTGCTGTCTTTTGGATGTGCATGTTGTGAAGATATCAGTGTTCTATATCAGGGCTTCACAACCTTTCTCTGACCATCCATGTACCCCTTCAGCATTTAGACAGATGAGCATGCAGAGCCAGATTAAAGGGTAGGGGGCATGGGGTAATTTTCACTGCAGGGCCCCTGTGACGTATTTCATGACGTCACTGTAAAATTTGTTTTCGTTGATTTGCAACGTTCTTGTTTGCTTTTTTCAGCAGTCGATCATGTGCCTGCTGTGTTAACACGGTTGTTACTCTGCCTTTGATTGTAAGCAACATAAAATGGTGTTAAAAATGAATGTAAGCTGCCCTTGATTGTAAACCGCTCTTAAAGATAGGCTACCTAAGATTTTGAGATACATTCACGACGTTTGCATACTCATGCGTTTCCTGTATGCTTACACCACAATAACTGCCTTCTGTTTATCATAATCCCTTCTGACCCTGTGACGGATGTGCACATGATACTGAAGAAAATTGAAAGCGAAAGAAGAATTTGCTTGACAAAACGTAGCCAAGGGAAGACTGAGCGTCATCTATACCTTTCGATCAAGTAAAAAAAATAAGAAATGTAAGCTGCTTTTGATTGTAAACTGCATGAAATGCTGAAAAAAACTTTATAACCTGCGGTTTACAATTGAATAAATACAGTGCTCAACTGCACGTACAGTTAGCTGTGAGAAGGGAGTTTATGATATAAACACTAATAGTGTATTCTTACTATGAGAATCTATTTCCACAGTCTAGAGAGTGACTCGGCAAGAAACAACATTCACCCGAACACTAAGGAGAAACCAGAGATTACAAACAAAAACACCAGAAAAATAATATATCAATATGGCCATCCAGTCTAAGTGTGGAAGGTGCTTTGAAACTTGTGTCGTGATTTTCACCTACATTTTCAGGTGCTCTGGTTAATGCCACTGGTTTTTGATGTTGTTGCTTAAAAGCTTACACTGAACAAAAAAACGTTTCAGTTGCAGCGTTTTAGCTGACACTGCCAGATTCTTGTGCTTTTTCTCCTTAGAAACCTTGCCATTTTTAACTTGTGATGGCATTATAGATTTCAGCATTGTGCAAGCTAAACACTGCAATCTCGCCTTCTGCTCTTTTGTTCTACAAATCGACTGATCCAAAACCTTTTCCGACAGAACATGCAATAACATGTGGTGGAAATGGCTTGACTATCTTCATATGTTTATGATGTAACATAAGAATAGTAGCCATCGGAAGAAAAGTACGTTTCCATCATATGCTACCCTTTATGATGAAACAAAGGTCGCAGTTCAGCTGTGGCTACCTCCAGACGTCACAAGAAGTTACAAAATGACTGGTATAAACAGCAACCACACCAGAAATTGTTTTGCTGCTTAACACTTTGAGAGCCGGGGTACAATACATTCGTACTTTGAAATCGGCCTAAAACCAGCAGTTATCGGTTGCCTTACCAACGCTATAGCTCCTCCGCCGATTACGCTACAGAGCTGTTCAAGGGCTCAAACGGATCGGCCAGTCTTCTAGCTTGCCCTCGAAAAAAATTTATTGGGGATTGTGGATACTTTGTGAGTGATGTCATAAGTGAAGCAGTTTTTGGGCCATTTTGGTTCATGTTACTTGGCCTAAGGCCCAACCGCTAGGCCAAAGTATTTCGCTGAAGTTTTCATTGGAAACTAGGCTTGAGTCCTGGCTTACATGGGCTTTTAAAGGTAAAGAGCTGGCTTACATGGGCCTTTAAAGGTAAAACCAAAATATCGACTGTGACTGTCTATCCAATTCATGTAGACTGTGCAGAGGAGTGGTGACAGCACACACAACACCAATGGTAAATGGTTGTGATTTAACTCCACTGACATGAACTTATGGCCTAGTTTGAGTCAAAAAATTCCCTTAGGTGGGGCAAGTTAACCTGAGCCAAAATGGCAAAAAACCTATCCTGAAAAACCCGTACTCCCCAAGCAAAAAAATTTTTTTCAAGTGCAGACTAGAAGACTTGACGCTTCGACCAGGTCCGTAACCCGAACAGGAGCGGAGATATTCCCGTGCAAAGCCATGCCCGTTTAGGTGCTTTTTATTTCGAAAATCCCCGAAAGCAGCCGGACACCAAAGTGTTAAAATGTCAGTCACTGGAGTTAAAACAGCTTGTCCTTGCATGCTGTAGACATTCCTGCCTAGACCAACCATGTGCAATTTTATATGTGTTGAATAAAAAACATTAAAAATTGAAAATTTTTCATCCACGTTTCCTCCCCAATTCTTCCCTGGAACTATTTTCCTCCAAAGAATTAACAATTCCTTCCTTGAGCCAAGTGGCACCCATTTGAGAGCCAAGTGTAGACGGTTCTGACCATTGTTTTATACTTTTGACCACACATGATCGATTCCCAAGTTCTCTCAGTGAGCTATGCAGTGCTGTTCAACTAGATGTGGTATGGAATTCTGCAATAGCTTTGCTGCACTGTTTCACTTACCAAGCATAACTGCATCACCATCACTTGTAAACATGACCATTTTTTGAGTATCGATATTATTAGTGGTGTAAAATAATTTGGTTTCTTCTAGAATGGATTGACTATTACAACTAGAAAGAGGCATAATTCATGAAAACACTGTCTTAGCAAGCAGCAGTCATTTGCTGTGCAATACTTACAGCATTTCATTTGATGAAATATCATTACTTCCATCAGTCATCAAAGTAGGACAATTTGCTTGTCTTTGTGCTTTGCGTGATTTCTTCCCTGGTGACGAAGTCGATGCTTTTTGGAAATTCAAAGCCACAATTTTTCGTTTGCCATGAACAAGACAATTTAGTGTATTTTGACATATGATTATTATTTATCAGTTGCCAGGACAACACTGATGAATTCAGCTTAATACTGAGTAGAGCACTATCCAGAGAGTTGAACAAGTATTCAAAACTTCACTCTCGTATGCTGTTAGCATTGTGGTGAAAAAGCTCAAACTACCTTCCCTTGCTTTTAGATTTCACTTGTGAATCAATGCATTTTCATGCTTCATTGTGCTGTTTGTGATTCAAATGGCATTTTAGGTAGTTGTGCACCTCCATTCACTCCATGATATACATTTTCCAAAATTACATTCAGCCACCACTTCATGACAAACTTTGCAGATTATTGTATTCCTTCTCCATGACACAGAATAGTCATAAATTGACATGGAATAATCATATATAAGTGCCAGTTACAGCAGTTGTGAATTATTGTCACACACTCCACTGTTGCATTTTGCCATTCCACTCTAAATTCAGTTTTCTTTCTTTTAGTTTTGTTTCCCTAGACATTTTATTGCATGTCAAATAAAAATTTAATGTTGCTGTTGGGTAAAAATAAGCTTATCCTAGTAACCTGTGAAAGATATGAACACTGAGTTAAGCTTCAACTATGCCACTGGTTCTAAACCTTTTTAATATGATTACCCCTGAGAAAAACCTAATAGATTTCAATTGCTCCTTATCAAAAATAACATATTGCAGTTTGCAATCAATTAATAACAAAACAACACAAAACTGATGTCATAAATTGAATTCAAATGTCCATAAAGAATATAATAAATTGGAAAGGTGATACAGTACTGTTTTTTTTGCTATGAAGTGGTCAAACCTAGTCATTAACATTTATAAAACCAGACTTCATGAAAGCATCTTTATAATTTAGTTTCATTGGAGGCATCTTAAAAGTTTGTAGCTTACACCAGATTACAGCCTGCACTGTTAGTGACGACTATTCAATAGACTATGGTCTACTTCACCTAAGATTCCAGCACTATGATGCCACAGAAGACATGGTGTTGTTAGTGAAACGAAAATAATGATGAGTGCAAAGGAAAGCTCTATATTCTATGAAGTTGAAAATATTTCAGTCCAACGTAACTACAAAATATGGAAATTACCCCAGAAATGCCAAATTACCCCTTTGGGGTTAATTACCCGGGTTGAGAACCACTGAACTTCGCCTATGACTTCAGCAGCAAGATAGGCTAATGAATACTGTTGTGGCTAGTTTTACTACTATTATGGGACAAATGACCAAAATGTCTCAGTGAAAAAACATTGCAGGCGAAGACTAGTTGCTTGCACTCTTCTGGTCTAATGTAAGGATGGTTAAATTATCTACTTTAGCTTGAATCACATTACCAAGCATTTTGAATCAACGCCTGAATCAAGCTGCACTGCGAAACAAAGAATTGTGACAAAAATATTGCTGTTAAAGTTATTTGCTTTCAATTGTTGAAGAGTTGAGAAGCAAATTATGTCAATTAAACAAAAAAGGCTATCACATAAACTGCACTTATTAATTTTTTAAAGAAATCGTCTTGACTTTTATTTGCATGCATATGTTATTTTATGGAATGCTATAACTCGCCATTTGCAATAAAATACTTTTTGTATTAATGTTAATAATATAAAAAAGATAAAACCATAAAAGGGTCTTAAACGCACGTGGGTTGTGTGTTTAAAACCTGTGTATTTAACAAACCGACCATGGTAAGCTAAAAGTGTGCAAACTGCGCTAGTAAATGCCTGCTGCCTGCTGTGAGGAGTATTGCAAGCAAAGGGCTCTTTGGAACAAGACTATGACAAACAAGCACGAAAAACTTTGAAGATTTCTCCACAACTGAAATTCAACAGCAGTACTGTCAAAGGTAAAATGTTGAATTCAGTGTTCGGTAAGCTATTTCGAAACTTTCCTTTACAGGTGGATCGCTCGACCTATTGGAAAAAAACTTAACATTTCCGATGTGCCCAGTCGAGCTCCATCACCAAATGCTGTTCTTGAAAAAGTTTTTGACTCTATTACAACCAACCCACAGGGCGAAAGACTGAAAGGTGCGTTTCTGCGATTTTGATAAGGCATTAGAATGTTGGTGACTGGTATAATGTTTTTTATAAATACGTTGACCATGTGATGATGTTTTCTTGTTTTCTGAGATTTTCCAATCAGAGCAGGCGAGCAAGTGGAGCTGCAGGTTAGCGGAGCAAATGGATTTGACATTGCAGAGAGGATTTAAACCAAAACAAGATTCCCTCCTCTTCATGTGTTAACTGTCGGCTGCTAAGGGCGTAATTTCACCAAACCCAAAATGTTTTTTTTGCCTTACTTAACACGACAATTATGTTTAGCTTTTTGTACAAGTGGCACGCAAAGCAACGCAAATTAAAAGAAAGCAGTTTTTCGCTTTGACCAATAACTCTTGCAAAAATATGTCGAACCCATATAATATATAAGCAATTTGTCTCTGCAAAGTTGATACAATCGAATCAGCGAGGAAATGTTTTAGCAGGAAACCGATTACAAGAGCAACTCGATGCAGTTTTCAAACCGTCGCCTTTTTTGAATTGTGTCCTCGGGTACTAAGTATGCCCTATTCGCAGTTTATCACATGTCGGATAACCTCAGTTCGCTCCACTTGAAAGTCGAGATCAGCGATTCCAGAACTTTTTTCGACGTCACCCAAATCTCAGTTTGGTGAGCACCTCGCGGCCCAAGCCTCAACGCATGAAAAAAATACTGATTGTATGGATGATTTTTGGCAGTAAATTGCTAAGTTCGCTGTCATTGTCAAGAATCTACACTTCTCTCATGTACCTACGCTACAGACAGACATAGACAAGCAGTGATAACGTTGAAAGTACACAAATCAGACTTGGATCGCCTAGGCTTGACCGATTTGACCATACTTTGTGGTATATAGTAGATCATCTGTGTTGCTTCGTGAAAGCAATTGTGTTAAATAGTCTTGGCGTGCAACCTCGTAAAAGTAACAGTAAATCCGGGAAGTGAATCCTAATTCCGGCCTGAGCGCAATACCAAGACTTAGTGAATCAAGTTAAAAATTGACTAGTCATGCAGGGATTTTGTGAGTGGCGTCTCTGCATGAAACACTGGTTTTCTTACGAGGGTAATCCTGCACGCCCGTACAAAACGTCACTGCACCGTTCCCAAACTTCTGTCTACGATACGAGTCATCACCGCGTTACAGGAAAATTGCTTTGTTTCGCATAGCAGGAACCTACCTTTTCTCGTTCCGCAAGCCGAACTCACTGCTGACTGTGCAGTTTATGGTTTTGTGGGGGTGTTTGGAGCTGTGCGCAGGAAGATGCTGTGACGTGTCTTTTCACAACGATCAATTGGTGGTAGAGAAACAATGAATAAGCTTTCCCGTTTCTGAACGAGGTGATCACAGAAGGTACTGGCCATAGGAAACTCTGGCCCAGTTTCGAGAAGCTCACTTGTCTCTCAAATGGACGCAATATTGTGCAAAGCTTTTCTTTTCAACAGAAACGGTCTTTTTGCATAAAGTAGCCGAGATACATGCTCGATTCCAAATATATGCATAGCTTTTTCTATTGCATTCAACAACTTATCGGTATGCTTGGGCGGTGCAGGTTTGTGCAAGCAGCTGGATTGGGATGAAAGACGTGTCCAGAGGTGGTTTAGAAGGAAGCGTGATGTTCACAAGCCATCTAAACTGAAAAAGTTTTCGGAGACGATGTAAGGCTTGGTTTGATTTTGGTGCTGCGGAGGTTTTTTGCTTTTACTTGCAATCTTGTTCTTAGATAAGAACGTTTGTTACATTATTGCTGCCTATAAGACATCGACCCAACGAAGCGCAAAGATTTTCAAATTTAGCATTTGCATTTATTTGTTTCGTCTGCGAGCGTCTCTTTGAAGTCTTGTTGCGACAATTAACTGATGAATTGGCATGTCGGCGCCATGCCAGAACGACCCAACTTGGATTCAGTGGTGTTCGCAGAAGATCGAAGTCGTCAAACACATCCCTCTCTCCGTGAAGTGGGCCTTGTTTACCAATGGTATGCGAATGTAATCACGCCACCCGCTCGTCTGAGCGTCATGATGAAGTGGCGCCACATTCACCAGCTTGCTGCTGGGCGTTGGAAACGCATTGTCAGTTCTGCTTTGTCGAAAAAATTTAAGCGGAACCGAAACGTGCGTGGCGTTTCGAAATGGGCGGCTCTTCGGAAAATGCACTCTGTTCAAACCCTGGAACTCTTCCCTTTGTTCGAAATTAGTTTAGAAAATTCGAAAATCTAAACACCGTGTCGTTACGCGCTACCTCGTCATCAGTAATAGGGTTGTAAAGTTGGCATTTAAAATGCTAAATACCAAAATTTTGGCCGTAATGAAACTGGTTTGGCATGAGAAACGCTGTTTGGCATCTACGTAATTACTTGGCATGATTTTGGTCTTTTCATGTGGCGTTGGCAGAAGAAAAGCAATGTTTGGCATTATAAAAATTAATTATTTGCTATGAGCTTAAACTTTTAGATGTGTTTAGTCATATATTGAATTATTTAGCATGTTTTGACAAGCGATTTGAGGTAGTTGGTCCAGCTGAACCTGGAAAGCCTTTATAGTCTTTGCGTGGATTTTCTGTGAATGCGTTTTGTTGCAGGTATTTCGTGGAATTGTAACATAACTAACATATCAGGTGCTTGTGTACCAAACTCAAAGTAATTGAAAAAACTATGGCGTGTTGCATGTTTGTATTTTCATGACTTGTTCTTTCACTGTTACTGTCTTTTTTATTAATCATTTTCTGTGAGGAGACGGTACTTCTGGAGATTAACAATTATTTGTTAAATTATATGCAATAATTCTAGGCTTGATTTCATAGCAACATTTCATTTTTGCCATTGGTCACCCGAGTAATTAAAAACGGACAGCCATTGGCTTGTTTCGCCTTGTTTGACATGTTTTGAAGTTATTTGGTACATTTGGATAAGCACTTTGGCGTTTTTGGTACATCAGAACCTGGTAGCTCTGACCAGTGATCCAGTAAGTCGACGACAGCCATCGCAAATGCAGCAGCGCTGCCTCAGAGTTAGCGAGGAAAATATCGACTGATTTACAGGCAGGTTCGGTTCCTCCCTGCCCGCAACGCTTAGTTATGAATTGAATTGTGGCGTTTCGGTCCAATTCGATAGGTTCATTTGCGCTTCAGTCAATCGATTGAATTGTGGCGTTCTCCGGCCCCCCGTGAACAGCTCGGTGGCTTGCACTGAAGTAGACCACACCCCCAGCGGTGTGTACGACATTATACAGCGAACAATTTCATTGGAGAACCACGTATTTTTTATAAGCAATGATGGATCAAACCGAATGTATGTGACTTCTATAACGTTAAGTGAAGAGGTCAAGATGAGACCAGATCTGAGTCTTATAAATCATAATCTTAAAGTTGGCATTATTTGTTTTTGTTTACGAGTATCTGGGTGTGGCAGGGATAAAACCTACCAGGCCCAAGGTGGTGTGCTTGCTACGATCTGAGGCAATTCGTTGATGCGTTTGCTAAGCTGGATAAGTTGTGGTTGGAACAGTTGCGCTTTTCCTAATACGTTGCTTGGTTTGACGGATTCTTTTATGATGCTCGTGTGTTTCGTTAAAAAAAACAACGGCTTAACACCTGATAAGGGGATCTGGTTGCGAAAACTGCAGCACCGATCACACAACCATACAGTTTGTGAAAGAACGCAGGTTTGCCAACCTATATTTTCCATAGAAAAAATCCTTGCAGAACATGTTTAGTAGTGTGTTTCTACAAGGTACGGGCCAAAAAAATAGACTGTTTTGTTATCAAAACATGACTTTTTATTGCTTAGAATAAGAGTTGAAACCACTATATATCCTTTGCTTTCTTTATATATCCTTTGTTATTGTAATTGCTGCATATATTAACCATACTTGTTTCGCTGTGGCGCATATAAATGCACTTCACACTCTCGAACGAACGAGAAGATAAACACAGCTGTACGGTTTATTACGGTGATATCGCTGTGTGTTCTTTCCAAATTGCAACACCCTGATCGCACA
>JGI24159J19872_10014826_pt1 | contig 10057 bp, 8 predicted proteins | sample Ectturendosymbi4_FD_19872 | JGI IMG/M metagenome (IMG submission 19872) | reverse complement strand
TACTTGCTTAGCCTCCGGTGAGGGTCGCAGGGGCAGCGGTCCTAGGAGGACCCGAAATACTTCACGGTTTTCAGCAATCTCACAGTTCTGCTGGATCCACACCAAGACGGACCAAGCAAGGTCGGAGAAAGAGATGTAATCACGCCACCTGGTGTATGGTCGACTTCTGGACCGGTTTCCAGTGGGTGTAGTCACCAGGACTTGCCTCGTCAATCCTTCCTGGTACATTCTGCACACATGGCCGGCTCATCGGAGCTTAGATCTCCTTACGCGAAGAAGTGGCACGACATTCAGGCCTTCGCGATCTTCACAGTTGCACACTTTGTCGTGAAGTGTTACACTGTGACTCGTCGCGAAAATCCCATTTCTGCCGCTTGTACTCTTTCAATAATTACCCAGGATTCGCGGCGATAGGTGTGGATCGAACAAAAACCAAATTAAAAGCTGACAGCTTTGTAGTGTTTGAAAGCTCCCGTTTTGCAGCCGCAGAGCGATAAATCTCACACAGAACTGCGTTTGCTGTGCCAATCCGTGTGTGAATCTCCTTGTTCCGCCTTCCGTCACTCGCGAACACCAACCCAAGGTAATTGAACGTCTCCACCTGCAGCAGTGTAATGCCGCTTACTTGCAGCATACACTGCTTTGGGTTTCTGGAGAGATATATTGCCCCATTTTTTAATGGAAATATTCATTCCCACGCAGCTGAAAACTGATCAAGTGCATATTGGATCCCGGTTGAGAAGATGCAAGCATTATGCAAGGAAAAGATGCAAGCAAATCGTCCGCAGAAAGCGAACAGTTGATCCTGCAGCTTCAAACCAGGGTTGTCAGGTGGCCTTCTTAGGCCAAATTTCAGAAACCTGGAAATCATAAATCCTCATTTCAGGAATCATCGTTTCAAGTTGGTTGACCTAAAAAAATTTAGTTGGCCTTTTGGTCTTTTTGGGCCTCATCTCAAGTTTGTTGGCCTTAAAATATTCGTTTCGCCTTTTAGCTTTTCTTGGCCTTTTTACGCTGAAAAAGTTTCCTCTAAAGAAAAATATTATTCCATTTTTTTCGGCAACACATTCGCAAATTTTTTGTAATAGATGCTATATTAGACCGACACCCGCCCTCTGAATGTTGTTAAGATTTGAGGGATGCTAGATTTGAAATAATTTTTTGCGTAATCACTGGAAATGTGTGCACTGTGTAGTGTGTTGTAAGCACTAAGCAGGCTCAACGCTTGTAGACAGATCTGCCTTCTGCGTCTCCGCGATAGAAATGCGACAATAACCTCGAGAAAGTGGAACGGCTTTTATGATTCTGGTCGTAAGTACAAGAGTGAATGGGAGATAACTTTCGCATGGGGCAGAAACCTGCCGATGAATCAGTGTGCAAACTGTGGCACCATTGTACTCAAAATGTGTAATCTCACAAACCAAGGAAGGTCAGAGAAGCATCAGTAATTAGTTTCAGTACAAGGCCAAGCAAGCAAGACGTAATCTCAATTTTGAAGAAAATTTCTAATCAAATTCTTGTAATGTGTATGTTTCTTTGTGACAAAGAAATAGCAATACCACAAGCAAAGTTTGGCTTTTTTCTGGCCTTTAAACAATCGGTTGGCATTTTTCTGGCCTCTATTTCACACTGTTTGGCTTTTTATTAAAATTTTCATCTGGCAACCCTGCTTCCAACAGTGACACCCTCGTCGATTCGGCTGTGACTGTCTATCTAATCTATTCAGACTATAAAGAGGAGTGGTGACAGAACATACCCTTATCGGAGTAAAACATCCATAGTGAACTCTGTACCACACAGTTTCTTTGTGTTTTAACTAACTCTTTGTCTTTTTCTCTTTGGACTTCACTGCTTTCTTTGTGGGTGCCTAGTTTTTTCTCAGGAAATGAATGAAGTAGACTAAATTAAAGGTGTGCCTTTATTTTTATTTTTGAACATATGTGAAAATAGCGATGTTTTTGAAAACACTTCGAACAGCAGCATCAAGGTTTCTATTGTACAGAAAATATTTACTGGAAAACCATCCCATAACCTTAGAAGACCTCTGCATTTACTTTGCATATGAATTTATTTTTGGCATTGATCATTCAAATCCTGTAAACGACTTAGTTTCTAGTTGTTTTCAGTTTCAATCACGCTCACGGCAGATAGTTAACCAAACTTAATAATTCCACGTCCTTTCATTTTACCATCTTTGAGCAAATGCATTGCTTCTTGAACTTCATCAAGTTTGAAGTAACTGATAGGCGGTGGAATGAACTGTGCAAAAGAAAATGTTTAGTCGTTTTTGCGTTAAAGTGATGTTAACAGACAAACATATTTCGAGAAAACTATGAATTATTTTAGATGAGGTAGCTCTTAAAGTCAAATGCACGGGTTGTGGCAGCGTTGGTAAAAACTAGTAGCAAGAAAAAAACAAAGTAGTGTTGAATTTATACCTTTATTTTTGTTATAAGCGTCAGCAATTCTTGCAAATCTTGTAGTCTTCCAACATGCACGCCTTGTATTCGTTTGGCACATAATGCAATATGCGGCAAAGAAATTCGTGCTGCTCCACCAAACAAACCGACAATTACAAGTACGCCTCTCTGTTGAACAAAAGCACTTGACCATAGCGATGACAAGGCATTGAAAGAAGACAGAAGCAAAAGAAGCGGAACAAAATCACTCAAATAGGTAAAAGCATACTGCGTGTGCTGATTCTAGAGTATGTTTAAACTTTAGTAGTATTTGCAGTGTATGTTCATTGCATTGAAAAATTCCCTAAAAATGCATAAATACTATCGTTGCACCTTATGTCAACATGGGATGAATGAGCTGAAACAGAACATTGTCGTTGATTAACGAAAAATAAACTTAACTGTGAGCATTTCAAAACTTACTGCAACCCACTGCCAAGAATCAGCAAGTGGGAATTTGGACCTGTTGGAACGTACAACAGGCGACTGCCACAAACTAATCTAGCCGTCGCCTACGTTGTCAGGAAAACCCATCTTCACATATTAATGCAGAAATAGACTCTTCTTCAAGGTTTTCATACTCGGCAATGTTTGTTTAAGAAACTCAACACTCTGAATGGTTTATTTCTCCAAACGAAGTTTTCTGATCTGTATATCGACCCTGAGCTCCATGATTCTTTTTTCTCTGTTGGCTCATTATTAAATGGCCGTTGATCCACGAGTCTGATTCCAGACGTTCGTCATTATCTTCAGCAAAGTATTCTGCTAAATTATCGCCGAGTACGTCCAAGCAAACCACATACATATGAGGGACGAAACGATTTTTTCAAATGTTCTTGAAATTAAAAAAACGGGAAATAACTATTTGTCAAGTGCGCCCACTGAGCTTCCGAAAGCAGAAATTTTTTTTTCGTAGAGGGCATTTTATCATAAGACTTCGAGAAATTTATCTGCTGTTTCGCACTTTTTCCGAATTGAATTTACAATATCTACAACTTCCGGCAAAGCATCGTTACATTCGGTATCCTCCTATGCATTAGTTGTTTTACTCGTTTTATCACATCCTTCAGTGACTCTCACTCATTGATTTTGTTTGAAATTCGCTACGGCAGTTGCACTATTTCCACCTGTCTGACAGAAAAAATGATGTTCAACGATTTTGTGAACTTGCAGATCAATAAACCTACAGTACACCATGAGGTGAGATTCTCCACTAAAATCGGTGATTTCGTGTATGTTAAAAATAGGAGGCTTTTTTAATACTTTTTGAATTAGTTGTTCATTTCAATTTTCTGTTATATCGATACATTGCCGTCTAACAGTAATGTCAGACCGAGGAACTGCCTTTATCATTTTATTAGTTCTTCTGTGAAACATGTCAGCTTTCTGTTTACAACAAGGTGGAAGCAATCTGCATATGGCAGAAATCTGTAAATAAAACAATTTTCATGTTTGTTCAGCGTAATGCGTCTTCATCTAACCTTTAAAATCCGCACACTTCAAATGTCTGATGTGATGTATTTCACAAGTCTCTATTTTTTACCTCTTGTGGCCCTTCTGTATACCGTTAAGCTAATGCAGTATTTGCTGGAGCGTTTTTTCAATAGTTTAATCCTTTGCAGTGTTGCTCACGCCTGGCAATCAACAACTACCCCGTGATGTGTCATGATTAAGCGTTTTTGTGTTCTTCTACTAAACCCAATTGGTATTGACTATGAGTCTGAGCCAAACAACTAACTACTTCAATAAAAATAAAGGCTCTTTCAGAATTAGAGTCTAGTGCGCAGAAAAAAATGACACCCGTTGAAACTTACCGGTCGAAGGCAATTTATGGCTCTCTCACATGTTATTTGTGAGTTTACCAAATCTATGATCGCATTAAAACCACCATTTGCTGCAGCCTTCTTTGTGTAAGCAACTATTTCTTCTTCCTTGCAATCGCGTGACCATAGTATGGTTTCGTCACAACCACTTTCTTCAGCCACTTTGAGCTTTTCATCCTGATATAAATAAAAACACGACTTTATATGTGAACGTCACAGTGCACATCCTACCAGCGATTTACTTCGAAATTGTCATAGGACACGTCAGAATGCTTTGGAACCAACTTTATGACAAAATATTTAGCCTCAAATTTAAAACTTAATCTACGCCCTTACGTTCAAGTTAATTTAGAATTTTTCTTGTAGAACATATACAGTATTTTTGATAAATAGACGACACAATTGTTTCAACCGATTTCCTTACTGCAATATCGGCCACGACTATTCTTGTACAGCTTGGCAAAAGTGCTTTAGCATTTTGAAGGCACCACAGGCCAAGTCCTCCTGCGCCGACGATTAAAATACTTGCTTTTCCTGTGTAGTAAAACATGAAAATATCAGAGGCAGAATAGAATTAACACATCCCTCGATGTTGGATCCAGGTAAGCATTGTTTTTGTGTTAAGTATAACAGCTCAAAAGATATACAAGATAATGAGAAAGCAAAACGGATATCTTTCTTGCTGCAAATATGCAAAACTATTGAAACTACAACACAAGTTCCTCGCACGCGAAATGTCTGACAAAGCTATCGTCGCCTTTGTTTTCTGAAGTGAGTATAGTGCTACCTAGATTTTGAAAACGAGCCTGCTTTCACAAGAAAAAGTCTTTTATTATCAAAAGCAGAGACGTAATAGTGATGCCCATATCTTCTATTCTTCAGATCCAATCGCTTCATAGTACTGCCTTATTTTTCATGAAATGTTTCTCTACTAGCTTAAAATCAAATGGTGGGCATGAGAAGACGGGTTACCTTGCTTCAGTGAAAGCACCTTGTATGGAAATTTTTTCATAAACAGGTTTCTGTCCAGGGAAAGTGTGCACACAAACGATCTTCACCAAATGTGCAGGCACTTAGCAACCGCAATATTTATCATATCCTTACTGCGTTTTTGACAAAGTTTATTGCCTTTAGGATTGCATCAGCGATCTTTTTAACCTTGTTCTTTACGCAGAATCCCTATTACGAAAAAGCAACAAAGAAGACGTATCTTGCTGTGGCAAACCCGACTAACCTTCGATATTCACAATTTCTTCTATCACGGGTTTGACAGTTGTAACAGCATTGTAGGTTGTTATTCCCGAACAAGGCAACATACAGGCAATGTCTAGGGAAACAGAATCAGGAACTTTCAAGACAAACTTGCTTTCTGGAACTGCTACATAACTTGAAAACCTGCAAGGAAGAAGTATCCACTGTGTTAAACGCCGCGAAAGCAAGCGCCAACACATTCTTATGTTTAACGGCTGCTTATTTTCAAATTAAAAATTTTGTATAATTTGAAAGCAACAAATTTATTGTGCTGCATGGAAAATGCAATAAAAGCAACAATGCGAAAACCAACAGTGTATTGCTTTTTGTATTGTTGTTGTTGTCATTTTTTGTAATTTATTCGTTCATTATATGTGAATATATAAATAAACAATGTAAGTCGTTGTGAGCCTAGAAGATAAACCATGGTTTCTTGTAGAAACTTGCGGTAAGCTAAGCTGTTGATCAAAGGGGATAAGATTAATGAGTGTCAAAACTATGCAAACATTTGACGTTCGCTCACCCTCCGGGTATCTCGAAACCGTAGCAATGATGTCTTTTCTCACACCAAGAGTTTTCACCATATTTGCAGTACTGACACAAACGACAGCCCCGCCATGGATAAACAACAACGCGGTCGCCGGTTTTTAAGTCGTCTGCAAGAAAACCGCGAAATTACAAGAATTCACGAAAATAATGATAAGTGGTGAACCGCCATAGGAAGATTATTTTTCTTTAAGGTTTGCCACCTCGAATTTAATTATGCGCAGCATGAAACTTACGGGGTGCTTCCTTGTCAATTGGTTGATGCTAATGTCGTGCCATCAATGCATCGGCTGGTCAAGGAGAAAATATTCACAATTTACCAACAATTTTTTCATCGGACAGCATTTTCACGTTTCATATTCCAGTGCGAAAGTTACGATCAAGCAAAATGCAGCTCAGTTTCATGCCTACTAAGTTGTGAGTTGTTAAGGTTTTGGTTCAAGTCCAAATTTTAAGTCGGGATGAAAGTGTTAATATAAAACACTTATTTTTGCATAAGCAGAAAATTTATGGCAGTCTTTTTCATGTCTGGTCGTTTCGGCACGCAAAGTTGCACAAGACATCAAAAAGTATGTTTTTACTCGACATGGACCACATCAGCATCACGTGTCCAATTTTTATACGTATTGTGCTGAGGTAAGTTGTTGTTCAGGATTGAGTGGTTCATGCTGAATGGATGTCATATTTTTACGTTTAGAAAAAAATTCGATGCATAAATCTGATGTCCAGGCAGGAAAACAACATTGATTTTCCTTGCAAACATAAAAAACGTTGTAGTGAGAAACCTAATATACAATCCATAATCTACTAAAAGACTGCAAAGAGAAATCCTAAAGGCCTTCTTAATCAACCGCTCAGACTCCAAGGAAAAATTTATTTTTACCACCTGAAAATATTTTTCTTAAACCTGGGGATCAACGCTTGCTGAAACATTTGGAACATACCGGAAATAGTAAGATGAAACGCCAACGCAGAACAGCTGCAGACATGCATTGTAAACATTTCAAAGGTGTTTTGAAATCATACTTGGTAGTTGGTTGGGTCCAATTGAATAAACAAAGCCAGACATTTCGTGTCCTGGAACTAAAGGAAGTTTAACATTTGGATTTTTAGAATAGAACTGCTTGCGATCTCCATAATCTAAATAGTCTTCCCATTGATGCAAGTCAGAATGACATATCCCGCTGTAAGCCACCTGGCAAAAATGAAAATGAATTGCAGATACTTGCAGGTCAAATCGCAGGTTAACAGATATCGGATGTGCAAAACAGCTGCTTCTAACTGTAGCCGATGAAACAATAAAATGCATATAGCCCATAATAATTGGTTTTTGCTTTTGCTCACTCAAAGAAAAGGAGGGCTGGGAGTTGCAAGAAACCACGCATTAAAATGTTACAAACCTTAATCACAAGTCCTCCTGATGGCGCCTTTGGTATATCGACGAGGTCAACAACAATGTTCTTTGGCTTTACAAGCTGCGCTCTTTCCATTATGGCAATCATAAAGCATTAGCAGCACATGAAATATATTTCGTTTCTTCTATTTTCCCTGTCGCAAAGAACATTTAACCGGAAAAGCGTGGATTTTTGTGTTCGTGGTCAGCGTGCATTTGATGCTATGCGTGCGGATCTTTTTGTATTTGGCTGCCCTGATTTCATACCTAAATGCTATAGCATTTAAAACAGGGCTGGGGAACCTGCGGCCCGCGTGAACATGTGATATGTCCCGAATCAAAATTTTCTTTTCTCAAGTTAGAGTACAACATCGCTTTAAAACGAAGCTCCATGATAGGCAGGTACTTAGGTGACCTCATATTTAGATAAAGACAAATTTTAGGATAAAATTAATTCATTTTGCGGCCCGCCAGCGATAATGCGCAAATCATGAGGCCCGTGATAGAAAATAGGTTCCCCACCCCTGCTTTAAAAACTTGTTGAGAATTTCTTTGCTGGTAAATTGACCTAACCACGCAAGGCAATGTAAAGTCAGTCATACCATTACTTCCGACGATTGTCGTTTAGGACGAAGAGATAAATACATTACTAGCAGAGAAAGAAGGCATTCTGCATAAAAAAAGATTAATAGCAAAAACCTTTTTACAGCTGCGATTCAAATACTCTTCTGGAATAAAATGCTGCTCACTTTTTGCACTTGCATCCGCTCTAAAGCACCATACCATTTATTTAGCCCATTAAAACTGTTATCAGCCTTGCATGCTTCATCAAAGCTGTTTTGTGCAGTGCACACACAATGTAGTGCAGACGGTAGTTGCAGGCGTATAGATCACCACTTGAACAACGTCAAGTGTTTCTAGTCATAACACCACTTCACAGTAGGCAATAGACTGTGCAGACACCCTGCAAAACAATTTTATTTTCAGTTGGGTATTTGCACGAATAGATTAGAGACTGTGCAGCGTACACCTTTGTATATATAACTATCGACAAATCACCTATCTAAACGACAATATTCATGAAAACGACTTAATCTTCCTTACCCGCACTCGGTCAGTAAGTTTTATTTGCTGGAGTGTAGGATGTTTTAAACACCCTTTGGTGTCCTGGAACGAGAGGAAGTTTAGCGTTTGAAATTTTGGAAAAGAACTCTTTGTGTCCACACTCTGAGTAGTCTTCCCACAGATGTATAGGTCAGAACGACATATCACACTGTAAGAAATCTACAGAATGCCTCTGTTATTCCTCCAGATCTTTACTTTAGAATGAAACCATTATTAGCACTCTCATTTGATTGAAAGTCTATCACTATTTCAAAAATTAGTAGCGGATGCCAATTGCACAATCTCTCTATTGCAAGGTCGACACTTCCGCTTTGAGGTACGTCAGCAGATCTTTCCTCATGTGGAAATGATGTGTACTGCAGACGTATCACCAAATGTCTGTATTTTATGTCAATAAATTTAACCCAGAGTTCATACATTGCACGAACTAAGGTACAGCAGATGAAACAGCTTAAGATTTTTTAGACTCTAGAGCTGTGGTTCTTAACCTTTTCTCTGCCACGCCTCCCTTAAACATTTGTCGTTTGTTTCAAGCCCCTTGATTTTAAATAAATAGATTGGACGGAACACTTTTTCGTTCAAAAACTTTCCGTGCTGTAGAACGTGTAAGAGCTCGTGCCAGCAAAATTTCGAGTGCCAGCGGCTCCTACCAGTTGAGAAATCTCAGTTACGAACTCTTTGTGACGTTTTTACGCGGAGCTTCTGTCTCCAGCAATCAGCGCCCGCATGTGGTTTGACTAACGGCTACGTCACAATGCTTTCAGATAGCCAGGGTTGCCAACTTTCCGACTTCGCTCTCGCGCTACAGTGTAATTGCATCACATAGGACGGGAATCCAGCGTACACAGCGCATACCATACAGTATGCTATTGTGCATGCTTTCAGAGCAGCAATGAAATTTCAGCGATTTTGTTACGACAACAGATCTGATGTTTAGGAAAATTTTTGAGCTTTGATGGTTTGAAAAACTTCGTGTTTAAATGGATTTGATGAGGTTCTGAAAGTAGGTATGATTTTAATTGCGAGATATTTGAATACATGCTGACTGACTGCTTTCACAAGATTGAAATTGCAACCGTGCAACAGCGTTGAGTACATTAGCTACAACTGTGAACTTTTCAATTGTTACATGTGTTTCATATTAATTCGACCTATAAACGTACTGAACATCTCCATGGACATGATTGTCGAAATGCAGGTCACAAAATTACTAACGTAGCATTCATGGAGGTCACTGGCTTTGGATGTTGACACATGTAAATTATATCAGTTTTTTGACAAAATAATCGATAAATTTGCAGCACCAAAGACAAGAAAACTTTGCAAGTAAACCATTACACGGCAGTGTTTCTCTTATTATTTTACTTTTCAGGTTATTATATCCAAAAAAACGTTTTGGGATTTGGCTCTATTGTAGCTTCCTGACTGACAGGTCCACATCAAGAAAACAGACAGCCACA
>JGI24159J19872_10014825_pt1 | contig 10058 bp, 4 predicted proteins | sample Ectturendosymbi4_FD_19872 | JGI IMG/M metagenome (IMG submission 19872) | reverse complement strand
CAAAATTTAGCACAAATGTAACTCCTCACTGAACACAGCTACAACACTGTTCAACGAACCCAGATCGCAACGGCCATTCGGCACTTCTGACTGACAAAATTGCTCATCGCGTTTGGCGTGGCTTCTGTCTCAGGCGATCACATGGTTTGCCACAGACCGTAACGTGCAGCGGAAAAAGTCTAGCTTTGCCAAAGTGAGTAATTTTGTCAGTCAGAAGTTCCCTGTATCAATTTACCTTGAAGAGAAGGTAAATTGAAACATCAAAAAGGTAATTTGATACAGTACCAAGCCAAGCTTAATATGTAGTACACGGAGTTAAGCAGAACCGATTCATGGAACTGTCTTGTTTTTCTTGAACCGGAATCAAACGCGACCCTTTCAAACCCTGCTGGTGAACCTGAACCACGTCTCGTTGATAGAAAATCAAGCCAGAGAGTGACCAAAATTAAGGGACTGAACTAATTAGTTTAATTCAAAAGGAAATGAACCCAAACCAATTTTTGTTTTGCTGATTCCAGTTCGACTTTTTTATTGTACACTAACTTCCATAGTGCATACGCAGCGTATGTGAAACTGAAGTTTTCTTCAAGCAAACTTTTATGCTATGCACTGTACAAATGCAATTCAATAAAAACACACAGAAGCAATGACTTGTCTTTTCGCAAAATAACAACAGAAAATTCCAAAATCAGTTCAGTTCAGAATTAATTGCAACGCAGTTTTCCAGAAGAAGAAACAGTGTCTTAGTCCTACCGAGCAATGAAGACAACGAAATAGCTTGGGTCTGTGCAGGGATATTTAGAAACTCCTCTAGAGTTTCTAGATATCCTTGGGTCTGCGGACTATCGAAGTTCGCAAAGCATTTTTAAGGACCACAAAATTACGTGAGTTTTGAAAATATGTGAAATAAAATGCCAGTTGGGGACCGCGACTGCCGGCAAAAAAAAACAAAGGGCGTGCCTGCAAATACAAGCTGAACGCTGCAGGCCTACCCCAAGTCCAGTGCAGCGAAGTCGAATTGAAAACGTAACTGGCTGCTTCTCCTAGCTGATCCATCAACAGTAAGTGGAATCGGAAACTTCAGCACAATGTTTTTGGGCGCAAAAAGCACCATCTTCTTCATTAACGTTGAAAACAGGCTCTTCAGTGTCTTCTCCTGGAGTAATTTTGCTGTTAACCTTTTGCAAGAACACTCCATATTCTTCTTCTTCATCATCAAAGTCATCTACTCGAGCGATGTATTTCAACGCTCTCGATTTGCCAGAAACTAAAACTACAACATAACCACCGATGTGTGCTTCTATCTTTCTTTCAAAATATTCTTTGATTGTGTGTTTGTTGAGTGCCGTAGTACGGCCGATTGATGTTGCTTCAAGAGATCTGATGGACAAGTGGTGTCTTTTCTGGAAGCCAAACCACCACTGTTTGCCAGCTTTTTTAATCTTATGTCAAGAATTCGGAACACTCAAGTTATTTTTTCAGCAAACTCGTATGATAGCTGCTTACATTTTTCCAACAACAAACTATAATACATGTCTGCTAAGCAGCTTATGTCACTCGCAAGTTTTTTTCCATGTCTGCTGGAATTATTGTGTGGCGAAGACATGTTAAACCATATCCAACTGCACAATCTGGATCTGCCTGCTTCTTCTTCATGTAGTGCAGGGCTTCTCAACTCATTTTCGTCCGTTGACCACCATGCCTCTCCAGATAGCTCTGTGGACCCCAGAAGAGTAAAATGCATATTCTCAGAGGTACATCTAAAATGTGAAAAGCAAAACTATCCCCAATTGCTACTTGCTCCACTGACCAACAACGAAGTGGATAGTCATTGTTGTTCATATGGGTTCTTCATACATCATGGGCTTTATCGCTGGTCAGCAACGAAAGTATTACTTCTTAAGAAAATCATGTGGACCCCTTCAGTGGGTCAACATGGACCATTAGGGGTCCATGCACCCCCAGTTGAGAAGCCCTGATATAGTGCAAAAGTGTCATTTTGTCGACCCCAAAATTATCAGCAGCTTTTCTGTGTGATAGATCGATTCGTCTTACTTACATATTTTGTAGGTATATCTAGGCCCGTAACCAGGGGGGCGTTTGCCCCCCTACAAAATTTTTCGCGCCCCCTGGAAAAATGTTTTGGACATAATTTAAAAATATTGGACATAGTTCAAAAAATTTGGACCCCTCTCGGAAAACTCTTCGCCCCTCCTGATGTCTCAAGCTGGTTACGGGCCTGGGTATATCTACTACTTGAAAGTTTTTATTCAATAATGTGATTAACTCGTGCTAGCGATAACTGAAAATATACCTACAGGATACATAACAATTTACAAGTATTTTACAATATCTTACCAAGGATACAAACTGGTATGTTCGAAATGGTAGGAAAAATGGAACTAAACCTGTTCCAAGAATTTAGCTTACCGTATTTTATGCTATTTCGTGTGGCGATGTCACTATCCTAACTTAATCACTTTTGCTCAACCACATACGAACTGTTTACATAACTTATTATGATAATTAGAAGTTTATGGAAAAATTACTCATTCAATTAGGTTTTTCATTACATTTGGATAGATATATTCTCAATCGCGGAAGGTAATTTGATACGCTGTATCTTACACTGTATCAAATTCCCTTACCTCGCAATTCTAATAAAAATCGATGGCTGTTGAGTTAGAAACGTGGCAGCGAAAAAGAAAGTTATCCAGAATTGAAGATGCATCTACACCTCAAAAGTTGATTACACTTTCATGTTTCTACTGCTTCTCTCAAATTTTCTAGACGGTGCTAACCATAAGACAAAAAGTTTGCAAGAAATACTAAAAGTAACTTCAGTTACTTTGAACGTCTAAAAGCGCCATGTGCGCCATGGAACTCACCTAGATATACTTTTTTGGTCTTTTCCACAACTTGATGGCAATAAATCCAACAAATTTGTTTTCTGGTTTGCTGAAATGGGTGTGTATCAAATTACCTTACCTTCCCCTCCTTTACAGCTTAATCACCGACAGCCAATAAGTCAGCGAAATCCTCCAGAGCAGTTTTTCAAATAAATTGCGGTCAAAGCTTCAACTGACAGTTACTAATTGCAGCCAAGCGTCTGAACAAACAATTTTTTGATGAGGATGCACTAATACTGTTTGACAGGTCTGACAAGCTAAAATTACTCTTTTTACATCACATCCCGATATTATTACTCAATCGATAAACGGTGGTGTATGTTTGCCTGTGAAGCGCTATAGCCCTCACTAGAGCACTTCCTTCGCCTTCACCAGAGGTTTGTGTTGCAAAGTTCAGTCTTCTTGCAAAGAAGTGCAGTTGCACAGGTGCTGTAAGAAGAATCAGGCCTGAACAGAAATGCTTAAGGGTAAACTGGAGCAATATATTGAAACGTTTGCATTTCAAAACAGACCCGTTCATATCTGTTTTAAATGGTCTGTTATGAGTGGTCTGTTATGAGCAGGTCTGTTTCAAACGGACACCTATTGAAACACGTACCATTATGTTTTCAAAGATTTGCGGTAATACACGAGCTGGAATTTTTACTGAAACCTTTCAGATTTTTCAGAGCTAATGCTATTATCCTTTGTCCGTTTTACATAGTGCAATTAGTGCTTTTGAGAAATGTGCGCTTGAGTCGAGTTTATTTGTTTTCATAACTTTTATAGTTATTTGTTGATTTATGCACATGAAAAGCATATATTGATCTTTGGTCATTAGTGCTCTCGAAGGCATTTTGTAATTTTCTCAAAGGTCTTCAAGAAGAAGGTTTGTTTTTTCTGTTGCGCGTACATGTAGGTAAATTTTTCACAGAGACAAGTTTTGTTTTCTCGTGGATCACCGAAACAGTTTCCAAGTGTGCTGATCTGACTTCAATTTTTAGACAATACTGGTTGCATACACGAGATATCCATCTTTATGCAGAGTGTTATCATAACAAATCAAAAAAGAACGTTTTGCTACTACCGTTGAGGAAAGCAGAGACTCCAATGAAAAAAAGTGGAGTTTGTAACAGGCTGGCTGTTATATTCAATATATCAGACGATTTACCTTAGGTATAAATTGCATTCCCAACTTTTGCAATCTAAATTTATAAGAGAATGTGTTAAGGAATAATCATATTAAAGTTATTTTCTTCATTTGATATATTTTACATTCAAGTGCTCCTGAAAGGCTTATACGACATTTCTTTTGAACTCAAGACAATGTCAACAGTACAAAGTGTTGATTATCGAAGTGTTTGACAGTCACAAAAGGTATTTACTGGAAGAGTTGTAAGTGGGTAGTATAGAAGCAAACCACTTTGAACAGCCTCAAAAGAAATGCTGTTTCACTAAATTTATCACAATTAGCGGTTTCTTATATTTGCTTGACTGCGCATTACGAATACACAAAACACTTAAGCTCGACCCACGCTGTCTCGGAAGGGTCATTCCAGGAGGGATGAAAGTACAGGTTGGATGCCTGTGAGGATAGGAAGATTGTTCGCTGGTGTAGGACGCAGGCATCCAATCACAATTCGCGAGGCTTCGTTGATGGCAGGGTCAATGTGGCAGGTGTGAGCACTGCGGCACCAAACAGGAGCGCAGTACTCTGCTGTTGGATGGACCACGGCTAAGGTGGCTGTTCACAACGTTGTTGCTCCAGCACCGATACCAGAGCCAGCAAGGCGCCTCAAGAGTGCAGTGCGTGATGTTAACTTTTTGCGAAGTGATTCGAGGTGTCGGAGATACTTGAGTGTCCTGTCCGTACGCTATTCCGAGGTATTTGAGCTCGGAGCAGAAGGGCAGGGTTTAGTAGCTGTGGTTGACTTTTAGCTCACGTTTAGCCTCCTTGCTGTTCACGTGGAAGACTGCCAACACTGTTTTTGTAGTGATGAACTTTAACTTTCGGATCTGGAGGTATTCATCTACGGTTTTCTAAATCTTTGCTCAGCACCTCTTCCACTGCTTGCCAGTCTTCATCAGCATGCATGATTTCTAGGTCGTCGGCGTATGCATACCTTCTGTACACGGTGGTTGGGCAAGTCAGAGGTGTAGACAATGAAGATAAGAGGCGCCAGGCAGGGCTGTAGTGCTCTGCCGGATTGAGGTAGCGCGGGGCCTGTAGCATATTAACAGCGCGGGGCCCTAAGTTAAAAATACACTTGAACAAGACAACAACTGTTAAATTATAAATTATGTGTGCATCCATGTGATTATCATTAGGCATACTGAATTTCGTAAGCACCACAAAACTGGTCGTAAATAGCAACTGGTGGACATTAGGGGCATAGGCGTACGGGAAGGCAATGTACTAGGGGGGCGGAAAAAATTTTCCCTGAAAACAAAAATTTGCCCTAAAAATAAACAATTTGCCCTGAAACTAACTTTTCAGTTTAATCCGAATGGGACCTGAAACCTCTTGTAAATCTGTTCTATACAGTTGAATTCGTTTATAACGGCTTCGTCTATAACGTCAAATCGCCTATAACGTTACATTTTGTTCGGTCCCGATGGCATCTTTTACATGCATTTCAATTCGCATATAACGTCAATTCGGCAATAATATTCTTTATGCAATCCCCTACAGGTGCCGTTATAGGCAATACTGTAGTTACCTTGTTTGTTAACTCAAGAGGATGAAGTTCCTTGCGTGTTGTGTTCTCCCAGACAAGAAACTTTACGGTAATTGCGCTTACTGATGCAAATATATACGCGACTTCGATTGCGCAACGCAATGGTTAAAAGCGACGGTTCCGGATCGAAGGGTCTGACTCCCTGCACCTGCCTGTGTTATCAATGCTGTGCGCTTGAGCAAGGCACTTAAAGACGCGCACTCAAGGAGCCAAGCAATTTGCACGTCCATGCGGCCAGCTTCTACTGTAGATTACACCTCGGGAAATGAAAAACGCACTCAAAATTCATGTGCCTGTGTGCCTATACGTATTGTATCGTATTTGCAGTGATTCCGAGTGAATCAACTGAAAAAAACTCATTGACAGACAAAAATTTTAGGTACTATCTGAACAAATTCAGATTGTCCGAATGGGGCCTGAAACCTCTGCCAAATCTGTTTTATTGTTACCTTGGTTGTTAATTGTTTGGACAAAGAATTGCTAGCCTATAAAACACTTTTTTTTAAAAACACTTTTTTTTAGTTTTAAGGAACTTGCGCTTGCCCTGAAAAACAGAGTTGCCCTGGAATTTTTCACTGTATTGAAATATTTCTTATCATTCAGGATTTTTGAGCAACTAGTTCTTGCCCTGAAAAACAGAGTTGCCCTGGAATTTTTCACTGTGTTGAATATGTACTTCATCATTCAGGATTCTTGAGTAACTTGCGCTTACACTGAAAAACAGAGTTTGCCCTGAAATTTTTCACTGTATTGAATATACTTTTTACATTCAGGAAGTTTGAGCAATTTGCACTTGCCCTGAAATTTTCAAGCTGGGGAGCGGCAGCCCCCCTCATACGCCTATGATTATGGGCTACATATCTTATTTGCCAAGAACGTATACGGTATAGCCTACGTATCTTTTTACCAAAAAAGAATAGCTCACAAGTACAGTGCAGAGACAGGAATTAATGCTTCCAGACTCATCAACAAATATCTTAAATCATCGTTACGCAGTTAAATCCTAAAAACCCTATACCTTCGGAAAAAAAACAGAAAGGCATTAAAAACGCCAGGTTTTGCACCACTGGCCGAATCACCTGGAATTACCAGAAAGGTAACGCAGCTTATAGAGCAGGTCAGTGTGATGTAATATGAATTAGCTTAAAATTCCATTCGTTACAGTGCAATCAAGCAATACCTGGAATTTGTTACAATTTGGCTTTATTGCTTGAGTGGTCCCATAACGTTACAAATAACTGTAACATTCACAGTGGTCTAATACAAAAGCATTCAATTGAAAGCCTTCACTTAATTGCTTATGGTAAATTTAGCAAAAGTGACATCTTGAACTGAAAAGTTTCTTTACATATAACCAGGGATGGATATCAGGAGTGGCGAACGAGGTGGTCGCGTCGGGTCGCCTTTATTTCAGAGATGCCGTGGGGTCCCCTTTTAAGAGTTTCGCACTTAGTTGTTGCATTGTTTTGTTAAAAAGCTAATGAACCACTCTGAGCTCTGAAGCAAGTCACACGTTTGTCAAAATAAAGCAAAAAGTATGTGCAAATGTGCTAAAAGGAGCCCCTGATATATAACGAGGACATTTTACTCCCAGGCTTTAACAAACTTGAAAACTTTTAGACGCATTCAGCATGAGAACACTGTGCAGAATGACGAAAATCGAAAACACGTCACCAGTCAACGGATTGCGTTAGGCCACAATCAACAATTAGTAGGGCAAGTTTTTGTTGCAGCAAAAAAGTGAAAAAATTGCATGTATTTTCAACAAAAGCTGCATTTATGCGCAGTAAGTTGCATTTATGCGCACGTTTGATTGCTAAAGACTTGACACGACCTCTTTTCGTTTGCGCGGACTTGGCCAAAAGCCAAGATTTTCCGCACTTCCACCCTAATTAAGTTCGGGCAATGTCGTGCTTGGCTGGGGTTGTAAAACGTCTAGCTTGCAAAACAACTGTTTCGTCATAGATGACATTGTGACGCAGATATTCCGTCATATAGCTCTGCCAGTTTTGTATTCTCTGTTTCATGCAATCAAACAGAACTAAACTGAAGTAGTTTTGTAGTATTTTTTTTAATTACACTTTTACATTTTGTGCAATAGCCTACTTGATAAAAAGTGCACGTAAAAATCGAAAAAGTTACAATATAAAATTCTTGGAAAAGGCTCAAATATTGAACTACATAATTTTGAGTATTTAGGAAGCTGTTGGAAGCTGTAAAGAATAGTTGCAAAAGTTGCAAAAACTTGCGCTAACAATTAGGCTATCAGACACAGCGCAAGATAATAATCAAGAAATTAAAATGTATTTTACAAAATTATCACAGCCCGCAATAAGTTTGATGAGTACTGTATAGACAAGGAACAATCCAAAATCAAATTACTTAAAAACAATTTACAATGTGAAATGAACTTTCACACTGAAGCAAATTCCGAGACAAAATGAAAAATTTAACTTGCTTTCAGCAAATAAATTTCTGTATATCATGTGCAAAATATAGGGCCCGCTTTCTGAGAGATTGCTTCGGGCACCTAAATTCTAATATCCGCCCTTGCATAAAATAAAGAACAAGTTTAACACAAAGGACAGCGGGGCCCCCAAAAGAGCGGGACCCGTAGCAATTGCTACATTTGCTACTGTATTGGGCACTGATGTACTGCTAACAAAAAGGCAGGTTGTTTAAGGTGTTTTGGGGACCCGATTCGGGTCCCTAGAATTGAAAATAGGGTCCCTAGAATCAGAGAAAATTATCATCGGGTCCCTAGAATCAGAGAAATCGGTTCCCTACAGGTCCATACCGGGTACCGAACATTTTCCTTAGAAAAAATACCTGAAAAAGGTACGGGAACGCATCCAAAAAATAGCCATTTTAAAACGGCTTCCGACTCATTTTAAAGCAAAACGTAAAAAAGTGTGGGAACGCCGTTCCCACTCGTTCCCGCCCCCCTACACAGTGGCGTAACAAAGGGGGGGAAAGGGGGGACATCTGCCCCCGGGCGCAGCACTTTGGGGGCGCCAAATTGAGGTCGGAATGTTAGGAACTAATTACGAAATGTTAAATGTCAGCGGATAACTACACAATTGACAAAATGTCGAAAGTCTTTGCGAAGTCTCATCAAGATCACCAAGGTTCGTAAAGCGAGCAATTATGAACCTAAGTGACGTTTCCAGGCGGAGTTTCTGTCTCCAGCAATAAGCGCCCGCATGTGGTTTTATTCACGGCTGCGTCACAACGATTTCAGAATGCCAGGGTTGCGAACTTTCCGACTTCCCTATCATTTTATAGTTGCGTCACAATGACACGGCAATCCAGCGTTCACAGTGCATGCAGGGTGCTATAGTGCGCATGCTTTTAGAGCAGCGATAAAACGCAAACAGTGTTGTTACCAGGAATGTGCAGAAGGGGCATGAACGAGGCGACGGCCCCGATCATCCAAAGCATTAGGTCATCCAAAGAGTGAAATTACAAAAAGTGCGTTTAACAAAATCTTGCAGCCTGACTAGGGGTGCAAAATTTTCTGTGCTTGTTAGTAGCGCGCAGCAAATTTTAGCAGCGCACACATATAAGCTTTTCCATACAGCATTCATATGCTTGAAATATAGAAGGTGAAAAACGTTCGCGCACTTCACGTTTTCGGTCGAGCGGCGCGAGTACGAGACCGCATTTTAGCGCCCTGAACTAGACTCTTCTTATTGGTTACTAAAACGTGCTGCATGGATCTGATGGGAACTTGCCTGAGGGGAAAGCAGGCAAATGTATGTTAAGTGACCTGAGAGAGGGATGAAGCACTTCCATCGTTACGTTCATTTGTTTTTACTGAACAAATCATCCTTAGCAATTTGTTTATAGTTCAGAAAAATATAAATGGGGAATCAAATTGCATGGTTGTACTACTTTTTTTCAGGTACTATTTCTAAGAGAAACAATAGACAACTCTATCTCCAACATGCCGTAAGTGCTATCTTCTTTTGGTGGGCCTATCTGATATGTACTTGCATGAATAAATGCAATATCTAATTCTTCAATGCATAGCTTACCCATGAGTGGAAGAAATTTGCTTGCAAACAGATATCTCAAGCACACAATAAAACAAATTATTGAAAACCTAACACATTAAAAACAAAAAATACTCTTTGAAAGAATATTTTTTGTTTTTAATGTGTTATTCAAAGAATATTTTTTGTTTTTAATGTGTTAGGTTCTTGTCAATTTTTCAAAACTTGTTTATTAGTCAAAACTATAGTTTTTACGTGTTTTTCACATTCCTCAATACTAAAATTAGGTGGTGCATACAATCAATCAGTTGCCCCGGGAACAACCAGACCTATCTGCATGCCCTTGTTTGTTACGACTGCAGATCTGAATGTTTAGGAAAATATTTGAGCTTTTATGTTTTGACAACTTCATGTTGAAGTGGATTTGGTGTGGTTCT
>JGI24159J19872_10014824_pt1 | contig 10058 bp, 8 predicted proteins | sample Ectturendosymbi4_FD_19872 | JGI IMG/M metagenome (IMG submission 19872) | reverse complement strand
AAAATAACCTGTAAAAAACAACAAACAAACTTTATGGTACTATAATTCACTGTCGAAAATGTAAAGTTTCTACCTTATGTGGTTTTTGCGATATAAACATTTTTAATGTGTGCAGGACTTTATGGACACCCTGTACGATTAAAAATACCGTTTCCACGATTTGTTTCAGGCAAACTTTTTAATGAATGACATTTCTCTTACATAATCGTCACAGATGAATCTAACACAGACACGAAGGTTAGCTTGGCTGTAAATCGTGCTTTCATCAGTTTGGAGAGAAAACTTTGTCTTGCTCAGAGTTTCCACCATTTGTCCTCATCAAAACTATTTCCTCTTGTCTTCTTGTGATTGTGTCCAAAAAAAAGACATTTTCATCAGAGCAGATGCAGCATCTTTTCCCAGGACTTTGCATGCACAGGCTAAAATAGAAGGCTTGACAAGCTGATCACCATAAAGTTGAAACGTGCTCCAACCTTTGGCAAGGATTTCATAATCAAATAACTTGGTTTGAGAGTTTCTCTGCATTTGCAGTGTTCATTTTCTTAACAAGTCGAATGCTTTAACTGGCTGTGTTTTTTTTCTCTCAAAATATTCCCTTTACCAACAGATGATGGATGCTTAGATTTTTGATGATGATGTAGCTTGACTTCAGAGCATCGTTTGTCAGCAGGATACCACATTGGAGGCACATAGGTTTTGCGTCAACAGATACAAAACCAAATGTGATAAAATCATCATTGTAATGTCTCAGTTTTGCCTTCTTAGCAACAAGAGCTTCTGATATTTCATTAATTTGAAAGCACTAAAAATACTTAACTTAGCGTCTGAAAAATATAGCACGTTACATGCATAAAACTACAAACACAAGAACCACCGATCATCCACCTGGACCACGTTGAGACTCACTGTTTAGAATGTTACGAGTGATGTGCCCGGATCTACGCGGCTGCTTTGATAATGGATACTGTATTGGTGCCAACTCAAATGCAAACATTTCCTTGTACCACACATTCATGTTGTACAGTTCTTTTTGTACCTAGACAGTTCCTCGGTATGAGCAGGAATCAAACCCAGCCTACCAGCTGCGGTGGTGCATACTAAACCCCACTGATACCGCTGAGCCAGTAATTATTATCGAAGAGTAGCCTCGCTAACAACACATCGCGCCTCTTGGTTACTGTCGTTATAGATTTGTGTTTTAATCTTCCGTTTTCAGTGTCATTTTTCCTACTGGATACAAAAACGTTGAACAAATCTGTTTCTATTTTGTTGTCAGTGCGCTGATGATGCACATGGTTAAGTAAGCGGAACTCTGGAATTACCCGAATAGCTTAAATTGATTCCGCCACAACTTTTGCATAGGACTTTTTGACACCTCAGTGAAGCGCGCGTTGTTACTTTTTCTTTTAGTTTTAAGAGAGCGTTTACGCGACACAGTACTTTTACTGTTCAGAGGGGCCTGACGAAGCGCATCGACTTGGAGAATTTCTTGCAGAAATCGGATTTAATTTAAATATCGGTGAACATCCAAACATTTTGAAAGTGTTAGGCTGTTGCACCACTCAAAAGCCAATACTTATGGTGACCGAATACATGAAGTATGGAGATCTGCTACATTTCCTCTGGGATGCTCGCATGGTGAAGAAATAATCTCGGTTTTGTAGATTTTTTGCCCTTTCGTAAGCTCTCTTTCACTGCTATTTTTCGCAGCCTGCAAAGAGCTTGCAGGATCCTGCATACTGCATAACAGAAAAAACCCTTTGTCGAATGGCTTCACAAGTTGCCAAGGGAATGGAATATTTGACGAAATCCAGGATCATTCACGGCGATATAGCGGCCAGAAATATTCTTGTTGGAGAACACCTTGTTTGTAAACTATCTGACTTTGGTTTAGCAAATGACGTTTACAGGTACTTGGCACCTTGATTGCTTTTGTGTTAATTTTAAAATTGATGTAGTTTTTGGATGTGTATTTCCTCCTAGTAATTATTATCCATGAGATTTTATAAATTATGACAGTTTTATTTTCAGGCAATTTTAAACCTATTTGTTAGAAATAGATGTGAGCGCAATATTCGAATTCCCTGACAAATTAGTTGTTGGTTCTAAATATTTTTTCTATACAGCATTTTCCAATCGCTTCTATACATCACACTCACGCAGACTTTCTGATTGCGCTTGAGCATTGCTGCATGTAAATGCTCTCCTTTTTCAAAGAACGCAGCACACATTAGAAACAAGATTTTTTCCGAATTTTATTTTTCTGCAAATCAATTCTCAATTTGAGGAAAGTTATTTGGTATATGCGACCCACACCAATTTTTTTTTTATTGGCGACGTTTTAGTTCGAGGAAAAAGTTAATTTAAAAGTGCATGCGCCAATTTTAAACAGAAAAGATGTTGAAAATCTGAATGAAAAATGGTTAATCTTTTAAGAATGCATGAAAAAATTCGTAAAGTCAGCAGATTTTTAATGCCGGTCATTTTTGTTTTCTTTAAATTTTGATTAAACTTTTTCCTGAAATGTTTTGATTCGTTTCGTACCTCAATAAATATTCGCTCTGTTTAAAATTCAAGGCAAGCGACGGCCTAATTTGCTATAGCCACGCTATACAACACAAATCCAAACTAACCTTAGGTGTTAAAACACCAAATGCTTCTCGATGTAAGGGTTTGGTGCCTACAGTGTTAAATTTTACAAACATACGTTCCATTATAGTTGATTTGCTTTTTTCATTTATTTTTAACAATGTACATCCATTATGTTGATGAAAAAGTTGTAACTTTTATACATTTCTAACCTAAGTTTTAAACTCTAAAGGATTCTTGGGCGAAACTGAATGCGAGACAAAATCCGAAGTCAGTGGCAAAGGGGTGAAAACCGTTGTCGTGAGAAAAATATTTCGGAACGGTAAACAAACAAATTGTTCTGAAAGTCTTGACAGATTCCAGCGAGTTTAAGAATACGGTCAAAGCTGCTTTCATTCGGCAATTTACTCCAAATTTTAATAAGTTGCATAAATTTCCACGAAATGTAAACTTAGAAAGGAGGTCCCCGGTTATTTATGGCAGTGCCCAGTACCATCGCCTCTCATTGCCAACGAACATGGATTGCGTTTAATTGTTAGTTTCATGTACCCCAGTTACTTCACTTTTGCCAAGTTTCAACCATTTAGAGCGGTTGCAGACAGTTGTGGGCAAATTTGAATACTAATCATCTTTATCCAAGTGCCCCTTAGCGTTTTCGGAGATCGTCTTGAATCCTCTTTTCATGTTTACCCAATATTATATCTCGTAAAAGTTGATGCAGTCTTTCACTATTTGTTACGGAACTGCAACTTCGAAAAGGAAATTTGCAATGTTACAAGTACCTTATCAGTAACTATTTTCTTACATCCTCACTTGATTTGTCAAGTGCAGTATTACAGCTCTAGTAAAGGTAAACTCAAATTGAGTTATACGCGCAGGCATATTAATGTGGAAATATATGAGACGTTAGCTTTATCTTGTTGTATATTGTAAGTGTTTCAGTAGTAAGCTAATAAAGTTACATGAGATAAAAGTCACTAAGAATTTTTATTTGAAAATTCCCGTACGCTTTCCAGGCGCGTAGCCAGAAATTTTGATAGGGGGGGGTGCAAACAACAACCAATTCCCAGTATTTAATATATAATGATCCTTGTTTTTAAACTTTCATTTTTTGTAGCACCCTTTTTCTGAATAATTTCAGATTTAAGGCGGCGAATAGAGTCTATTTTCGTTGAGTTTTAACAGTTTGTTTTTAGTAAAGTTCCAAGCTTCTATTCTGGATCAATACCACCTTTGCTCGTATTGTCTTGCAAAAAAACTTGTGAGAATCTCGATGCCATAAGTGCACGATATGTTTTTTGCAGCCAATATTGCACTTGAGCAAAAAATCATGGTGGCCACCATGATGATTGCGCTCTTTATATAAACACGCTTCTGGTGTACACCAACACACGTTCAGTCGAAGCCGAGTAGCGACTTTGCTCAAAAACACCGACTTCCGAAGTAGACCTACAAAAAGTATAAGACATGGATGCGTATAAGACATGGATTGGATCCTGTTGTCTACCAATGCTTGAACGACTAACTGACGTATGCAGCTCATACGTGTAAAGGCTAGATTCTCTCAATGCGTTTAAAAATATTCGGATTTTATGTCGTTAAACGCCATGACATGCGACTGCGGCAGAATTTTTGTGTACTATTTGCACTAACTTTGCTTCCCAAAAACAATTAGGCATTTAGCTAGCTGTTTAGAGTTTTAAAAATTCACAAATATGATGAAGACAATATTGTAAATTGGGGAAAATTATACATGTCCTCTAAGCAAACTTACATATGTTTGACCCACTCAGTCTATAGAAAGTGTCAAAGCAGTTGTATATTTGCGAAAACGAAGCCGCAATCGGTTATCACCATTGTTCCGCAATAAAGTTAAGAAGTACTTGTAACACAGCGGTTGGTTAGTTGATTTAGCGATTCTAGCGTGACAGCTTGAAGTCTTTTTTAAATCCATTACTGTTTAAATAACAAAATCCAATCGATAAGGAAAAAGTCTATTTAGTTTCATTTTAGTCACACGCGCCAAAGAGAAAGCTGACTGAAAGCAGTCTGTAAGCATAGTAATGCCAATTCTCTCGCACTTTACAGCATCTTCCTACTTACGTTAGATTTTGCTACCGACTCTTACTATTGCAGCTAAGTAATCTTAAATTTTCTATAAGATAGGGTGGAAAGTAACATATCAGATGAAAGTTGAAACACTTTGAGCAGATGTGCAGATAGGACTCTGATTACTTGATAAGACTGATTTTTACTCGCCGGCAAAGTAATGGGAAATCATTGATGAAAACGCTCCACATAATTGTGATTGAACCTTCACAATACATGTTTACTCATCACAAATAAATATTCAGAATGAATGTTATTGTTGGCAAACAGTGTCTATGGCGTAATTGCGTAATAAACAAGCTTTTGAAACTGGATTCCTTCTTAGCCAAAGTTTGAGTTTTAAGGTATTTAAAATGTATGTAATCACGATATTCACGCATTCAGTTTTAAAACTTCAAAAACCTACGATATTCATTTGAGAATATGCGGCTGACACTGCAGACAAACCAGGGCTGTGGAGCCGGAAGTCAAATTTCAGGCTCCAACTCCAAATCCAAGCATTTACATTTTTGGCTCCGGCTCCAACATCTAGAAGTTTTTGGCTCCGGCACAGAACGATTTGGTCCAATAAAAACTAAAACCCATTGTAATATTGGTACAACTTGATGACCCCACAAACTCTGACTGTAGAACCAGAAACCAAGTTGCAGGCTCCGGCTCCACCATCAAAAAATTTTGGCTCCGGCTGCAGTCATCCAAATTCGCTTGGGCTCCAGCTCCACAGCCCTGACACAAAAACAAGTTATATTTGTAGCACGCCAGACTTATCAGAGAGGAATTTTTGCGATGGTTTTGCAATGAAGCTTACATTATCACTAGGGTATACAGCAAGCTGGTGTGCCAGAAAGAGCTACGAAAGCGTTACTCCTTTGCTTTTACTTGCGATTAGTGATTACAAGCGGTTATATACAAGTTTGTATTTCATTATCACCAACTTCCACACAGTGCTCAAACCTCAGGTAGAGGTCAACCATGATATGAATTCTCTAGCATTTACACTATACAACGTTTGATTAATCATGGGCAACTGTAAAACATTGGTTTTATCGGGTTCGACTAATACCTGAAGTAAGATAGATTCCTTAAGCAATTTCGTTGATTTGCACGGAAGTATTTCCTTGGCTTACACATCAAAAGCTTGATAAACCTGAAAATGTTTGGTGCAACTTTTCGGTATTGGGGGCAATTGCCAATTGCCCCCATTGCCCCCCCTGGCTACGCGCCTGGTGCTTTTCGTATGTTGAGAAATTAACGTGCTTCATGCGGATTTCATTCAAACTTATTAAAGTGCTCCCAAAGAACAAATTAGTCTAATTCCTCTTGCAGCAGTCCAAAGTCTGCTGATAAACTTATTAGATAATTTATCACCTGCACGCGCCACTTTTTTATTGGGTGCTCGACAACGCAATGCACTGCGTGGCTTCTTCATGGAATAACTCCCACACTGACGTCCATGTCACTTCGTTAAAGTCAACTGATGAAAAGAACAATCAGTGGTGTAGGAACTGGAGGTGGAGGGAGTGCAAGTGTACCCCAAAAATTTCTGATCTGTCAAAAATTTGGGCAAAGAATCTTCGGCATTTTTTACAATATTTATGAAATTATGTACTTGTTATTGAGTGTATGAACAAAGTTTATTGTGTCACAGAAAACATATTAAATACACATAAAATCAACAAACTGTTTCTAATAACTTCGACTTTTAGTTTGTGAGNGTTGATGAGTAGCTGACTCACTTGAAAGTTTTGGCAAAAGAAGGCATTTCATTTATATGCTTTACAAATTGTACACTGAGGGATTCGAGTATACTGCATGGCACCTGCTTCATATCAGTATAGTCCATGCCCGGCAAGTACATAAAAGCATTTGTTTCTATTTTTAACTAGTGTTTGGATGAACACACTTTGCCATACAGTTTGTTGCATATATGTACAGTTGAACAGAAAATGTTGTGAGATTCACGGCATAGTCATAATACCGAGGCATATGAGGTGATCGCTCCTGCCCAAGGTGCGCTACGGCGATTCACTCAGTGGCCATCGATCGAACATTCAACCTTCCGATTGACTTGCGGACACTTTACTGCTGAGCTATTGCCACCCCCACATAAAAGTTTTTCGGGCAAATTTGAGGAAATTCAGGCAAAATGTCCTTTGCAACCCAAAAAAAGTACCTGCTCCTACACCTATGAGAACAATTTTTCGGATACTCTACTCTCACTCATATAGCTATTGCGACATTTACTGTGCAGGTACGGCGTAATACAAGGTCAAGCGGAAAGGTGTGTACCTTTGAAGTGGGTCAGTCCAGAGCGCATGATGTCCGGGAAAATCCCAATAACAAGCAAGAGCGATGTGTAAGCTTTATTTGTGACTTTTTATGCTATCTTCGAAAATGTTTGCAACATCTTTAGTGTTCCCTGTTGCTCTAATTTCATTAAACGAAAACAGTCCGCTACGTGCAGTAGGTGTCTTAGTGAGCATGCAAGGGTGTGCAAAAGTCCATTTTCCATTTATGCTCTTTGAAGGGATTTCGTTTTTATTTTACGCGCTTTTAAAATTTTGTGAGTTTTGTTTATGGCTGTGTTTTTTTTATAGTTGACTGTAGCTTCTTGACTAAAAATTTAGATTCCTTTTTCGTGTAATTGTGTTTATTATTATTCTTTAATGCGTAGCAAATGTCCAGCTTAGAAATCATGGAGATTTCCAATCAATAGATAAGAAGTAACAGTAAAAGGATAAAGCATAAATGGCATAAAATCAAAGGACAAGGGGTTACAGTCAAGTTATAAGGGCCCCGAACCAAGATCAGAAGGGTCTACTATCAAAGTATAGTCAGAGTATAAGATGGCCCTTTACTCCATAGTCAAAGATAACGGGGGTTAGTATTGTTTTATGTGAGCTTCAATTTAAGGATATTGAGACCTAACAAAAGACTATAGAACTATTTTACTCACAATTGCAAAACTTATCTGCTAGCTCACCATTCTTGTTCGCATATCTGTTATTTATTATTAGCTGCCCAGTTCATAAAAGTAAAGTACCGTACTAAGTAAGTAAGTGTATGTTTTTGCGACGAAATTATGATTCAATAGATCACACAACATTGCGTAGAATACAAGCTAATGCAGAATAGTCTAATTTTGCCATCTAACTGAGCTTACAAGAGGTTCTAACTAAGCGTATGATACGTTCAGCTCCACAAAGGCTTTAAGTAGCAATAGAGTTCAAATTTAGTTCAAACAATGCTGCATGATTGATTCTCTCTATATCTTATCATCAAACAAATTATGCTTGGTCAGTTCTTCTCAGTTGATTTACTGTAGAGAAATTCCATGTTTATGTGCATTTTAGGACAGTGGCAGTCCAAGAACAAATACGTTTTCGCAAACTTTAACTTAAGTCTCGAGCAACACCGTTGTCTTAACAGTAAGATGAGAGAATGTGAGAAACTGGTTTTGTTGGAGAGAATCAAAATAAAACTACAAATATTTATGCGCATACTTGCATGGTCTGCTGTATTACTCATTAACTGATGATGTAGTGTTGTGTCAATTGCTCTCGTTTATTTTCACGGCAAATATGAATTTCTAAATGTGCATAGGGAAGCAGTGGGATGTAAGTTTTGTTGTATGCTGTTTTCAATTGTGTTATTTGACAGTGGATCTATGGTACACGCATGGGAAGCGTAACGTATTACAAAAGAATGTAAATAAAGTTGGCATGAAAAGTTGAGCATCAGATATCGTTGTGAAATATACTTAAATGCAGTTTTTTTAAGGTGTTTTAGGGACTGCTTTAAAAATCGGGTCACTAGAATCAGCGAAAATTATCATTGGGTCCCTAGAATCAGAGAAATCAGGTCCCTATAAATCAATACCGGGTACCTAACGTTTTCCTTATAAAAAAAACCTGCTTAAATGCATTAGGATTTGGGACCGCAATTCCTGAAAGTGAATTTTGTTGGTTCCTCCTTTTACCCTAACCACTTAGAAACACGTTTTGCTTTAAAGGTGGTCTTTTGGTAACTTGATGTACGAAATGGTAACATTGGGATGCATGCCTCACGGAGAAGTGAGATCAAATCAACTTCTGGAGAAACTAAGATCAGGTTATCGCATGAAACAACCCAACACATGTAGCGATAAAATGTGAGTATCATAGCAGTTGATTACATTTATTATGATGTTGTGAAACATAGGTTGGAGTAGTAAACAATTTTCTCGCTAAAGTCAACACTTTACCATAAAATCAACCAGAACCGTCGCCAGAAAGTCTTTAATAGGGGCATTTACGTTTGTGCAGGAGGGCTTGACAATGAAAATTTAATAAAAACTCCATTGATTTATAGTGTTTCATATTTCGATTTGGAGGGGATAAACACACCACGCTTTCCTGTACGTAGGGGTTAAACATTATCCCCTATTGACAGCTATGAATCACTCATGTGTACGAAGTTCATTCAGTGTTGCATTTGACTTTAGTGTTAAATCGCTTCACAATTGTAAGATCTTGCCTAAAGATTTAAGGCGCTTTTGTTAAATACAGTCCCTGCTTGCTGAAAGGAAGTGAAAACGTTAATTCGCCTAGACCAGCTATGTCGAATCCAAATGCCTTACTGAGCCAAAAATATGTCACTATGTTGATCAGGGCCGCACATTGAATGACGTATTATTGAGGGCCGCACACTGACTGGCTTACTTTGATTTTAGATTATTGAGGGTCGCACATTGAATGGCTTACCGATTGACTTACTTTGAATCACTGACTTCGATAAGGCTAGACGTGTGTGATTTCAAGCATGCGGGCCGCGGGTTGGACATAGCTGGCCTAGACTCACACAATAGGGGCCTACATGAACTCGCTTGTGTCAAAATGCGAAGAAGACTGGTCCAGCAATGATGTGATTACACCTCTCAACATTCCCAGGCATCGAACTTTACAGTTTGTTCGATTCTCTGCTTTTCGTAAAGCGGTTCATAAATACTGTTTACTGATACTGTTTACTGATACTGCGTTTCAAAATAGAAAATCGTTTTGCAACGCATTTTTGCTCTAAGCGAGATTATCGCATGTTGAAACAATCTTCCTATACATGGCCCATACCGTCGNTTTCGCGGCGATCAGAATGACGAAGACACGAGAAGAAAGTTCTCATACAACGCAATTGCGAGTACAGANAATGTAACTGCACAACACAAGAATTGTCCTTCCTGGGCAGAGATTTTTTGGGGTGTTGATGAGATCGCCCATTTCTCAACCGCACACACTTGGTCATCAACGAGGTTATTCCGATGGGAAGGCAGTAGGCAACACGACCGGACTCCGACGAAGATTGCATCCGCACTGGAGAATTTCCCC
>JGI24159J19872_10014823_pt1 | contig 10058 bp, 6 predicted proteins | sample Ectturendosymbi4_FD_19872 | JGI IMG/M metagenome (IMG submission 19872) | reverse complement strand
CAAATTACTATATGTCTGTTCTTTACAAGAGAGTTGAGCTTATTCAAACTGTTTCTTTGTTCTTTCGGCAAATTGTTTTTCTTGCGGTAGTTTTTCTGAACGTCTTCTTTTAAATTGCGCAGTTTAGATAGAACCATATCAACATACGCGTTAGTCTTTTCAACAAGTTGCTCCCTATTAGGTCTGGAGTTTTTCAGAGTTTTACTTTTTAGGTAAAGGGTTGCTCATTTCAGATTCGTCACCAAGTAGCGCTCGCTTATCAGAGCTACAAATTACAAATTGAATAACCTCAACTCGCAGCACGAGCAGTTCAAACAGGAAATAAAACTGCTCCACTCTCAAAGCAACTGTTGGTCTTTTAATTAAAAGTAACTTTCAGTTTCATTACTTTTTTGAACGAGTATCAGAAAAGATTCAGCAGAGGAAGTCCTGAAAAAATATTCCACGTGCTTTGAAGCTATTCTCAGATGAAGCAACATAAGAAAAAGTTGCCATTCCTTGTCAGTCATTTGCAGTGTTGATATCACTGTTTGAAGGAAATAACAATTAATAATTGTTAACTAATATCCCATGTGCTGGACCTTTCTAGACTTTCATCCAAAAATCATACCTGGAATCACTGTTGGTACAAGGTGCTCTGTTTTTGTGTGATTCATAAATATTCCTTGTTCACTAGTAACATTCAGTCATTCAGGTATATGTTCTCCACAACTGCTAGAAATTTTCAAGTGAAAGTTTCTAAGTCTGCAGGAAATCAGTGATATAATCCCTGGAAACTTGGACTGTTTTCCAGGACTGATGCTTCACTTGAATGAAGAGTTTGTATTGCACCAATCTAAAAAAATTGGTTCACCCTTTCTGTCACTACCTTCTGTATATCATCGATAGAACTGAGTAAAATAAAAAACAACAAAAAAAACTTTTTCATGGCCACACATTGTCTAGGCTTTGTATAAGATAGACCTCTTTTCTAATCCCCTCATTGAATATTATGTGCATTGCATGCAACAAATTTCACTTACTCTTTCAAAAAAATTGACGCATTTCGAACCATGGCCTCAGCATCCAAAAGCTTTTGCCATGAGTGCAAAACCCACAATACATCTGAGTTACGATTAATAGCAGCTGTAGTAACCAATGACAAGTCATTTTTTTCTGAAAATATAAAAGATTTTATGCATATTCCATGATTTTACGTTATAAGCTACAGTACTGTAAAGAGTAAAATAGCATATTTTCTGTTTTTACTTCTTTTAATAATATCAACTCTAAAATAATATGTAGGTCTTTGAAATTATTACAGCAAATTTGCAAATAACACATTCTTCAAACAATTACATGTAAAATCGTCTCTGGACTGTATTTTTTATGAATAAATACACACTATTTTCCGTGATTTCGCTAAGTTTATGAAGAAAAAACTTTTTCCATAGCATTAGACATAAGTGCAGCTCTGTTTCATCATTCAAATGCATGTACTAAGTCAATTAAATAAGCTTATTCCTGCTGAAACAATATCAAAACAACCTATAAATGTATACTTCAGTATACTAAAGTCTGACTCATGAAGCTCAGGCTAATAAAAAACAAACATAAATCCGATTAAGAACATAATAAAAACTTGACCTAATTTCATAACTGAGCATCAACACATGCACTGCATGATAAAATAATCATGCTTTATATATTTAAACATCAGTTTGTAAATGATCACTCATTTACTTCTTCACTGAAACCAGCACAATTCTGAAATGGGTTTTAAAGTTCAAAACAAAAGTGGTTACTTTTGAGATATTTGGTCATAAGAGCAATCAAGGTAATCACACCTTCACTTTTTCCACAAAAAACATAAAATTTTAGACCTGTGTGAAAATGTTTTCACCACCAATATTTTTCATTTGAAATCATAATTTTTACCACAACCAAATTAGATGCATGTTTGCAATGTGAACTTCATAGGTCCACATCAAATTCTTGCCCAGTATAAATAAGTTGTAACATTTTACCATAAGAAAACTTGCTACAAAACTTATGTTAACACTTTCTGGACACTTTTTCAGTAAGACATCAAACTTTCTCTGGTAAAATACTTTTACGAGTAGAGCACTTTTTGCAGTTCCATAACTTTGTTCTGAAACTGCATTTGACCTTTCCGTGTTAACTTCCTGTGTTCACATAGGTTTGAAATTACAGTTCCAAAACAAGACTAGAAAGTAAATGCATAAAATTAAAAGAACATTTGAGTATAACTTACCAAACACCGAATCTAATACATCTACTACCATTTCCCATCCCTCAGAAGATCCAGAGTTGAGGTTTTCAAACACAATATATATCTTTTCTGCTTTTGTGTCAGAAGCATCCAATTGTTTTGCTGCACCTGCAACATTCACTGCAATTTTACTATACTCTGCCTCCAGGATACTTAACAAATCTAGACATCGACATTTTCTAGAATGACTTCATGAAGGTTTGGGTTCAATTTTATAATTTGGGCATAAATAAGCTTCAAGTTTTAATGACATTATTTGGAAAAGTATGACCAAAATCTTTAAAATGTACAAGTACACTAATGTAATGTTTTCTTGAAGTTGCATTTACACCTCTTATAGGAAGTTTAGTTGCAGTATTAGTGGCACATGGCACATTTGTAAAAAACAATGACTTGCTTAGTTGACCGTGATGTCTAAGAGCTTCTCAGTCCGATGGACAAGTGTTGTCATGGTTTAAATGCTAGCAAGCTGTTAGCAGCTTCTTGTCTGTGTTGTGTGAACTGTAGGCTAAGCCCTAACCTTACACCCATGATAACCCCTTGCCTCTTTGCATATCATACTTGTGGCATGACCACTTCAACCAACCGTGTTCGACTAAAAGCAAAATGGCCCCAGCACAGCTGCCTAATGAGGCAAAATAGACACTACCTTAAAAAAAAGCAACAAAATATAAAAACGACACAAGTGTAAGACCAAAGAGTAATTATGAAGATGACACCATACAAATGTCATTACGTAAATGACATGAAATGAAGATGACTTACTATACAATTATGGAATCCATCCACAAGTGTATTCCAACAGGTTGAATATAAAACGGATTTGCAGCATGTTAGTAAACACTATTTAACACGTTTGAAGCTGGTGTACGAGTATATCGTACTTAGAAATCATGCACTGAGCTGCTAATTTCGTGCCACTTTGCAACTCGCCAGTCTGTTGTGCTAGAGAACTATTCAAACCCTCAAAAGGCTCGGCAAGTCTTCTGGTTTGCAATGAAAAAAAAAGTTTGGATTTGGGTTTCAGTTTTTTGTGGGTGACGTCATAAGTGGAGTAGGTTTTTGGCCATTTTGGCTCAGGTTACCTGGCCCTGGGCCCAACCGCTAGATGGAAGTATTTGGCTCAAGTTTTTATTGGAAACTAGGCTAAAATCCAGGTCTTTTGCACCTTTGATTGGGTTTGTAGCATTTCTTGTTCAAGAGTTAAATGATCAATTTTATGTTTTTAAGATTTCAATACAGAAGATGTGTAGGGTTATGCGAAATTGATTTTCTATTAACAAAATTGCTGATAGATTCAAGTGCATCACCTTTGTGAAGAATAGTCACTTTTTTCAACCATTAGCAAAGCCTCATCCAAAGGAAAACATAGAAAGGTAGGTGTTACTATAGCATGAGGTCTACTGTCCTATGTCACCTAGCCAGGTGCAGCCTGAGCTCATTCAACATTCAAATATGCCTCGTGACCTAATTTATGATCAACATTCAAACAAGCCACATGACCTCACCCTGATTTATATATATAATGACATATATATGTGAAATATATGATGACATGTTTATTTTTACCTTACTTCCTGTCAGGGTTGCAGAGTCAGTGTCAGAGTCACAAAGAATCAGAGGTTTTTGAGTGAAGTCAACGTCGGATTCCTAACAAAACTAGGAGTTGGAGTCAGATTATTTTACCCAACTCCGACTCCAGAATTCTAATCAAATCATTTTTTACGTCACACTTCTACGTTGAGAATTCTTGTTTCAAGAAATGGTACAATCTTTTTTGAAATTTTTATTGAAACAGAATTCTTGCTGTGTACGTACCACGATTTCCATTGACTGCTAGTTGCTACAAAATTGCTGAAAGCCAAACTTCATTCACAATATGTTAAGGAGTCAGAGTCGTGAGTTGGAAATTTTGGAAACGTTGGACATTTTACCTGTAACTCGCAACCATGCTTCATAAAACTCAGATAGATCTCGCGCTATAATACTAAAGGGAAGTAGATTTCACTGTATAGTGTGGTAGATGTCACACTATATTATCACCAAAAATGTTACCATTTCAATGTTTATTTTTTACAAGATTTTCTTGCTTTGCATTATATGTAATCTTGTTGTAAGCAGATTCTTTCACATTTATATGCTGAAATTAACTTCAAAGTCTTGATAAACAATATTCTATAGTATACTAAGGGTCTCGAAATTACAACCCACGAGCCAAACTTAGCCCACAAAGATACTTTACCAATAATGAAAAAATAACATACAGTATTTATGAAAAATTTGTCACATATTTACAAACGATTGATTTGGTAGAATGTAGCATATCACAAATTATATAATACAGCCAGATGTGTGTTGGCTAGGTATTAGGGCTCTTCAGGCTGACTTGGCCTTAGCTATCAATCAGAGGTCTTTGTTAGTATTAGGTATCTCCCATCTGAATCCAGATTTTCCCACTCTGCAAACAAGCAATTTCATCATATTTTTAATAAATGTGCTTTATTGTTAAAGACATTCTTGCTTTGACATTCTTTTATTTTCACCCAGGAGTTTATGTCCAGCCCTTGAACGGTTGTGGAACAGCTTATGTGGCTCTTGGACAAAAATGTTTGGAGACCACTGGTCTATACCATAAAATGAAAGGATGTTGATTAATAAATAATTAAATATTATTGGGTTTATCCAAAATTTCTTTGTTTAATCCAAAGCAGGACCATTTTGTTCAAATGACACTTCTTTATAGCAGTTGTTGAGAAGTCTAAAGATCCAGCTAAAGCTGCCACAGTTAAAGCAACAGAAAAAATCTGAGCTTTATCCAACATTCATTCACTTGCAATTACAATAAATTTTGTCTTTTACTCAAAATCAATAACAGAGCAAAACACAATTTAAATTTACCTTCATTTATAAATCCTTTGTTTCTTAAAATCCTAACCAACTTTTCAATTTCTTCACTTTTTAAATTCTCACAGAAAACAGGGATGAAGACTNTCTGCACACCTTCATCCATTTTAATTTATCTCTGATCCATACTCAAATGATCACCTTATACTTAGATTTTCAAGGTCATTTACATACAAGTGCTAGTAAAAACCAAAGCAGATGAATAAATAAATCACTTTTACAGGCAACCACTAAAATTGACTACCAACTTCTAAAGCACTTTTTTTTTAACCAGCTGAAGTCAACATGATTTGAGATGGTTTTATATCTTAAATAATTGTTTTAAGCAATATAATGTCAATTGTTACAAATCAAAATGCAGAATATACTATAAGTACACACTATTTTGTGTATATTAGAGCAGCAAATGTGTTTGAAAAAAATTATTACAATTAATTGCAATGATCTTCATTGTTTTTAGCACTTAATATCTACATTTCAGAAAAAATGACTTAAAGATACTATAGAAATACAAAAAAATTAGAAAAAAAAAGGTAGAATTATAAATAAAACACTGAAAAAACAGTTGAATACCTCAGAAGTGGCCCGAACCAATCAAATTCAACAACAGAAGTTAAAAACTACAATAAAAGAAAAATGTAACACAAATACCAAAAACAAACATTCAAAACTGAGTGATGACAAATATCAATAAAAAGAATATATTTATTTGTTTTGTTAAGTCCTTTTTCAAACAACCTATACATTTATTTAGACATAATTTACCTTGTTGAAAAAAATTTTTTACAAATTGTAAAGAACTTATTATTTTTTTTTTATTTTGCATTTTGTTTATACTTCATTGTAGCTCATACAAACTTTTAAAGTCTTGGAAAACAAAGTAGGAAGTTGTTTCTAAACACCAGTGATAACACCGAAATAAATGGAAATTTTTTACAATTTAGTAATAATAACAGCAAAGCAGGTCATTCTTTTAATTAATGGTCAACCTCAAAAAAGTTATTAAATATTCCATTTCCAAGCTTACTTGACCTAAAATATACTTATTAGAGATTTCCTTAAATTTAACTCACACCTTCAATATTGGGGGTTTTCCAAAAAAAGTAATGTTGGGTACCTCGACATTTTTGAGAATTACCCCATATATACTAGTTTAATAAAACACCTTGTAACAAAAGTCTAAAACATTATTTCATTTGGTAAATAAACTGTTTTTCTTCATCGTTATCATACACAAACATATGAACTTGCAAAAAAACGTTACAGTCGGTACCTCATCAACATTGGATTGGTATCTGTACATAGACCGGCATCTTATCTTGAAATTCCATTCCATACAAATACTTACACTAACAATGAAAGTGCTAAAATTTCAAATGCATGCTTCAAAACTTGTAATGCAATACTGTGTTCCATGTGATGTGTTTCCTACTTTTTTTCTCAAGCTTGTTCTCAATACATTAAAGGTTTTGCTGAAAGCAGCAACTGATATTATATTAAGTGAACAAATTAAATATATAACATATATCAATCTTGACACATGCTCATGTGAAACATTACTAATTAATAAAACAATGACAATAGCAATTAAATTATTGGTACTTGACATAATTCAGTCACATAATTACCATTAGCACCTTCAGCACATTAGGGTAATACTAAAGTATAAAAAATTATGAGCAGCAATAAGTACCTCACCTAAGCTCTACATAGCACAATTCTACACAACAGATTTTTCCCAATAGGTTGCAGATGTCACGCAGTTAATATAGGCAGCTAATTAAAAAATCCAGGTTTTAGACATGGCACTACATGCTATACTAACACTACTTTAAAGGTTATATTAACAGTACAATACAGGATTAAAAATCTATCAAAGATTTAATCAATCGGACATAGCACACAAGCAAGTAGAACAAATAATGCCTACTGTATTTTTCAGACCATGAGCTGCGCTAAAAATTCTTTAATTTTCTCAAAAATTGGAAGTGTGCTTCATGATGCAGTGCACCTCATAATACAGTGCGCCTAATGTATGTGTAGCACCCAAGAGGAGGTCCAACGAAACTGTTGTATTCCTTTGCGGCGATACATTCACAGATAAACGCCAATAAACCATGGCAAGTTGATATATACAGGGTGTCCCAGAAGTCACGCATCATATAATAATTTTGTTTTTTTTCACCATACAATAATTTGTTTGTTTTTTATGTTTTTAATGCAGAGGGTGAACAATTTGAGCATCTGTTAAGATTGTGATCAATAAAATTGTTATTTATATGTATTTTCATAAAAATCTGCATGGTGCACGACTTCTGGGACATGCTGTATGTAACCAGCCACAGATTTAAGGAAACAAGCTTTTAGAAAAATGCCCATACCAGGACTAAGCAGTTTCAAAAAAATTCCTGGCAAAAAAACGGATCAGAAACAAAGGCACTTTAACATGCAAGAATAAATCCTACTGCACAACAACACATATCCAGTGCCGGATTAAGAGAGCGCAGGGCCATAAGTTAAAAATACTCTTGAAGAAACTGAACAATTGATTACGTGGGCATCCATGTGATTGCCATTAAGCATACTGAATTTCATAAGTATGAAAAATCTGGTCCTAAATAGCAAATGGTAGACAATATGAGCAACATAGCTATTTTTACCAAAAACGTATCTACTGTATGTACCTTTTTACCAAGAAGGAGAATACATTACTGCACAGCTCACAAGTACCAGAGACAGTAATTAATGCTTCCAGACTCATCAAGAAATTTGATCATTGACAATGGAGTCTAAGTATAAATGGCCAAGTCGATTGTCAGAAGCAGCAAACCTACTGTTTAGAATTGCATTTTCTAGACTTTGTTATAGCAAATTTATTTATGATTCTGGTAGTCTATTTTGCATAGATGTTCATACTCTATATGACTTAGAATCAGGCTGTTCAGCTTGTACTGTCTAATGATGCTCCTTTGTTGATTCTGACATCTTCAGCTTAGAAAATGGTCGTCATCCACTGCAGTTAGTCACTGTGAGAGTTAAATAATTACGCAAATAATTTCCCACATTTGCAAAAGAAGACTCCAAGAACACTACCCAATGACTAGTAAATAAATGTCAAATCCAGAGCTGACAATAATACTTTTTGGAAAAAAACATATATTAGACTCATCAAAACATCCAAATTTGATCAGAATCGCAGGTAGAAACAAAAGTGAATCTTTCTGCTATCTACCATACTTGAGAATCTTTAAGTCACAAAAGGTGCAAATGAATATATACTGTAACTTTGCTAATGAACTTTTGTGTCTACGAAAATTATTATATCACAGTAACATGGACTTGTTTGCATTTCTGATGGTAATCTGGCAGCATTTACAACAATTAAATCTTCATTCCCAGTATAAGCTACTTATGTAGCTAACCTTGGAGATCTGGATCTTGCAACAATTCTTCCCTATAATTGCGGTGTGTTCCACTTCATTTTTTTGTTTGGGCTTGCTTCTTTGTATATTTGTCACTTGAACTCATGGCACCAACTTATTGCAATATTAGCTATAGCTAATATCAACAGCTTATACAGCGCTATTTGCTTGTTTATATGTTATGCTGTAGGTATACTAAGGTGCCATGATGAAATTAAAATAAAGGAAGATGTAACTACAAAAAAGAAGTATTTCACTATTATAAATCATACCCTATCTTAAAAATCACTGCTGAGCAGTAAATTCCTCAAAACTCCAGATTTTCAGAAGAAAAAAAAAGAAAAACCAAAAAGGCATTGAAAACCCAGATCTGGGTGCAAACCTCAGGTGGGGTGCCACTGGGCAAATCATTTTGAAAGTACCAAGAAGTATGCAACTTACAGACAGGTCAATGTGATGTAATAACAATGCAATCAAGCAATATCTGGAAATTACTCCGATTTCGCCTCATTGCTTGAGTGGTCCCATAATTTTGCAAATAACTGTAAAATTATTTAATTTTCACATCACAGTAGTCTAATGTGAAAGCATTGAATTGAACACTTCTACTTAATTGCTTATGGCAAATTTAGCAAAATAATGACTTCTTGGACTAAAACATTCTATACATATAATCAGAGGTGGATGCTAGGGCAGGCAAATGAGGTGGTCATCTCAGGCCCCTTTTTGAGAGCTCCGCACTTAGTTTTGGCATTGTTTTGTTAAAAAGTTCATTGATCACTCTAAAGTCAGACATGATATATTGTAAAGAAATCATGTTTGTCAAAATAAAGCAAAAATTATGTGCAAATGTACCAAAAAGAGTCTCTCAACAAATTTAATGCATAGGCAAAGAACAATTAAAATTCAAATGACTTCAAAGAATTTAAATGCAAAATCGACTTTCATGCAGATCTTATAGTAATCCTAGACAAAATGAAAAATGCTATCAAAGACTAAATTTACTGCATACCATGTTTAAATATGAGGCTCCCTTTCTAAGAGTTTGCCTCAGGCACCTAAATTCTAATACTGCATGTGGCAAAAAACAATTTTTCACAAAAAGGACTGCGGGGCCAGTAGCAATTGCTACTATTGTTAATCCAGCACTGCACGCATCGCGTTTCAAAAGCATAGACAATGTGGTGGTCTGTGCCTAACAGTTTTCTTCAGCTGTAATCAGCACATGAGGAATATGCACAATTTGGCTGGAGGAATTGCTTGGACATAACAGTATGAATCTGATTATGCTTTCTCACCTAGAACCAATTATATGTTGTAAATGGTGCTATTTATTTACTGTATTTATTCGAATATAACACGTAAAATTTTGTACGGAATTTTAATCAAAAATTAAGGGTGCGCGTTATACACGAGTTTTTTCATCAGCACGCTTTATTTTTATTTCTTTTTTTGGACAC
>JGI24159J19872_10014819_pt1 | contig 10059 bp, 3 predicted proteins | sample Ectturendosymbi4_FD_19872 | JGI IMG/M metagenome (IMG submission 19872) | reverse complement strand
TGTCTTGAAACAGTGAAGTTTAACGGCTGCACACGTGAGAGACCACAGTACAGCCGTGATTTGTTTCGTGCAAAAACTTTGGCTAACTGGCTTTACTACAACGTTTGTTGTCACGTATTCAGAAACAGACAGCGTAAATTTTAAAGATGCAAGTATATAATGTTAGAAAGTGACATTTTCAGGCAAACCTATGCGAAGTTTTTGCCGAAGACAAACAGCAGCACTATTGTGGAGATTTAGTTTTAGGATGGGCAGTTTTGCAAAAGACTGATTTCAACCATTAGTAAACAGGATTTCCATCAAAACTTTAGAGAAGTGTTGACCTAGCTATAGATTGTCCTATAGCTCAAAACTTAATGACTCTACTGGGAATTAAAGATATCTTATACATTTAGCCTTATTTCTTATATGTCACGACAAGGGTGACCAAAAATCCAGAAGAAATTTGTTACCCACAATGCAGCAACGTTTTCATCCAAGTGCGAAACATTTGCTGTACAGGTAGCCAAGGCATAGGTGCCGGAACTATTTTCAAAGTGGGGGGGCACAAGTGTGCGTCAAAAACGCTAGAAAATTTTTGTGATTTGAATCGGCAGTTGTGACTCCACAAGCACTGAAATATGACGTCACTAACTTTTGTCAGCATGTTTAAGCAATTTTATTCAAAATTTGATAAGCCCCCAACGACCCTTATTTACACAACACCCTATCTATCATACACTGATTTGAGCACATACATGTAACTAGTTGTACTTAGTCTTACACAAAAACAATTTACTTTAACAATGGACCCAATACGAATTGTGTTACTTGAACTTCTTTAGGCAAAATTCAAAATTTAGAAGTGGGGGGAGGGCGCCCAGAAAAAAGTGGAGGAGCTTAAACCCATGCGCCCCGCAGGTTCCACCTCTATGAGCCTACGCAACACCTAGTTTTACTGGATATTCTTTTCGTGTTATTTCAGGTGAAACGTGGTACTATTTGCCAATTCACCGTTCATTTTGATTTCTGTTTAATCTCAAATATATTTGTGTCGTTATGCATGTATAACTCTAGAACAGGTGTGTTAAACACACGGCCCGCAGGCCAAATCTGGCCCGTTCCGAGGTTGAATCCAGCCCGCGGGATGATTTTGTAAAGTAAAAACTTCTTTATTTGCTTAAGAAGTTTATCCAGTTATACTTCGATAACTGGCGAGTAGATTTCAATTATTTGAAACCTTAACGCAATTGCTTATATTTTATTGTTTTTCTCAGGAGAAAATTTCCTGCTTTCTGCATATTTCCTTTTGAATATTCATACCAGTTTGAACTTTCAAACAGGTATGAACATGCAAAAATTCAACTACTGTTGATAAAGTTTAACACTGGATATCCGAGAAAAAATATACCTTGAGCTCCAACGATGTCGATTTCGAAACCTTCGGAGTTCTAGGTACAACTCTAACAAAAATTTCCTATGTAAAGCTTCTATTCCAATTATTGACCGAAAAATAAACTACACAGAAATCTATTCGACCAAGCAAAATTCGAGAATCGGTAAAAAGCAATAACTATAGAAAATAGCGCATTGAAATTTTTTAAATGTTGAAATCGATAACGCCAGAGTTCTAGTGTTAAAAAACACACAGAAATGTTAACTAAACCCACCAACTCAAGCAACTTCCTGTTTCAAACATTATGGAGCAAAAATGCGGATGACATCTTTGTAGTTGCAGTGAAAACGCGGAGGACATCTTTGTAGTTTTTTGTGAAAATACAGTAAAAGCGAAGGAAATTGTATTGTGGCGTAATAAGGACGTATTGTTAGGTGCAGAACTCCATGCTCCGACTTGGGCTTTGCCTTTCCTTAAATTACTCAGTTTAGCCTTTATTCTCTCTTCCGTGGCAGCCTCGTTACCCAAAATGTCTTTATTGAAAAAGAGAATTTGAAAGACATTTGGTCCGTTTCCTACTTTTTTACAGAGGTGAATGGAATACCTGTATGTTTGGTGTGTTCACAGCAGGTTTCAGTGGTGAAAGAATATAACATTCGAGTGTTTCGTAAATGTTGCTCCTTAAATGTGCTAATAAACATTTCCAGATAAGCTTGAACTTTTTGCATGAAAGTTATGAAAACAGTTGGAAGTTGTCAATACTTATAACCAGGGTGTTGTACATTGAAATTGGCCCTTGAACTGAAACGAGTTTGACACCCCTGCTCTAGAATAAAACCTTTGACATTAATTTCTCCTATTAAAATTTGATGTTAAACCTGAAAAATTTGATTGTGAAAAAACTGAGCTGAGTGGCATAACCGACTGAGCTGAGTGGCAAACTGACAGAAGTCACAAGACTGAGCTGAGTGGCAAACTGACAGGAGTCACAAGGCAACAGTCACCAACAGACCCGTAACCAGCTTTGGACACCAGGGGGACGGAGAATTTTCTGAGGGAGACCCAAATTTTACATCGATAGCATGAACGAAAACAATGGTTATACATACAATATGTCCAAGACATTTTTTCAGGGGGGGAGAAAGTTTTTCCAGTGGGGCGAAGCCCTCCTCGTAGTTACGGACCTGGTCACTATGATTAGGTATGCAAACATCACATTGTAGACTAGATTGGTATATGGGTGTGTATTCAGAAAGATTTCTGGTTCGTTTTCTTTTCTGAAGTCTTCTCTAGTTGGTTTGGATAATTCTTCTTGGGAGTTTGATTGATGCTGGGAAAGGCTATTAGACAAATGATGTTTGGACAATCGAAAGGGTACCCAACAGCGTGCAGGGGCATACAAGGGGAGATTGATAGGATACATCATCCAACCATTAGCAGTAAAAATAGATTGTAAATCATTTTAATAAGTAGTCTATGCTAATTTTGGTCAAACATATTTTGCTACTGTAAGAGGATATCATTGGAGATTTGGCTAGGGGTGGGGCTGCATGCATGATGCCCAGTAACGAAAGATTTGTAGCATTTTTAAAGTTAAGCAATTTTTTTTAAATGTTAAGCAACTTGATCAAGACATGAAATCGCGCTATAACCCATACTTCTTATAAAATACATTAAAATTGATGTGTTCGACTTGAGAGTGATATGCACATGGGACCAGTACGACTCACTGTTTTATGCACTCCAACTGACAGCTCTGATAAAACCCGATTGAGGTGTTCTACTATATTGCCTTGCTTGTTTGTACCATCGTCTAGAAGTAGTGCAACCAAGCTGAATTGCAGTGCCATGTCCAACAACAAAATTAGGTTTATTAATTTCTAAATCATTTGTAGGGATAAAGCAAGGCGTGATTCATGTTGCGTTGAAAACCCTTCTGAAAAACAAGGTTGGTAATCTATATTTACAAAACGCATCAGCCTGATGACTGTGTTGGTTTTACATCAAGCTGTCCCCCCACATTTTGCAACAAAATTACGCCCATGACTAAACAGAACATTTCAGTTGTAAGGAAGATATGAAGTTGTTGGCACTGCAAAGTAAAATTGAAGTGCATCATATCAACACAATTTGTTGTCATCATGAGCAACAATTGCTTTAACACATTGGCTGCCAGTGTACAAGCACTTGTTGTACTTTGAAATCAGTTTCCAATAAAAACTTTAGCGAAATACTACCATCTAGCGCAGGGGTCACCAACGTGATGCCCGTGCCTGGGCGCTACGTCACCTGCAAGGACCAAGTAGGTCACCCGCAGGCCTTTTCTCAAAATAACATTAGCATGATTAATGTCTTCGCATTAACGAATATCAATACTAAAACAGTAGCGCAGTCAGCCGAAAATTTTGGGGGGGCCAAAATGTTTGATTTTAGGCGAATAGGACTGTTTTGTTTAGGATACCGCCTCTCAAAGCACAAAATAACTATATGTTCTAAACATTTTGGGGGGCATGGCTCTCTAGGCCCCTCTTGGCTACACCTATGTACTAAAATGGTTGAAGGTAAATTGTGCAATATTTTTATTTCAGAAGTGTGTATCAAACTAGTAGCCCTTACTAGTAGATAACTAGTAGTAAACTAGTAGATTTCCATCTTAACACTTTGAGAGCCAGGGTACGATATATTCGTACTTTGAAATCAGCCTAAAAGCAGCAGTTATCAGTTGCCTTACCAATGCCCTAGCGCCTCTGCCAAATGTGCTAGAGAGCTGTTCAAAAGTTCAAATGAATCAGCCAGTCTTCTAGTCTGCACTCGAAAAAAAATTTTTTGGTTAGGGTTGCCGATTTTTTGTGAGTGACGTCATAAATGAAGTAGTTTTTGGGCCATTTTGGCTCATGTTACCTGGCCTAGGGCCCAACCGCTAGGCCAATATTTCGCTGAAGTTTTCATTGGAAACTAGGCTCGAGTCCGAGTCTTTTGAGCTTTTGATCGACTTTCTAGCGTTTCTGGTTCACAAGTTATGATCTTAAATAAACAATTTAATTATCTAATTAACTAATTAGTGAAAATTTTTTACTAACTTAGATCATCACTTTTGAACCCGAAACCTTAGCAGGTCATCCAAAGTATCAAAAAACTCAGATTATAGCCTAGTTTCCAATAAAAACTTCAGCAAAATACTACCATCTAACGGTTGGCGCCCAGGGCCAGGCGAAGTTGGCCAAAATATCTCCACTTATGACGTCACTCACAAAAAACCCGCACACCCCAACCAAATAATTTTTTTCGAGTGCAAACTACAAGACTTGCCGCATCTTTTGACACTTCGACCAGGTCTGTAACCCGTACAGGAGCGGATAGATTCCGCTAAGCCATGTGCGATACCGTTGTTTTTTTGCGAAGCACTTAAATTAAACCAGGCGTCAAAGTGTTAATCGGTACACAAGAAGTAGCTCGCAGTTTCAAGAAGGTTGGTGATCCCTGATCTAGCGATTTGGGCCCAGGGCCAAATGAAGTGGGCCAAAGTGGCCTAGAAGTACTCTACTTATGATGTCACTCACAAAAAATCTGAAACACAACATTTTTTTTTCACTGCAGACTTGAAGACTTGCCGAGTATTTGAGCGTTTGAACAGCTCTGAGTTATGCCCACGGGTCATTCCATGTCATATGAGCCAAAAAAATGAAAAGTTAACCCCTACCATTTCAGATTTACCTCAAACTTAATGAGCAGATAGAACTTTTCATGCTGATTCCAACAAGCTAATTCTTTTTTAAATTGGTTAACGTTTCGCGAAGTTATGGACCATACAAAATGACTACTTTTTGTGGTCAGTGAAGTGTAACAACCCGCAAGAAAATCATCAACTGACTTTAAAACTAAATCATTCTCACTGTAATCATTTAATTGTTGTAAAAACTTGGAGATTGTCTAAAGTATCTTATCTTCACTTGTGAAGAAAAATGTTTAAAAATCCATTCACTTACCCCCATTTTGGGGTAAAGAAAATGGGTAGGCATCAAAATCATTCATGAGTGACAAAAATTTTGAATGGTAATAACTCAATGAGCACACATGCCAGTGCAATACATCTGAAAGCTCTCGCTGAGGAGATTGTAGTCTCAAAATATCTTCATTGCTTATTTTGTTTCGTTTGAATAAACGTCCCACAAACTTTTTGCATAAGATTTCAGTGTAGTAACACTTTATCCCTTTCAGTGCCGCACGCGCCACATTTCTTGCTGAACTTGCACAACCATAACTCACCAGCCGACTGAGTTAGAGAGATGTTTAAATCCTATAAAGATGCGGGAAGCCTTGTAGTTTATATATTTTTTTAATTGGAAAAGTTTGGAAACTGATCATCCGACCAATAAAATTTACAGATTTGAAAGTCAAAAACAAGATGTACACCAAATGTCATTAAATTCTGAATGGATTGAATTTAGAATTGTCTTATTTTGGGTGATTTGATAAGGAATGATCTGCATATAGAGCATTTTACTGCATGCCAAAGAAACTACTTTGAAAACACAAGCTATTTAAGAAAAATGCTATAAGATATGACATATGCTTTATAGTAAAGCACAAAATCATGACTTTATCTTACCAGTCTGACAAACCCAAAACCTTTGTCAGCATTAATAAATGTTTCTGAAATTTCACCAAATTGACTGAACAATTTCTTGAATTCTTCTTCAGTTGTGCCAGGCAGAAGGTTGCCAACAAACAAACGACTTCTTTGTGTAAATTTTCTTTCATGAGGGGGCATTTTTCCAGCTAACAAAACAAACATATAACTGTTTGTAGCCATGATCTAAGCATGTACTTCACAATACAAATAGACTGCATTGAGAGCATTTGATTTTATCATACATCCCTATCAACTACTATATAGTTTAAAGTAAAAAGTTTAGTTTTTACAGCATTGCACCTTGTGTTATAGCTTACTTTTAAAAAATGATATAAACACATAAAAAATCAGCGTTTTAACATCACCAGTTTTCTGAGCATACATTGTTAATGAGAAACAAGGCAATTGCTGTTAGTCATTTTTCAGCGGCACCAAGTAATGGAGGCTATCATCAGGGTTTCTCTACACAGGTATTATTCCATAAAATTGTTAATTCTCAGTTAAAACCTATCTAACTTCTTGGTACTATAATGTTCTAAATTGCAATTCTAAGCTCTCTATTTAACACTTTTCACGAGATACAAACTGCTACTTTTAAAAACTAGAAACAGGTGCACAATCACATTCTTGGCATTGTACAGAAAAAAACAAGTATTTTTCTATGTAACTGTTGCCAACATGAAAGCATCCACGCTTTTAGAATCAACATGATGTTGCTTAGGTGCAAGTTGAATTACCAAAATGTTGAAAGAAATACTGAGCACTCTTTCGTTTCAATTAATATATATAATAATGCAAATATATGCAGTACCATAACCACATGAATACTCTACAAACTGCATTTTAAAGTTGTTGAACTTTGCACCAATTCATGTTTTGCCTTGCTTGTGCATCATCTGTCAATGAAAATAATTAACATACGCTGAATTTGAGGTGCATCTCCTTGTGGTAGTGGAGCAGGTGAAGCTGCAACAGCAGATGGCTTTGATTCTTTGCTATCCCGACCTTTGTTAGGAGATTTATGACCTGGTTCCTGCTTAGGTTTCACATCAGGCTTTTCTGCTTTTACAGCAGGGGGTCCATTTTTATTTTTGTTTCCCATGTGAGAAAAATATCGTCCACCTCCACTGTGACGATTGGCAGGCATTATTTCTAAAATCCGATGATGTTGAACAACTAGAAACCCTTCAAAACCAACTAAGCAAAGTTTTGCAACTATAAACTTACAGATGTTTACATAAAAAGCTGAAACAACAGAAAAACAAGTAGTTTATCAGCTGTTTGCATCCCAGGTAACTCTGAAAAGATCAGGAAGTTTTTTTAACTGACAACTGAGAGTGAGTGCATAAAGACTTGAAAAATGACTTGGTTCAAAAACACGTTTGACGATTTTATAACAATTTTATAACTGGGTACATGGGAACTTCAAACAGAAGAATGGTCAAAATGACTGCAGATTCATAACAGTGACACTGTTCATTAAAAGGCATAAAAATCTAACAATTATTTATCACGCTTTTTAAATCCTAAATAATTCTTAATTTTTGCAAAATTTTATAATTAGACATTGAAAAAATGAAAAACAAAACAACTATTAAATACAACACACTCATAAAATTCAACAATTATTTAGCAAAAAATTGACTATTTTAACATTGAAATATTATAACAGAATGAAAAATTAGGTTGCAACTACTAACTGTATTCACAAATTCCACTATGCCCATCATGGTTTAATTGACCTGGGCAGTGGGCACAGCAAATCAGAAAACTACTACAGATGAAATAAGTTAACTGCATGCTTATTAAACACATATATTGTTATAATACAAATAAATTTTAAATCCCAAACCAAATCCTATCTAACATAAAGTAAAAACAGCGATCTAACAGAGTTAGAGTTCTGGCTATCAAATGTTTTCATGTTATGTTATACAAAGTTATGTAGGTTATTCACTATTCTTGGATCATTTCAACTAAGCTAGTGTACCTCTCAATTCTTATGTTTCTGTTTAAAGTTGAAATTATCACTTTTGAAATCACAATTTATTCTACACACACCAAGTTTAAGGACACAAAAACCATAAAATCCCTTTCATAGTTTTAATGCCTCAACCCTTTACAGACTGCAAAGCCACTAAGGTGGCTCGGACTTTGACCAATTATAAGTTGCTGACTGATGGAGCTGGAATGCACTAAAATTGAAGTTAGTGAAGGTAGTTAGCACCCTGAGCACCCACACTTTTTAGCAAACATTTTACCAATTTACTCATTCCACAACCACATTTCTAGGGTTCCTACACAATTTTGAATATGTATTTCCTAACTTTTCCAAGACTTAACTTTTCCAAATGACATACCCATAGTCAACATGATTAAAGAAGAAGTATCAAAAGCATCAGAATAAAATATCAAAATGCATGGAAAAAAATAAAGTCTAAAAAATTATTTCTAAATTTTTCTGATTTTTCCAAACTGGAAAATGACCAAACTTTTTTCCATATTTTTCCAGCATCTGTAAGAACCCTAAATTTCCTTAAGTGACAAATAAGGCTTTTGAGTAGCTATTTTAAAGAAGACTGAAGAGTAGAAGCTATTTTAAAACTTAAATTTTAAGCAACAATTTGCTTTCCAAGACCCAAAGCCCCCAAACTCCTTGCTATCACAGTTAATCATGGAGCAAGAGTGCTGGAGTGGACTCTTGCTGGAGTTTGTATTTTAAGCTGAAGCAGGATCTGGAGTCAATGTTAAGGTCTGTCCAAAAGCAAATGAAAATTTTTGAAAAGGCTATTAACACTTTTAGAGCCGCCTTGTTTCGGCGATTTTCGCAAAAAAAAAACAGCAGTTTTCGGTTGCCTTACCAACGCCNTAGCTCTTCCAGGACTATGAGAATGAAGCACACAGTGTGCAAAAATCACCTATAGCTGTAGTGATAAGATTAGGCACATTAGAAGTAATGTACAGTAGTAGAAAATTTATCTGAATTGTGCAAATTTGTAGTCTAGTCACCACTTGCATAGGCCAGCCTCTGCTCCCATTTTGGAGCTATCCTGAATTTTGGAGCTAGTTATGTGTAATGTTCAACTTGTTAAATATTTCAGTAGGGTTTGCTTAAAACCTTGGCTGCCAGGATACGATATTTTTGTACTTTGAAATCAGCCTAAAACCAGCAGTTTTCGGTTTCCTTACCAACAACATAGCTCCTCCGCCAATTGCGCTAAAGAGCTATTCAAGCCCTCAAAAGATTCACCAAGTCTTTTAGTCCGCAATGAATAAAAATTCTTTTGTTTTTTGTGAGTGACATCATAAGTGAGGTAGGTTTTTGGCCATTTTGGCTCATGTTGCCTGGCCTAGGGCTCAACCGCAAGACCCAAGTATTTCACTGAAGTTTTCATTGGAAACTAGGCCAGAATCCAAGTTCTGCTAGCCTTTGATCGACTTTCTAGCACTTCTGGTTCAAAAGTTATGATCTAAAATAAACAAATTAATTAATTGTCTAATTAACTAATTAATCAAATATCTTCTGTACTTTAGATCATAACTTTTCAACCTGAAACCTCAGCAGGTCATCCAAAGTATCAAAAGACTTGGATTTTAGCCTAGTTTCCAATAAAAACTTCAGCGAAATACTACCATCTAATGGTTTAGGCCTAGGACTAGATGAAGTAGGCCAAAGAAAGTGGCCTAAAAGTACTCCACTTATGACGTCACTCACAAAAAATTTAAAATATTTTAAACCTTATTAATACACTACCTGTAACGTGACAGTAATGCAATAGAGTACAGTTAGGCTTGGTAAGAACGTAGTGGGGTTTTTCTGGAGGTGACGTCACAATGAGGGCATGTTTTGGAAATTTTGGTCACCTTTGGCTATCCCTGGGCCTTAACCCATTGACCCATTCTATTGGCTCAAAGTTTCGTTGAAAACTAGTCAAAATCAGCGTCTATAGAGCCCTTGATTGACTTGCTAACATATCTGTAGCCAAAATTATGGGTCAAAAACAAAGTTTTTGGCCTAATTCAAAACTTTTCAGAAAAGGCATAATTTGCC
>JGI24159J19872_10014818_pt1 | contig 10059 bp, 8 predicted proteins | sample Ectturendosymbi4_FD_19872 | JGI IMG/M metagenome (IMG submission 19872) | reverse complement strand
TTCTGTAATGTGCGCTGATGTATAGCTAACCACTTTTTGTGTTCTTGTGTCTGTGATATGGACCATGAGTCCGCAATAAAATATCATTATTATAAAAAAATTTTTGTTGCGTTGTGTTATGCCTTTAACCCATCTTGTTTGGCTAAAAACAAAATAGCTCCAGCAGTAGGCTACTTTTGCTTCATGAGGAAAATAAAAATACATGGTTTTGCATGGGTGGATCAGGACTGGATCGGAGTGATTATTTTGAAAAATTTACGGATCAGAACTGGATCGGATTCAATTTTTCGGATCAGGATTGGACTTGCACTGAAAATTTTCACAGTCCGCTCATCTTTCCGTTTCGCCTTCGGGTAGTAGAAATTAGAAAATAACCAAAAAATGGTTCGGATTCGGGAAAACCCGGGTTGGAAACATTGCCATACTAAACGTCTGAAAGGTAAGGGCACTAAAACTAAGAGAACAAAAGTCAATCTTCTTTATAGTCAGGCAAAGGTAGAATCTTAGGGTAAAATTAACTGATATTGCGGCCCACCAGTGATAATGCACAATTCGTGCGGCCCGTGATAGTAAATAGGTTCCCCACCCCGATTTAGGGTTAGAGTTTAAGGATGATGGGGTTTAGTCTACTACAGACAACGCATGGCCGACAAGAACCCGGTAACAACTTGCCACAGCACTGAAACTGAGAACACTCGTCCGTGCATGTCAGACTGAGTCGTTACAGACGTCACGGCCAACTAAGAAGGTCATGCCCCATTCCAAACTTTTCATGTGACCACTTCAACCAATTTATGTTTAGCTAAAGGCAAAATACTAGCTCCAGCAGTGCTTTTGCCTCTTTGAGGCAAAATAGACACTGCCTATCTGATAGGCAGTGACTACGGATACGTCTGTGGATCTTGAAATTTGAAAACTTATTCATAAGCCACCTTTGACATAACAGTAACACACGACGAGAGGAGAGTGCAGCAGTAGGCTTGGTAGAAACTTACAAAGTTAGTTTGTTTAACTACAGTAAGCGTAAAAGATAAACCCTAAACCTAACCCTAACCTAACACTAACTCTTAAACGTAACACCTAAGCCTAAAAAAAGTAAAGAAAAAAACAAAACAAAAGTCAGCAAGGTGAGAGTTGAACCAAAAACCATTGGTATAGCAGCCGTAACACATAGACATAACCCTCAGGCTACGAGATCCACACAGTCAGTGTGAATGACAAACTAGGAGTCTTGATCGACCCTTTAAGGACCGCAAAACCACAATAGTGGCTCTGACTTTGTCCCTTCATAACTTGCCGACCGATAGAGCTGTTCAAACCCCCTAAAGAAGCAGAGAGCCTCCTGGCTTCAATTTTAAAAAATCTGAGACTTTTGGTTTAAACTTTGCTGGTGTGATGTCGCAACTGAGGGAGGTCAAAGGATTTTTGGATAATGTCATCAGGTCCTAAGAAAAAAGTTCAAATGGCTATGTACTTGATTTTTCTTTGAAAATAAACTCAGGCAAAAATCTGCATATCTTTAAAACCCTTGATTGTCAATCTATTGTATAGGTGAGCAACTGAACCTGTGGCTCCGGAGCTGCACAGGGTTCTTTAGCTCCCCTGAAGTGGCTCTCTATGGATTTGGCAAAACTAGGAATATAAATTCACATTTAAGTTATGATTATTATTAGAATTAAGTTGAGACTTGAGTGCAATTTAGCTTATGATGTCTATGATGAAGTTGCATGAAAAATAAAATGGTATCAACGCTTTATGGTTCCTCACTATCATATCAGCAGAAAAATGAAACAGAATGGCTCTTTGTTAAATAAGGTTGCTGCCCTTGATCTGATGTTAGTGTTTGGCAAGTTTTGGCCAAAATTATCCTTTGGGATTTAGCAGGGACTCAAAACCTTCTTAGTGCCCAACATAATATTTTAGAAGAAATCCCTAATACTGAAAATGTTGATTGACATAAATTGAACAAGCAACAAATATCTTAATAAAACGTTTACAGTATCCCGATGCTGGCAAAATCATACCTTTGTCAATGAATCTCATTGGTTGATACAAATTTTGGTGCAATGCTTTAAATTTGCTTTGGTGCAAATGCTTTAAAGTTTTTTTTTGATATTTGCAGATGTTTCAGCAAGAAAGAATCATTAAACTAAATGTCATATCATAGTATAAATGCCCGATTTAATATTTTCTGAAAGGTCTAAAATGGATTCCATTGCCTGTACTTTGGAAAGTGTAGAGGAAGATCTTAGGAACAACTCAACTCTAGCTTATAGACTGCGGTTGTTATCTCAAACAATTTATAAATACCACAGTGCTCAAAGACAACAGAAGTTTTACCATGCCATGTGCAAAATGGAAAAAAATATGTTGAAGTTTTTGCACTTCAAGTTACCAGTGACAGCAAAAGGTAACCGTGGATATATTGAAAGGTATGTGATTCTTCAAGTTGTAGTTTCAATTATCATACGAAATTTTGCGTAGAGTGTATGTAATTTTGCAAAATTCCGTACAGTCTAGAAGATGATACATCACTTGACAACAATGCTATTGTGTCATCCATCCATTTTTCTGAGTTGCTGAGGTCAGCTTACCGTGTTTTGCAAAAAGCAGCTGGAAACTGTATGGAATGTGCAATGTAAGTAAAGATTTTTAACAGCTGTGTTGCTGTCAAACTGTTGTAATTTGTATATTTTAAATTTTGAAGGCTATTGTGAAATTAAAGCTGCATTGCATTCTGCAAACTGTGAACAGAAATGAAATATAAATGCATATTGCTAAACATATGCATTTGGATTAGCAGTTGATTAGGTAATTAAGTTCCTTTTTTATTTAGAAAACTCTTCACTAACTTTTGTCTGTTTTGCTGTGGGTTGTTGTGGTGGTAATAAAATATAAGCAATTTCTAAAAAAATAGAGGTTAGTAAAGTGGTCTAATAGCGGTCACTGGTCTACTTAAATCATCAATTAAAAATGATCAATTGTGAGTGTGATTTTTAATGCACATTAAATTTTGCAAAAATCATTGCTGTTTCAATAACATTTGTAGTCACAATTGTGAGATTTTTAACACCTGATACGTGAGCAGAATATTTTTCCAATTTATCTATATTACAACAAAACACGTTGAATCAATCACAGAGCAACTTAGAATGAAATATAATGCCTTTGTGTGAACCATCACTGTAGTTTTTATGTAATGTTGTGAATACAATAACTACATCAAAAACTGCCATGGTGTGCTACATTGAATGAAATACAGTTGTTATAGCAGTCTATGTAGATCAATGTGAAAAAATTGCAGGACATTATTTGCGTTAAAAGAATTTTCAAAAATGTAGCTGTCTTTGATGTTTAAACAATATGATTTTGTAGCAGTGTGAATAAGTAGGTTACTTTTTTTTCAGTCATTCATTTGGCCAGCTGGCTATTGAACATTTCATTTCACTCCATACATTTTTGGTTGCCTTGAGCAGTGGTATCTTTTCATCCATAAAGGATTTGATGCTCAAAATTGAAAGCTGGTAATATATGTTTCATTTGTTGCGTAATGATTTATAAATTAGCATTTTTAAAATATTTTTTTAATTGCTTCAACACATGATTTACTATGGTGTTAGCTGCTATTTATCCTATGTATTTTACCAGGATTGTATTGTGCAACAGACAGGATATGTGATCAATTCAATTCTGTTCACTTTATCTTGATTTTGACAATCCGATGTTAGTTTCATGTTAATCACGAAGCTTAGCTGTGAAGTTACAAATGGATGAAGTTCTATGGTCACTTTTTATGTTTTTCCAAACTCAAGCATACGAGACATTGTCTTGTCATTTTCAGTTTCATTTGAAGGCAAATGTTGACTGCTTTCAGCATAGGCGTAGCCAGTGCAGGCCTAGGTGGCCTTGACCCCCCAAATTTTTAGAACGTGTAGTCATTTTGTGCTTTGAGAGGCGGTATCCCAAACAAAATACTGTTCTCCCCTCTATGGCCTTTCCCGTCAAATATCCGATGATCAGTTCGGCAACAATTGCAGTCTGATATATGTTCGTCTGTCCTGTAAAAGGGACAGACGCACTCCAGGGTCAATTGTTCCCAGTTTTCTGTATCTATGTTGAGTGCCTTTAAATTTCAAAAATTGTGTTATTCGACTAAAATCAAACATTTTGCCTGGGCTGGGTACGCTACTGGCATTCAGTGTAAAAATGGTACTCACGATATTTAAAAATCGTATGCAGCCACAGGTGGACTTTGGTTGGTGCGTGCTGTTAGATTTATAAATCTTAACTATTTGACCTAATCTAGACCAGCTCTGCCCTCCTGAAATGCCTAACTGGGCCAAAAATTATGTCACTATCTTAATGAGGGCTGCACATTGAATGACTTCTTTCATTTTAGCAAGCCAAAGTTCAGTTTTAAGCTGCCCAGCTGCAATGGTAATGATGGCATGTTACCTTTAATGAATCACTCCTAAACTGTGGTGTCATAGGCAGGTTTAATGCTAATGCAAAGACAAGAGTAATCTAGTTAGTTTAGTTAGTGCAGAGGAATACATGAGTGGAAATCAGACAACTAGAAATCGTTTTTGCATCAAGGTGTCAGTGAACATGTGGAAATCTGGCAGTTCACAGCAAGTGATAAACAGGCACTAAAGACTATTGTATCAATAATTTCGAATTTAAGATTACCAAAATAAACACAGGTTGTCATTGTGTTGTACGTACACAGCAACGAAAAGCTTCAACTGGGTCACATGCAGTCCACAGCTATAGGTTGGACATAGCTGGTCTAGAGTCTAGTTAGACGTAGGATCTCAAATACGTTGGCTGCCACTGGTCAGTTATCTGTGGTCTGTAGTAACCTTTTCCTTTCGTGAAATAATTGCTTTGTGACTGTGAGTGAGTGAGTGATTGAGCTCAGAATGTTAAAGGCCTACTACATTTGCCAATTTGTGCTACTGCACCAGTCAGATGGATGACATGTGCGGGTCTGGCCCAGTGGACCAGTTTAAACTGGGTACTTGCATTTCCACGTTTAAAACCACGACAGAGTGTATGCTGAAAAGGATTAGAACAAAAAAAGTAAACAAGCAAACGTAAAATAATTCTGACGAACGCGAGTAGGTACGAAAAAGTATCCTGCAAACCTGCGAACACAGCGGAAGTTAATCATTACAACTCAACTAACGATCGTATAGTAAACCTGAAAGAAGAAAAAGTTGCTTAAACACAGGAAAAACTCGGCCAACACTCATTTCGCAGCGTGCGCTGTGCGCAACTTGCCGTAAATCGCACATGTTCCACCAACGCCCACCCGGCGTCAAGAAAAGTCTGATTGGTTTGAGCCAGGGAGCTGGTGAATGCTGCAAATTTTGAGATGTGCAGAATGGTGGGAATTGAATGCTTAAATAATTTGCAAAACTCTGGCGTATATCCATGCATCCCAAAAAGTGTTTGTTCAGTCCAATCTATGATGCGAGCAGACATGCAATCGCAATTAACCGGAAAGGCACACCGCTGAACATCACAGGAATGTCTCACCTCTGTTGAATGTGGCAGTGGTGTAGGAGCTGGAGATGCAGAGGCTTGCACCCCCAAAAGTCTTGATTTGTCGAAAATCCAGGCATAATCCTTGAAAATTTGGGAAAAATACCTGAATTTGGGAACAGATGCTTTGACGCGTTTGTTCTGTTTGTGTGATCAATGAGACTGACTGATTAAAAAGTCTGAATTTGGACTTTTTTTCTCTAAAAAAATGTCTTCGTGTTTTTTTTGAGAGTTTGTGGGGGAAACTTTGCCGCACAAAAATTTTCCGGCAAGTTTGGGGAAATTCCGGCAAAACTCCTTCACACCTCAAAAATTTGTCTGCTCCTACACCTATGGAATGTGGCTATATGTGATCTCTTTATTTTATTTATTTACCGCAGACCCGTGGTTCATATCACAAGGACAATCGAATAGCACAAGACCACAGAAATGGTTAGTCATAGCGCATTACAGAGTGGTGCACATCAACACTGATAGGAGAAAAACACTTAAACAGCGGCCCAACTATAACGTCATTCACTCATCGTCATACAGGGATACGGCGGTGGGAGAGAAATGACGACGTTCTAACATCAGATTTTGAAGTTAACTGCTAAAAGAAAATAAGTAAAAAATAAATCGTATGGAGGTACTCATCGGCGCACAGAGGCATGTGAATTGTTTTGGTCATTTTTCAAATGTTTTGCAAGGCTTTTACCATGAGGCTGACATCCAGTTGTTTTCACTAAATTTAAAGCAGGATTTGACAGTTGTAGTTTTGCCAGTGATACGTCGCATATATTCACTATGTTTGGGCTTCCACACATCGTCTACATGTTGCAGGTGGTAGAGGAATCACAAGAAAACACAGAAATCCCAAGTTGCCACGAAGCACACAGAAGGTTTCGTTGCTACGCAAAGGCAATACTGATGATACGCATACACCGAAAAAACGCACCAACAACTACTTCAGTTGATCGCCGTCATACAGCAGCGTTAAATAATCAAGGAAAAGTGAAGATTTGTGGAAGCGATCGGATAAAAAAGTTAGATGAAGATGCACAGCGCTGTAAAAAGCGATACAGATTGTTTATACACAAGGCATTAAAGGTCCTGACACAATAGTTAACTTGGTGTGGGCGAACACTTACATTTCTGGGTATGTAATGCATAATCCGATAGGTACTGTTGTATACAACGCGTAAACGCTTCATACTAGTAACTAGTCGGTGTGTATTTGCTCCACAATTGGCAAGCGTAAATAAGCATGCAATAGGCACCGAATTAAGCGTTTTTCACTGCAGAAGAGCACTGAGCAAAGGTGCCTCTGAGCTTGTTTGCTGCACAGTACAGTGATTTCACTTCTCTGAATATAAGCATCATCCTTCAGTGAGGCATTTAGATATAAACCAAGGTATTTCACGTGGTCAGAAAATAGCGTACGTACACCATTCAGAAAAACATTCGATGGAGTAGGTTGTTTAGACTTCATTAAAAAATGCGGCAATACTTAAGAAGACTAAGAAACTGACCAAGGGCTCTCGAATATACAACAGAGCTTAAAGAATGTCAGCGTATCGGCGATTTGAATTTATCGGTAATGAGTTTGTAGCTCGTATTTTGCTACTGACCTATTTACAAAAAGCTTTTGACACGAACGAACATATTTACGATTGAAATCATTGTGCAGCCGTCAAATTTTCTTTTAACTCATTTTGTTGGCATTGCAGTGTTGCGGTTCTCGTGGCGTGAACTTTTACAAATGGAGGGATATGTAGCTATAGTTTATTGTAGTTTAAAATGTTTGGCTGCATTGCTTGTCAGCGTGGGTAGTAGATCAGTATTTGTTGGGTTATTGGAAGGCGGTTGTGTAAACGTATAGATTTCTGGTATTGCAGAACGGACATAGCTGTCAAAACACTGCAGGCTGCGATGAATCCGACCTGAATGCTCAAAGCATTGAGCAGAAGAGTTCTTTGGCTTACTCGTGTGTGTCAAGTAATCTGGTGTTTTGGAAGGGCACCGAAAGATTGGCTAACTGGGCTGGTCATCCCCGTATCCAAGAAGGCTGACAGGATGGAATGCAATAACCGTGGCATCTCTCTCCTTAGCCTCCCTGGGAAAGTGTATGCCAAGTGGCTTGAAAAAAGGCGATGCCGCGAGTTAAGTCTCTCCAGAAATCCAAACCAGTCCAGCAGTGCACGCTGGAAGCAAACAACAGGTACAGCAATTCAACCACCACCTTGGGGTGGTATTCACGAGTGACGGGTCTGCGTGAGCTTCATCGCTCTGTGGTGACAGAACGGGTCCTTTCAAACACCGCAAAGTTGTCAGTTTTTCATATGTTCCGATCCTCACCTATGGTCATGAAGCTTGGGAAATGACTGAAAGTTTGTTATCAAGATACAAGCGGTAGAGATGGGAGCTTGCGAAGAGTTTACGGGGTGAGACTGCGCAACAAAGAGCGTAGCTGTGAAATCCTGAATGTCGAACCACTTCTCCAAATTAGATCTCAGCGAGGATGGTTCGGCCGCGTGACCAGAATGCCCCAGGAAAGATCGGCAAGGCAAGTTCCGCTGTCTACACTAACGGAAAGCGGTCCAGAGGTCGACCAAGACCAGGTGGCGTGATTACATGTCCGAGTTGACTTGGACCCATCTTGTGTGGAGCCAGCAGAACTGTCCAAGATTGCTGAAAACCGTGTGATATTTCGAGTCCTAGGGCTCTCCTCGCAACGTTCCTGAGGGGAAAAGCGGATTCGACAATAAATGAATGATATTGTTGGCATTTTGTGAAAGGAGATTGCGGTAGTACAAATCTCGAATCATCTTTGACATTGTTAACTCGATTCATCGTTGGTATCTCAATTCGTCCTCGGTTCGTCTTAGTTAGTTCAACGCATCATTGGATCTCATCACACGCTATGTGAACTCGTTTCACCCCAGTTCGTCTTTGATGATCATCAAAAATGAATTTGAATCTGTGAGCATTTAATGCTTGCCCGCATCCCATTTCCATGAATTGGCCAGCGGAAGGTTATCTAACTAGAACGTAGCAGGCGGCTGCAGCAAATTTGGTAGCGTCGTCCTCTACACCCCCCTGTTTGATTGCAGGGACGACCTAATAGATCAAATAACTCACTCTTTGTGTGATGTGCATGTACTGTTTTTGAGAATGTGCTGAAGGAATCCTGTGTAGATTATCTTGGTAGTTATAAGCGGTTGTTTTCGCTGGAGTATAATTTCTTTATGTGGGGCACGCATTTAGAAAATTGAAAGCCTTGTAAAGTCGCATTAGAAATGGCATAAAATGCAGTGACTTGAAAGAGATCATATTGAAAATAAAGCATGATTTCATTAAATTCATCATTTTTTCTTTGTTGTTTATAAAGAACTTAAATTTCTGTTTTAGGTACAATGTCTTTTCTTCCACGCTCAAGCTGCATGGCAAAATCATTCCGAATCTGCCCGACAACATGTTCGATTTTAATCGGCAGGTGCAAATTGACCGTCGTGTCGCTAAAGGGTCTGATAAACTTCTTCGTCGACTGTTTGGCACCTGCTACGAAAAGACTGAAATGCTGGATGTAAGTCGTGAAACAGGGAAGGATAAAGAAAATTTATCGGTGTGCAGTCCAATGACGCGTCACTCGGAAAACACGCGCGAGATCTTTCGTTCGACACAGCCCAGCGTGTGTGTCACTAACGCGGAAAATAAGAATCGATGCCTGCCTGATCAATCTTGCGAAGAGGTAGCGGGAGTGAAAGATAGTCTCCCTTTAGCGAAGCCACGATGTGACGTCGGTATTTCTGTTAAAAGGAAAAGTTTAAGTTCCAGCAAAGGTCAATCAGCTGTAAGTTCGCATGACCAATGTGAACAAATGCGGGCTTCGAGGGTTAGTTGCCAAAGTAAATTTTCTCAAAATCTGGTTGAAGTGGAAGGTCGGAACACGTACACGAGAGAAACAGTGCAGCCCACGAGAGTGCAACGCAATATCCCGGAAGAGAAAAGAAGGAATGCTTTTTCAAACAGTGCGAATGATGTGATGCTGACTGCACCGATCTTGTCTGCGCGTTTCGAGGGCAATCGTAGAAAATCGCCGGTAGTTCGCCAAAAAAAGGCCCATAAGAGACATTTTACGTCAAAGGGTAACTTGAAAAGACTTAACATACCGCTGAAGCATAAACGATATCATTTGAGCTTTTTTAGGTATGTTCGCGTACGAAATAATAAAAGTCACCTGTGAAAAAACATGTGTCGAAGTTGTTCATGACTCGTATCATTCGAACCTTAGAATTATGAGTGCATAGTCGTGAATGACAAATAATCAAGTCAAGAAGATGGATACAACAGAGTTAATTTCCCCAACGGTGAGGCGTTTTCAGTTGCGTACGCAGAAAATTTTCATGAGGGGGGGTTTGGTTCAGGGTCTTATGGTGGTCATTTGTATTTGGTGTGCGCTGTTTGTGACGTCACAATTTGACGTCATTTCCATGTTTCCAAACCAACGTTTTGGCGAAGTTTGTTGANATA
>JGI24159J19872_10014815_pt1 | contig 10061 bp, 6 predicted proteins | sample Ectturendosymbi4_FD_19872 | JGI IMG/M metagenome (IMG submission 19872) | reverse complement strand
ACGAGTTGTAAAAAATATTCATCGCTGAACATTTGTGGTTTTTGAAGGCCGGTCCGCGAAAAAATTTCCCGTTTAAACCGGTCCGCAGTGCAAAAAAGGTTGACGACCCCTGACCTATACAATTACGTTTGAACTATCCGGAAAGTAATAAAACATTTTAGGTGAGACATAAAATCCTAACAGTAAGGGCTTATATGAAGATCAGAAAAAGGCTCATAAACGCATTTGCAAAGCAAAGAACAAACTTTACGCAAACGAGAAAAGGAGTACTTATGGCTAAAGAAAACTTAGTATAGTAATAGAATTATAGAAAGCTTTTATATGACGGATGTGCCTTGACATTGTTAAGGTTTTATTTTCGTGAAATCGAGACAGGAAATTGGTAAAAGGAACCAAAAGGAAAATGTGTAAGAATAACAAAGAAGAACGCACTTTAATATTTAAACGAACAAGTGTGGATTATGAACGAGTTAAGCAAAGTCGTCTTGTGGTCCCAGNCCAGGCAGACTATTCTTCTCATAATGATAGTGTTGCAATCGGAAAGCCCGAGCGACAACCTTGCAAAGCTACACACCGNAGCAGCAAACAACAGTAGAAATCACCAGACGAGATCACTCTCATCGCCTCCATTGCCAAGTACAATCGACTGTTCGCCAGATTCACAAGCATTATTAGAGGTCACACACCGAGATCACTCTTCGGGAGCACTCTTTATTTGCTTGTTCGCAGCACTTACATGTAGGTGCTGTATTCCTAACACACATCCCGCTCGTGATGTATCACCCATGCAACAACGCGCTTACCGAGTGTTTGCAACGATAGCGAACAAACGGTAACTTCACGATGGAAAAGGCTATCCCTGACTGGAGAAACACTGTTCACCGCCACAGGCATGTGTCGAGTAACACTAAGCCTAGGGATTCCCAACCTGTGGTACGCGTACCACTAGTGGTACGCGAAGGTCTTCCAGGTGGTACGCGAGTAACTTCCATTTTTTACAAAAACCTGTGTTCACAGCTTTCTAGTTTATGTATCGGCTTTATTTCTGAATAAATACATTTTCCCGTAGCCTGCTATTCCTACTGTATCGTAACATTATGACTTTCGATACGCTGTTAGGATGTTTACGCCACGCAGCGATCCAGTGTTGCAGCAGCCCAACTCTGGAACCCCCCAAAACCCTTACAGGGGTCCTCCTAATAGTAATTTCTAAAAAAACTTTCGACGCTATGGTACATCGCGAAACCGAATGTCCTTCAAAACAAAACATCCTCATTTTTTATTTTTTCTTCTTTCATTAATTTTTTAGTTGCATTTGCGGAGAAAATTTCGGCAGAACTGTCGCCAGAAATTTTTCAATTGGGGGTTTTATGTTTGAGCAGGGGAGCTAGACGTTCTGAAAATTTACATTTAATTCACAACACAGGATTTGCAAATTGTGCGCATTAATTATAACATCATTTCATCATAACATATTTTCATTGTAACATATTTTCCCGCAAATGCCTGTAATAGGCTCGTAGTTTGCAACTAAAAATTTTGACCGAGCTCAACAGAAGAAATTGAGTCTTAAATCATTGTTATTTCTGTAACGACGAATTATTTAGAGTCGTTGTAATGAAATGCAGATGTTAATAAATTTGCAGGATATCAGAATGCAGCCTATAGTTCATGTATGAAAACACTGTTACTGAAGGAACAAACCTGAGGCCGATCAAAGCAATGCGCCGCGATTAACGTTTTCTTTCATTAGCGCAAATTGTGAATTTCGCTTAAAAAGCATGCGAATCGTGCTTTTAACTGGCCAAAATATACGCATGCATAAACCTTTTTGATGTCTAGACTTGTTATTCTTTTGGCGCATGGCACATGTTTAGATCAATAACATTTGTATCTCAAATAGGCTCTAAATGTTAAGAAATATAAACTAAGGCCTACGTGGACGCAACATGGTTAGCATCCATAATCCACTAACTGCACTACTATGTTGGGACAACCTTAACAGTGATTGCTAAATAAACTCTTCTAACTACACTATAACTCCATCTTGCTGCCTGAGGCAAGGCTGAAAGGGGGCCCTCAAATGACGTCAACATACTCAGCCAACCGTGATAAGAACTTTTGATCAAGCCTAGGAAGGTGATGTGCGGGCTACCCAAGGATACGTTACTGATACTACGGCATGGCTGACATAACAGAAAATGCAAAACGGTATTCATGATGCAAAAGAGTATTCATGATGCAAAATTTTAAACACACTGAAAGCTGGGAAGACAAAGCAAGCAATATATTAAAGCTAAGCGATAGCAAGCTGGCATTGCCATCTTTTCTAGTTTTACAATTGCTGTTGGGGTCCCTTTGAAATCAGAGTAGTCTACTTGCACATTATAGCTGTTGTTGGAGGCCCCTTTGAAAGTAGAGTACCTACACATTACAGTTGCTGTGCCTGTTGGGGGCCCCTTTGAAAGTAGAGTACCTGCACATTACAGTAGCAGGGACCTTGCAAAGTGGAGTACTTACACATTACCGTTGTTATTTGGGAACTCTTTGAAAGCAGAGTACTTACACATTGCAGTTGTCGTTGGGGGCCTCTTTGAAAGCAGAGTACTTACACATTGCATCTGCTCTTTGGGGGCCCTTTGAAAGCAGAGTACCTACACATAGCATCTGCTCTTTGAGGCCCCTTTGAAAGCAGACTACCTACACATTACAGTTGCTGTGTCTGTTGGGGGTCCTTTTGAAAGCAGAGTATCTGCACATTACAGTTGCGGGGTCCTTTGAAAGCAGAACACTTACACGTTTTGAGACGAGGTCTTGTATTCAGACGTACTAAGTTAGTATTGAAATGTTCCGTCAGCGCGTACTTCAAGGCAAGTCGGAGATAAGCGGCATTTAGTCGGACTGAAGCTGGGGCAATGCTTGCAAGGATTGGCAAGTATTGCGTTGGTATTGGTTTAAGCATCCAGCAATTGTTCGTAAAGCAGAATTTATAGCCATATCAACCTCTTTCGTATTCCTGCTTCTTGACAAATGCTGGGGAGCAGTATTCAGCAGTGGGGTATACAAGAGCTAGGCTGCTGGTCCTGAGCGTGCTCACGGAGACACCCCACCCTGTGCCGGCTGTTGCAACCTCTCCGGTGGTGTTGCGTTAAAGGTGTGATTCACCACGAACGGGATGTGCGTGAAGAACAACACCATACATATGAGGTGCGAACAAGCAATAAGCCGGTTTAACAGAGCGCAGCGTGACAAAACTTTCTGCCGCACAGGTTGGGCCGCGTCCCACAGTGCGCAGACCACTACACTAACCATTCGAGCATGAAAGAGTCACGTGGTTTCGCACACGCCTTTGAACCTCATGAGTTTCTTGGATACGGGTTAAAGCATGATGTGCTTGCAGCTTAAAACAGAACTGTGCAAGTTTTGTACATATGTTTTATCGACCGGTTATAAAGCGATAATTTTTGCTAAATATTTAGCAAAAAAAACGGTTTCTGTTCAAACTTGCTGTTGCTATGACGTTGTCTTTGAACGGGAGTACCTGAGAATTGTTGAATGCTTTTTTTCCGGCAACTGAATATTTTCATTTGTCACAGCAGCAACATTGCTTTACGGAAAACCATACAACAAAATGAAAGGAAAGAAAGATTTTTCTTACAAGGAAAGCTTTTAAATACAAACGTATTGCTGCCTTGCTCTTGTATACCCCACTGCATTGCACTGCTGAAGTAACACGCCTCCACAAACCGACGAAGTTGAATCAATCAACATTTTTTTATTTTATTTGACTAGGATTCCAGGACTGAGGATGCGTAGTGTTACATGCAGTGGTGATCTTAGAAATTTGGGGGTCCCTGTGCAAAATATTTTGGGCACCCTGCTCTGGCGCAAATGAACGACGGAAATAATAGTTTTTCAAAAAATCGGGTTTGTGTTTGCAGTAACACTGGTTTCCAATGAAGCAGTTAAGCTGAATGCACCTCATTCCCATCACCCGATATTGTGGTTGCGAAATTTCCTGCACACTTTTGTTGATGCAAATGGTGATGCCAGACGATCATTTGAAATCTCAGCACATGATGAATCATCATGCACTGCCTCAATGCAGTCTACTGTCATCGGAATGCACAACTCAGCTGTGCCCTGACGACTTTCACTCTCACAATTATCAAAACCTGCTTATTGCTGAAGTCTTTGCAGGCAACAAATCCTTCCTCATCGGCGGGAAACAACATCGGAGCTACGTTTCAAAACTTGTCCATGAAACCATTGAATCAGGCATTGGCTTTCTGTGCTTCTCTCTGCAACTTTCTCCTGGAAGCTCCGGATGGACAGGAGCAATTCAAACTTTTCGACATGGCATAAAATCAAGAGACAAAAACGTATTTCTCAAAAATCACTGAATACAGTGAACTACTGCATCAGTATGGTAGTGTAGCAACTTATACTTTGCGCAAAAACTTCACACATTCATCCTGTCATAAGTATAGTTGATTAATGCATGCAGAAAACGCACCAATACAACCAACATTTATCTCTGAATTTCTGTAGTGAAAATCACTTAGCAGTAGGGCAAAGGAAAACGCTAATTGTTCTTGAAGGTAAGGAAAGCTTCCCCATAAACATTTAAATATTCAATTCTGACTCAAAAAGAAACTGAGAGCAACCGATGCAACATTGCATTAGCAAATTATTGAAGTATACAGCAGACCAAGCAAGTATACACATGCATATTGGTGCTTACATTATAGAGTAATGTCTCCAACAAATCCACTTTCTCACATATCTGTGTGATATGTAAACTGGGAAAATAGTAGATTATAAGCAAGAGTGATAGGCTAGCATTTAAATGTTGCAACTACTGTATTGGCAAAATGATTAAAAAAAGTAAGGGCTCAATATTCTCAAATTTAAAACGCTTAAATTTTGATCGGGGCCCTATATCTTTTATTTGAAGAATACTGGGCTTCCCTATCCATGACAAAGAAATAAAGGGCCTGCTTATCCTTGAAGGGGTCCTTAACATCTGGGTTGAGGGCATCCCACAGTTTGACTGGGCCCCTTGTCTATTGCTCATAGGTTATTTATGCTTCATTGTAGTGTGGTTTCTTACCTTCAGATTGAAAATCCAAATGTGTTACAAAATATTAATAATCGCAACCTCATATAGCAAGCCAAACGAAGTTTTCTACTAATTAATATTAACGTAATCATTTATATGAAATCATTTATAAAAGAAACAATCATAAACAGAAGGTGGTAAATCTTTGAAAGCACGTAAACTAAAATTGGGGGGACGTCAAAGCGCGTAATTTTAAAAAGGGGACTCCCATTTTGCACACCTTTGCACACTGAGACCACCACTGCGTATAAACGCATTGCGCATACAAAACCTTATACTCAGAGCAACCACCGTTTATTTGTTTTTGATGACCATCTGTTCCGTCTCAACTAAAAGTAGCTTCCCCCTTGGAGAAGGCTGATGCCTGAATAATCGTCAAGCATTCGCAGTCTACCACATAAAATTTTGCAAACTGGTCTGTTTCGACTTCACTGCTGCAACATAGAGCTGTGGTAAATACCAAAGCTGTCTTGTTAGCGCCATACACATGCGTGTGTTATACTGCGTTGTGTTCTTTTGGGGGAAAGCATTAAACAAACTCCCTCTTTCATTCGAAGCAAAATTGTCAAAAACACTACACCTAGAAAAATATTCTTTCAGTCAAACTTCTTGCTGCTAGATTAATAAACGTTGCGACAGCTTCGCCTGTTCCGCAGTTCAACACATTCGACGACAAGGCTGAATGCCAGTAAAAAGCGTGCATGCCTCTGACACGTCGCGGGTGCTGAAGCCAGTCGATTGACTGTCGCTATGCCGAAGGCGCATACAACGACAGCATTGTGACGTAGGATACTAGTTCTCGCTGCCGCGAGCGTGCGTCGCTGTTGGAAGCTAAAGATTGGAGAGTCAACCGTTTGCTTTCCACGGACGATATGGTACGCTAGTATCTTCTGAACACTGAACAGGGTCGTCACCATGCGCTTGATCGGTTTTCAGCTGCATGTGGCCAAGCGGGAACAAAATTTAGCACTAAAAAGACCGAGGTATTCCTTCTGTCCAGAGACTAACGTCAGTGCGTACTGCAAGCAAGTGGTAACACACTGCAGCAGTTTGAGGCGTTCTAGTACCTTGCAGGGACCGTGTTTATGGGGGGTACATGACCCCCAACTTTTGGACAGGGGAGACATAATATATTTTGTCCCCCCAACATTTTGTTAAAAAAATAATGCAGTTATGCAAATTTCATGGTTACATTGCTGTTGGAAACGTTTCCCCAGCATAAAACCAGGGAATAAATGAGAAAAATGAGCACTATTACTGGATTATCTGTAGACACAGTATAGGCTACAGATTTCCTATGTAAACTGAATTCTCATGATTGTTGAAAATTGTTTTAATTAATTTGAATTACCGAATCGGTGTGCACATGAGCTTCGCTCAACCAAGAATTCCTGCGCTGGTCTGCAGCCTGCAATCAGAATACGGTTGCCACCAGGCGCGTAGTTATGGGGGACAACAGGGGAATGCCACCCCCAATTCCAAAGTTCAGGTTAATAAAGTATTTGCTGTATAAGCCAAAGAAATACTTCAGTGCAAATCAGCGAAACTACCTCAAGGAACTTATCCTACTTCAGCTTTTAGTCGAACACAAACGTGTATTTGACCTTTTGTAATCATAATCAATGACCGCAAGTAAAAACAATTGGAGTAACGCTTTTCGCAGCTGTTTTTGGCGCACCAGATTGCTGTATCCCACCTAATGGTTATGTAAGCTTCATTTCAAGACCATCGCAAATTCCTCTCTGATAACCATGGATGCTACTAATATAACCTATCCTTGTTTCCAGTGTCAGCGTAGCCTTAACTCAATATCGTAGATTTTTGTTGTTGCACAGTTCTGAAACTAGATGCGTGAATATGGCGGTGATATAAATTTTGTGTCTTGAAGCTCAAACTTTGGGTAAGAAGCGATTCAGTTTCAAAGTCTTCTTCATGGCACTATAGTAACTGTTTAGTAGTAATAGCATTCATTCTAGATATTTATTTGTGATGACATGTATTATGACGGTTCAATCACAGTTATGTGGAACCTTAACGTTTTCATCAATGATTTCCCTTTACCTTGCCGGCGAGTAAAAATTCAATATTTTCAAGATATTACACTCCGACCTGCTGTTCATAAGCTTAATGTTTCGACTTTCGTTTGATGTTGATTGCCACCCTATCCTACAGTCAATTATTTGAAATCATTTAACTGCAACGAGGAGTCAGCAGCAAAATCTAACGTAAGTAGCAAGATACTTTTCATTTTGCAAGGGCTGAGCGAATTGACACTGCCATTACTTACAGATACTGAGATAACTTGCACAGGGGTGCTTATTAAAATTTAGGGGCAAGCTCTCAGAAAGGGCTCCAAAACATCGCCGTTGCGAAAGGTAGATGTAGGATTACGTGGATAAAAGAGTTAATTTGTTTCACATTTCAATTTATGAACTAAATTCAAGAGCATAAGATACATACGAAAGGAACAAAAAATTTGTAAAGATTTGCAGCTACACAATTGAAAGCTGCCTCCTGTGGCACATTTTCCCATAAATTTTGGTTTATTTTGAAAAACATATGGCTTGCTTCAGACCCTCTTCAAATGTGGCTCTAGAGTGGTACATAACCTTTTTAACTAAACAATGGTGCAAAACTCTCAAGAGGGGGGGGGGCACTCCATCTTATATTTCAATGAAGTCAGCTAAAGTTAACAAAGTCTCATCAAACAATTTAAAATGGAGTAAGTTTAAAGTAGCTACAAAGGTTTTACGGAATATGCTGAACATAGCCAAAATATGTTACGGATTATCAAAAATCCAAACATTTTTCAAACGCGTTGAAAGACTCTAGGGATCCACTTCTTATATGTGCGAAAGTTTTGTAGAAGGCCTACTTGGGATGTCAATGCCTCAGGGCAAAGTCGTTGTTCGGCTTCGGTTGAACGTGCTGTGTTGGTGTACATCAGAAGCGTTTAAAGTATAAGCGCAATCGTAATGGTGGCACCGATGACTTCGTGCTCAAGTGCAATATTGGGAATTGAGAGGTTTTCGAGCGCTTTGCAAGAAAGGTTTATGAGCAAATGGTGGCATTGGTCCAAAGCAGAAGCTTGAAACTTTAATATCAAAACTTTTAAACCTTGTCAATTCAATGAAATCAAACTTTTTATTTGTCGGCTTAAATCTGAACACAATTGTTCAGGAGAAAAAGCCAGAAGCATGCACGTTTCATGGATGATGCTTTAAAAACAAGGAGCATCAAAAATATTTAAATGTTGAAACTCGGTTGTTGTTTTCCCCAGCCCTAATAAAATTTCTGTCTATGTGCCTGGTTCCACTGCTAGTATTTACCAAAAAATCTTGTGCTTTGTTTTTGATTTGATCAATGTGGTAATTATTAGTAGTAGTATATTTTATTTATCGAAACTGACCAAATTTGAATTGATTATCACAATTTTTGAGCATAATTGTGTCTATTTAAGTTCTCAGAATTAGTGTGTTTTCATATTAAATGCAGTGCTAAGTGCTAGATAGAGCACCGTTGTATACTTGTATACACTACTAGTTGCTATACCACCACGATGGGCGTAGCCAGGTGTCAATTCCATAATGTGCCCCCAATTTGGCCACTTTTGCAAACAACAAGTTTTGACCCCCCAAACTTTTTTAGCAAACTCGGTCCCTGGTACCTTGGGATGGTGTTCACCAGTGATGGAAGGTGGAACAAAGATATTGATACACGGATTGGTAACGCAAACACTGTTATGCGTGAACTTTATCGCTCTGTGTCACAAAACGTGAGTTTTTCCGGTATTTGTTCCGATCTTTACCTATGGTCCTGAATCTTGGGCAAGGACTGAAAGAGTACTATCTGAAGTGCAAGCGGAAAAGAAGGGATTTTTGCGAAGAGTTCAAGGTGTGACACTCAGTGGCGTACGCAGAAAATTTTCATGGGGGGGTCATTACGTCTCGGCATTTTGGCTTGCAACAAAAACAAAAATATGATAAGGAAGAATACGAAAGCGTTGTCAAGCAGTTATAAATTCTTATTTCAAACGCCTGTTCGATGTCTCACTTAATCTGCTAATAAACAGTCCCGGGAAAAGTGTGTAATTTCGATGAATGCTCGACAATGCAAGACCGTTCATTCTGGCATCACTGGTCGTACTTCGCAAGCACGTTTTTTGTCTGCGTGAGCAGACCCGTAACGAGCTCGGGACACCAGGAGTGGCTAAGAGTTTTCTGGGAGGGCCCAAATTTTTCAAACTATGCCCAATAGCTTTAAACTATGCCCCGCACATTTTTCCAGGGGGGCGAAAAATTTTGCAGGGGGGATTCACCCCTGCGCCCCCGTGGTTACGTGCCTGCTGACCAGTTTGAGGATGCAACGCCCCCGTGGTTACGCCCCCGCCCAACCGTCACACGAGACGGTTTTCTGTACCATAATCTCAATTCACTAATTTGCCTCTAGATGCTGGTCCGACGCCGGAAAACTTACGGCGGAAATTATTCTGTAAAATTGTCTGGTAGCTTCTGTTTGTCACTGCTGCTACTGCACGCACTTTCAGAACTAGCTGCCTCCACGTCAGAACATACAATGAGATTTTCATTTGAATATCGCGACATTTCGTGGAATAGAAGTCCGGCAAATTTTTAGTTTTCCTTTTTCCCTGCTAAGACATTATGAAATGCCTGAATGCTTCTGTGTTTTGACAACTGCTGTTTTTGAGTTCATTGAACACTTTCACCATGCTACAGTAATTGTTAATGTAACCAGTACGGTTAGCGCACGCAATGATCAGCCATAGCAGACAAAATAAACACAATTGTTACGGATAAAGTGAACATACCACAATCATAAAAATGCGTATAGTTGACGAAAGAAAGGTCTCCCAAAAGTGGTGAGATGTTTTCTGGGTACAGACGATGATGACCCAAATTTCCACCAAAACCTAATTATT